>OLNU01001956.1_pt1 | contig 13791 bp, 12 predicted proteins | sample 1672241 | NCBI WGS metagenome assembly OLNU01 (sample SAMEA3136663, study PRJEB25190) | human gut metagenome | biome: human gut; feature: human-associated habitat; material: faeces | place: Austria | collected 2013 | reverse complement strand
ACGATTACGACCGGCGCGTTCGCTGCACATCCCGCATAGGGTGTCGCTTTGGAAAGCGCTTTGATCTTTTCCGGATTCGTCACCACATAAAATTCCCACGGCTGCTGGTTGGTAGCAGACGGAGCAGCCATGGCCGCTCTCAGAATCCGGCTGATTTTTTCCGGTTCCACCGGCTGATCCGTAAATTTTCTCACACTGATTCTGTGAAAAATACTTTCCATTCCTATTCCTCCATTCTATTTGTTTTTTTCCTTATACTCTTCACCCCAGGTCCACATGGCATCCAGAATCGGCTTCAGGCTCCTTCCCAAATCGGTCAGGCTGTATTCCACCCTGGGCGGAACCTCGGCATACACCTGCCGGTTCACCAGTCCATTTTCCTCCATATCCCGAAGCTGAGCCGTCAAAACCTTCTTGGACACATTCCCCACAGATTTTTTTAACTCTCCAACCGCTTGGTGCCCGGCATCAAATCCCGGAGAATCAAAACCTTCCATTTGTCTCCGATAAGCATCAGTGTCGTTTCCACCGGACAGGCGGGCAGCTCTCGTTTTTCCTGCATCGTTCCTCTCCTTCTTATGCCAGTCATTTTCGCCGCGTTCCTGTACCAGGCAGAGCCCAAAGCCGGACATCCTTTGGCAGGCGGGCTTGCTGCGGCTTTCGGCCTTTTGTCCTTTGATATCATATTATTATAATTGGTACCCGGCAGAAAAACAAGCGGCAGGACGGGAATTTCCCTGCCAGTCTGCCCGGTTGCTTTTTTCCCCCGGCAATGCTATGATAGGAAAGAACAAGCCGGCCGGCTGCAAAGCTGACCGGACAGACAAACGGCTTTCCGAAACATTTTTCATAATATCGAGGTGTACTTATGTCAAAAGAACTTCCCCTTACACAGATGACGACGGCTGCCGGGTGAGCAGCCAAACTGGGACCGGGTGTCCTGACAGAAATATTAACCGATCTTCCCAATGTGGCCAATCCGAATCTTTTAGTGGGCTACGATACCAGCGATGATGCCTGTGTCTATCGGATCACCGATTCCATCGCAGCCATTCATACAGTGGATTTTTTTACGCCGATTGTGGATGATCCCTACCTGTTCGGCCAGATTGCCGCTGCCAATGCCTTAAGCGACGTGTACGCCATGGGCGGACAGCCTGCGGTGGCCATGAATCTGCTTTGTGTTCCCAACTGCCTGTCCATGGAAACCATCCGGAAAATTCTTCAGGGCGGACATGACAAGGCAGTGGAAGCCGGCTGCGCCATCGCCGGCGGACATACGATCCAGGATCCGGAGCCAAAATACGGAATGTGCGTCACCGGCTATGTTCATCCGGATAAGATTCTCAGGAATGTGGGTGCCAGGCCGGGAGATGTCCTTGTACTGACCAAACCGGTGGGAACCGGCATCCTGACCACAGGCGCCAAGGCAGACATGACAGCAAAGGAAGATTATGATGCCATGACCGCATCCATGGCCGCCCTCAACCGTACGGCAGGGCTGCTGATACAGGAATGTTCCCATGTCCATGCCTGCACCGATGTAACCGGTTTCGGCCTTCTCGGACATGCCTATGAAATGGCTTCCGGAAGCGATGTGACAATTTGTCTTCACAGTGCGGACATCCCCCTGCTCCATGGTGTAAGAGAGCTGGCGGAAATGGGAATTATTCCGGCGGGTGCCTACCGGAATATGGATTATGTGAAGCCCCATCTGAAGGTGGAACCATCCGTCCTCCAGGTTTTTGTCGATCTGATGGCCGATCCCCAGACTTCCGGCGGCCTTTTGGCCGCGCTTCCCTTTGATGAGGCTCAGACCCTCATCCGGAATCTCCATCAGGCGTCTCAAACCGGGGAAATCATCGGCGAAGTTGTGGCAAAGCAGGACCATTCCGTCATAATAAATTAAGATTTGTTACAAAAACATTTCCCGATTCTGAAAGATTGGTTAATATCGTGATTTTTTTGTGAAATTAATTGAAATTTTCTCCTGATCGTCTATAATGTTTATGTTAGTTCTTAACGGAAATTTTATGGGCAAAAGGAGAAATTGACATGAGAAAATCTTTTGTATTGGGTGCTTTAACAGCTGCAATGACTTTGTCTCTTGGTATGACAGCCTTTGCCGCACAGTGGCAGCAGGACGATATCGGCTGGTGGTGGCAGAATGACGACGGTTCTTATCCGGTTTCCCAGTGGGTGTGGCTGGATGGAAACGGAGACGGAACTGCGGAATGCTATTATTTCGATGAAGAAGGCTACTGCTATCAGGACGGCGAGACACCGGACGGCTACCTGGTAAACGAAGACGGCGCCTGGATTGTAGATGATGTTGTGCAGACCCAGACCGTCACCGCGGAAGAAGAAACCGAATCCGTAGATCTGACGGCTCTGACCGGTCCGTTTAACGCCATCCTTGGCCTGGACATGGGCGATGATGAAAACGATGATCCGGATCAGCTGTTCCAGGATTTGCTGGCAGGAAGAAAGCACTACAGCTATACTGTGGAGATTGATACGGATAACGGCCCGGTCACCTGCCCGCTTTACGATGCAGCAGGAACCACTCAGTATACAACCAATAATCATGAAGAGCTGATTTATGCCGGAGTGGAAAACAGTGATTTAACTCTTTATGGTGGGTTCTTCTATCTGAATGACGGAACACTTGCCTTTAAGCTTACCTCCTACGAAGCAAACTATTAATCTCGGTCAAAAAAGAAGGGCCGCGGGGTCATCTGTTCCTGATGATCCTGCGGTCTTTTCGTCTGTTTATGTTTCTATTCCAGCGCTTCCTATCCGGAAGCCGCTCAAACTGCCTATACGATTTTGCTTCCGTTGGCCGTCATTTTGAACTTTGCTCCCAGAATCTCTGATGCTCTTCTGCACATTAACATTCTCTGAAGGAAGATTTCAAAATATTCCAGCATGGAGCAAATGCTCTCATCCAGCTGCAGATTCAATGTAATCACGCGTTTTTCCGCGTTCACTTTTAACTTGGCCTCCGTAACTGCGTAATTAACCCGGTCATGGATGTCAAAAGTGGCCATTTCTTTCTGACGCACACGGTTTCTCCGGACGTCCGTCTTATCCGCAATAATCAAAGCCGCCGAAATGGCATCAACGGCTCCTCCAGTAGATTCGTCATGGTTTCCGATGGCAGAAACGATCGTAACCCGATCCTCCAGCGGCAAATCGGTTTTGGCCAGAATCTGGGACGCCAGAAGAGCCCCGTATTCCGCATGGCGGTGCCGGTTGATGGCATTTCCCATATCATGCATAAATCCTGCGATTCTTACAACTTCAATATCATGATCCGAATAACCAAATTTCTTTAAAATCATGCCGGCCCGTTCCGCCACCATGGCACAGTGGGCCGCCGAATGATCCGTATACCCCATGGTCCCCAGGTTGTCATTCCCCTTTTTTAAGAATGCCAGGACCTCCTCGTTTTTCTTGATATCCTTATACGTCAAGCTGTTTCTTCTTCTCCTTTTTTCCTTTTCTTTTTCCTTTTTTCTTCTCTTCGCCAGACCAGAATACCTGATTTACCCCCAAATTTCAACCGGATCCCGGTAAAAAAAATCTCAACTCCAGGTAAAATTCCCGGCTCAGTGTTCCGAAGAATCGTCCATTCCTTCTTCTCCGTCCGGATCTCCTTCCAGATGGCTCCCGTTCATAAACTCCCGGGAGGCAACCCGGTTGCGCACCCGTTCTTCCTCCACTTCCTGAGAAATCATTTCCATCACTTCTTCACTGTTCTTAATATTGACAATATCAAAACAGTTTAAATCCCTGTCCGTGGAGTCCAGATGAATCGTTCCCAGGCCGAATACCCGCTGCAGCAGGCTCCGGCTGATGCTGATGTTCATAATCCGGTACAGGCGGACCTCCATCCCTTTCACATTGAAAAGTCCCTTTTCTACAAAAATCCGGTCCTCACTCATTCCATATTTGGTAAACGTCCAGGGCAGGCCGCACCAGAGCCGTTTCCTGTCATACCATTTCATCCTGTTTTTATCCATGAAACACTCCTTTCCCGGCTGCTCAGGCCTGTGGCCAATTCCATCCTCCTGACCCTTCGCTTATCTGCCGGCCCTATAAGGCCATTATATCCAGCCGGCTTCCATTTGTAAATGGCCGTCAGCAAAAATTGGGCACCCGGAAAAAGGACGGTTTTTCCGGAAGTGCCCGGAAAAAACTGTTTCACCGAATATTTCCGGCAAAACTGCCAGGCTCCATCGGTGAACCATTCCGCCCCGGTTTCTCTTTCTTCATGACTCGCGGCAGTAAAATTCTTTGCCATCTTCCAGCCTGAGACAGCCCAGTCCGCACCCCCATCCGGCCCCGCAGTCCAGAAAAATCCGTTCTTTTCCCACAATGATGCGGCCCGCGTACTGTTTTCCATATTTGAACGTAGGAGTATGGCCCACCACAGTTATCCTGGGAGGCATATCCTTCCGAGCCTCCCGGTCTGATTTCCCAATGCCGGACCGTTTCTCATCCCTGTCCTCCCCATCTTCTTTCCATGCCGGATTTTCCTCACCGTTCGGTTCTATGCTCCGAAACCGGTTCTCCAGTACGCCGTATCCCATTCCCGGCACCGGAGCCCCATGAACCAGCAGCCAGTCATGACCGCTCCAGATATTCTGTTCATATAACGGCGTATTTTTTAAAAACTCCAGAATCCTGCCCCGCTCTCCGGCGGAGATTTCTGAAAGCTGCCGGAGCACTTCCCTGCCGTCCTCCCGTTCCCATTCTTCCAGAATTTCACGGGAAATTCCGGCCTCCAGATCCACGCCAAGAGCCTGCAAAAGCCGCTGTTCGTGGTTCCCCCGGAGCAGCCGGATGCGCCCGTCCTCCATGACGCAGCGCAGAAGTCCCAGGGAATCCGGGCCCTTGCCCACCAGATCCCCCAGGATATACATTCGATCCGAAATACCAAATGAAATATGTTCCAGCATTTCAAAAAACAGAGAGGAGCATCCATGAACGTCGCTCATCAGATAAATCATGCGGCACTCTCCCTCTCATAGACATAAAGCCGGTCTGCCTCCACAGAAACATACCCTCTGGCTCCCTTCTCCAGATATTCCCGGCTTAAAAAGCATAACGGCTCTCCGGCTCCGTTCTTCGCCATTACCCGGTAATAATCCCCTTCAAAGGAAGAATACTCCACGCTGACAGGAAAGCCGTTTCCTTCCTGCCGGATTCCGCTCCAGGAAGCATTTTCTGCACGGAATAGGAGTGTCACCGCATCATCCTTGCGGATTCCTTCCCGCCCGGCTGCTCTGCACCGGTCTTCTCCCATCCGTATCTCTCCGCCTCCGTCTGCCGCTGCCACCCCGTGAATCTGATTGCCGGCTCCAAGAAGGGCAGCCACCGACTCGGTCCGGGGATTCCGATAGCAGTTCTGAGGCGTATCAATCTGATCAATGTTTCCCTGGTTCATAATCACAATCCGGTCAGCCATGGCAAAGGCCTCCGACGGATCATGGGTTACATGGAATACCGTGGTCCCCAGCCGGCGGAACAAAAAGGCCATTTCCGTACGCATTTCCACCCTGAGCTGAACATCCAGATTGCATAAAGGTTCATCCATCAGGAGAATTTCCGGCTTGGTAAGCAGAGCCCTGGCGATGGCCACTCTCTGCTGCTGTCCTCCGGAAAGCTCCGCCGGATACCGCTTTTCCAGCCCCTCCAGGTGCAGAAGCGCCAGAAGCTCATCCACCCGCTCCCGAATCACCCCATCCTTCTCCTTTGCCCTGCGAAGTCCATACGCAATATTTTCATAGGCATTCATATGGGGCCAGAGGGCAAAATCCTGAAACACCATGTTCATGCGCCGTTTTTCCGGCGGCAGAGCCTTTCCTTTCTCGGAGATTTTTTCTCCTCTCACCGATACACTGCCCCCATCCGGCATCAGCATCCCCGCGATGATGTTTAAAAGCGTAGACTTTCCGCATCCGGAAGGCCCTAATACACTGATAATCTCATTTTTATAAACGGTCATGTCAATGCCCTTTAACACCTCGGTTTTCCCGAAGCTTTTTTTCAGATTCTCTATTTTAAGAATTTCTTCCCTGTTTTCCATCCTGTCTGCTCCTGTTCTCATATTCCGTCCTGTATTTGACGGCGTTTCTTCTCCGGCATTTCTTACTCCTCACTGGCTTCCGGGCTTCGTTTCCAGTTTCTCGTCAGGCATTCCACCAGCAAGATCAGAATTACCACAAACCCGCCGCCTGCAATGGTCGCTGCCGCCGAATACCCAAACTCCAGGTTCTCGACGCCCCGGCTGATGTATACCGACAGCGTCGTATAGTTGGGCGGATAAAGGACCGTATTGATGGCCAGGTTAAATACGCTTCCGCCAAATGCGGACAAAAAGGCGGAAACAATGGTTCCTTTCAGCAGCGGAAGCAGAATTGTCTTTACCCGCATGGAAAGCCCTGCTCCCTGAAGCCTGGCCGCAAACAGCATCTGCTTGGGAATTTTTGCCATGCCTCCGGTCAGTACCCTGGTAATGACGGGAATGGCCGCTGCCACGCTGGCCAGAATGATAAGCCGGGGCGTCCCGTACATCTGAAGTCCCAGCTCTTCCAGCCACCGCTGGTTCCAGACAAAAATATATCCGATGCCCAGCACCACACCCGGAACAGCCAGAGCCACCAGAGACAGCATATCAATCACCCGCTTAAAGGCAAAATCCGAATAATTCATCACATAGGATACAAAAAATCCAAGAATCAGACCAAGTACAGCTGCGGCCAGAGCGATTCCAAGGGAATGGCGCAGGCCTGTCAGCAAATCGCCGCTCTCCAAAATCACATTTTTGTAGTTATCCAGCGTAAATCCAAAGTTGGAAACCGAAATGGAGCTGGAGAAGGACATGATAATCGTGGAGCCAATGGGAACACAGAGCGTTAAAAATGCCAGGAATGCTCCCGTCACGTTCAGCAGAGTCCCCGCTGCCTTCGGCGGACGCTCCGGCACCGTCCGTACCGTTCCCGTGTCCATAAAATCAAACCGCTTTTTCCCCATGACTGCATACTGGAGAATCATGGCTGCAATGATGATCAGAACCAGGTAAAACGAAAGAACGCCTGCCATGTCAAAACGAATCGGAGAACTGTAAAGCGCCTGATAAATGGCATAAGGCAGGGTCTGGAACCGGTATACGCCGGAAATGGCAGACGGGAGTCCGAAATCTCCGATGGTGTCCATAAAAATCAGAATGGCTGCCGAGCAGTAAGCCGGAATGCACAGGGGAGCCTGTACCGTCTTCCACTCCTCCCAGGCCGTCGCACCATTGACCCGGGCAGCATAAGACAGCCGCTGAGGTTTCCATTCCAGAGAGGATTTGATGGTTACATAAGCGAAGGGAAACTTATTTAAAACCATGATAAATACCAGTCCGGGAAAACTGAACACCATACTGCTGATGTCATCCCAGCCAAGCCAGGCCCTTGCCACCCCGTTTCCGGAGGCAAAGTAAACCCATCCCTGGGCAATGATAAAGGACGGCATAATCATCAGGATCCAGGCAGCCGCATCCATCAGGCGTCCTGCCTTAAAGTCCCATTTTACCCTTAAATTTGCCAATACCGCCCCGAAAATCGTCCCGAAAAAGGTGGTGCAGATGCCAAGCATCAGGGAATTTTTCAGCGCCCTGCTCCACAAAGAACGGGTGAATACCTCCAGTAAGAGACTGGCGCCCTTCTCGCTGCTTCCTTCCCCCAGAAGTCCCGGTTTTACAGCCTGAAGCAAAACCGTACTCAGAGGCAGAATAATGAGAATTGTAAGCACAAAGAGGACAATCCATCCGATTGCCCCCTCCGTTCTTCCTTTTCTACCCATTGTTTACTGCACAGAAGCGTCTGCAAACCATTCTTTGATTTCAGCTTCATGCTCAGACGCCCAGGCCGCATCCGCATAAACCAGGTTCGTATCGGTTGCCCGATCCGTCTTGGGCGTTACGCCCTCTGCCGACGGTTCAAAATATCCTTCATCTCCGGAATCCACCAGCGCCTGCTGAGTCTCCGGGTCAAGTAAAAATTCTACAAAAGCTTTTGCCACCTCCGGCTGTTCTGTCTTCGCACTGATGCCAGCAACTCTGACAGAGGCGGGAGCGCCTTCTTCCGGCCACACAATTGTAATCGGTTCACCGGAAGCGACCATACCGTAGGCGTTGCTTTCCTGAAGGGCTGCCACTGAGATTTCCCCGCTGGCCAGAGCCTGAACCACCTGCGGGTTCTTGGGGTAAATCTTCAGACCATTATCAAACATGGAGCTAAAATACTCCTTGCCGCCCTCCATGTCCATGGAGTTAAAGAACCAGGAAACAAACGGATACGCTGGAGCCGCCACGCTGGGGTCAGCCATTCCGACTTGATCCTTGTATTCCTCACTCGTCAAATCTTCCCATGTGGTAGGCGCCGTTTCTTCTGTATATACGTCGTTTCTGTAAGCGATGACGCCTGCCGCGTGGGCTCCGGTCGGATAGTATGCCTTGTCCGCCGGTACAATCTCCTGGAAATATTCTTTTAAGTTTGCCGCATTGGAGGGCTCCCAGTCTGTCAAAAGCCTTCCCTGGCCACCTAACGCGTAGATGCTGGGCATGGAATCAAGCCATACCACATCCCACTGGGGATTGTCTCCTTCTGTTTCAATTCTTGCCATCGTTTCCGCTCCGTTTCCAACTACAACTTCCACATCGTAACCCGTAGCTTCTTTGAACAGCTCCGGAATGATAGCGTCAAAGTCATTCAAATAAACCACCAGCGGCTCCGTCTGCGTCACAGTTGTGCTTTCCGCCGGGGTTTCCTCTGCGGTGGTGTCTTCTGCAGTTTCTTCCGATGATGCTTCCGTTTCTGCGGCAGTTTCCGCTGCCGTTGTTGTCTCCGCCGCTGTTTCCGCAGTCTGGCTGGAACAGCCGGCCAATGCCGCGGCGCTTAAAATGCCGGCTGCTGCCAGCATGCCAATTTTTCTTTTCATGTAAAACAACTCCTCCCTGACGGGTTCTCCCCGCATTTGATGTCTTTTTGTTTATGTCGGAAGTTATCTTACTGAAAGTACGTAAAATCTGTCACCAGCTTTTTGTAACGAAAATGTAAATTTTCTGTGGAAAAATTGATAAGTCGTCCGATATTTATTGTCACAGCAGCTTTTTTTCGATATACTATAAAAAATGCGACCGGACAGCAGAAAGAAGGAGCCGCCATGAGCAGGAAAAATTCGCTGATACTGGCTGAAATAAAAAAACGTGAACAGTATTTTAAAAAAGACTCAAAAGAAATTGCGGCGGCCAATCTCCGTCTTCTTTTGGGCAGCAGCGGAGCTGCTTTGCTGATTCTGATTCTATGCCTGTTTCTATCTCCTTACCTGCTTCAGGGCTGGAGCCCCACCTTTTATCACCTGCTTTTTCTGCCCTCCACAGTCCTGCTCTGCATCTTTTCTTTCCATTATTATCGCAAAGAATCTGTCTCGGCTGTCGAAAGTATCATTCTGTGCGTTATATTTGAAACGGTTATTTTTTCTTTCGTCATTCTGATTGACGGCATCAGTTCGCCTACTGCTCCGGCCGTTTTCATGCCGATTATGTGTGTAGCCATTCCGGCCCTTTTTGTTATGCCTTTTACCCTGACGTTTCTTCTCCTCTGCATTTATGAATTGATATTCATCACCTGTGTTCTTACGTTCAAAGTTCCATGGGTCGGTCAATACGACATTTTCTCCTCTGTTACGGCTCTTGGCTGCTCTGTAATCGTAATCAATCTTATACTCTTTCTTCGTGTCAGGGACTTTGAAACCCGTATGAAATATAAATTGTTAAGCATTCATGACGCTCTTTCCAATGTGCTGAACAAGCAGGCATCCACCGAAGCCATCCTTCAGTTTCTGAATGCCCAAAACGGCCCGGTCAACTGTGCCCTGCTGATGATGGATCTGGACAACCTCAAGCAGATCAACGATACCTACGGCCACGACTGGGGCGACCAGTACATCCGCCAGACCGGCCAGTGCTTTGCGGCCAATACGCCCGCCAACACCATCTGCTCCCGCCTTTCGGGCGATGAGTTCCTGATCTTCTTCTATGGCTACCAGGATCAGAAGCAGCTCCGCGCCCAGCTGGAGCTGCTGAGTGCCGCCCTGCAGCGCAGCGTGTCCATCCTGCCCAACGGCAAGCAGCTGCACATCAGCATCTCGGGCGGCATTGCCTGGTACCCCACGGACGGCCACGACCTGCTCACCCTGAAAAAATATGCCGACTTTGCCATGTATCAGGTCAAGCATTCCCACAAGGGCCGCATGTGTGATTTTGATATCGGCAGCTACCATCAGGAGGCATACGCCGCCCAGACCCAGCAGGACTTTGAGCGCCTGCTGCAGGAGGAGCTGGTGTCCTACCACTTCCAGCCCATCTACTCTGCCCGCAGCGGCCGGGTCGCAGCCTACGAGGCCCTCATGCGGGTCGATCTGCCCACCCTGCACTCCCCCGCTCAGGTCATGCAGCTGGCCCATGAGACAGGCCGCCTGTATGAGATCGAACGGATCACCGTGTTCCATTCCAGCGAGATCTTCCAGCGCATGCAGGCACAGGGCCTGCTCCAGAGCGATGCCCTGCTCTTCATCAACTCCATCGCCAATGTCAGCCTGACGGTTGAGGATGTGGAGGAATATGCTCAGCGCTACCCCGAGCTGCTCAAGCGGCTGGTGGTGGAGATCACCGAACAGGAAGATCTGGACCGCGCATGTCTGGAACGGAAGCGGAACGTTCCGGGCTTCTCCGGCTCCTTTGCGCTGGATGACTACGGCAGCGGCTACAGCAACGAATTGAACCTGCTGGAGCTCTCACCCCGGTATATCAAGATCGACATCTCCATTGTGCGCGGGATCGACACCGACCGCGATAAGCAGCAGATCGTCTCCAACATTGTGGCTTACGCCCACGCCCGCAGTATGCAGCTCATCGCCGAGGGCATTGAGACCGAGGCCCAGCTGCGCACCGTCATCGGTCTGGGCGTGGACCTGCTGCAGGGCTATTACCTCAGCCGCCCCGCCGCAGTGCCCGCCCCCATTGCGCCGGAAGCGCAGGCGGTGATCGACCAGCTCGAACACCAGCGGTTCAATCCCCTCGGTTTATGATCTTTCCGGCTCCCCTGTGGGGGAGCCTTTTGTGACCCCATTCAGAGAAAGGAGACACGATGAACCACGAATCCAGTTCCGCTCTCCCCGCCGCCATCCGGGTGCGGGGTGCGCGGGTGCACAACCTGAAGAACATCGACGTAGACGTGCCGCTCCACAAGATCGTCGGCATTGCGGGCGTGTCCGGTTCCGGCAAGTCCTCGCTGGCGCTGGGTGTCCTCTACGCCGAGGGCTCCCGCCGCTATCTGGAGGCCCTTTCCACCTATACCCGCCGCCGGATGACTCAGGCCGAAAAGGCGCAGGTGGACGAGATCCGCTATGTTCCCGCCGCACTGGCCCTCCACCAGCGGCCCGGCGTGCCCGGAATGCGTTCCACCTTTGGCACCATGACCGAGCTTTTGAACAGCCTGCGTCTGATGTTCTCCCGGCTGTCCCACTACCCCTGCCCCGTCTGCGGCTGTATGGTTCCGCCCAGCCTGAACATTGCGGCCGAGATCCCGCTCTACTGCCCCCGGTGCGGCGCGCAGGTGCCGGTGCTGGGCGCGGAGCAGTTCGCCTTTAATAGCACCGGAGCCTGCCCAGACTGCGAGGGCACCGGCATCGTGCGGGTGGTAGACGAATCCACTCTGGTGCCGGACGAGAGCCTTTCCATCAACGAGGGCGCGGTGCTGCCCTGGCAGACCCTGATGTGGTCGCTGATGAAGGAGATCGCCGAAAAGATGGGCGTGCGCACCAACGTTCCCTTCCGGGAGCTGACCCCGGAAGAGCGCGACATGGTGTTCCACGGCCCCGCCAAAAAGGTGCACCTGCTCTACCAGAACAGCAAGACCGGCGCGGCGGGTGAAATGGATTTCACCTACTTCAACGCCGTTTATACCGTGGAGAACGCCCTTGCCAAGGTAACGGACGAAAAGGGCATGAAGCGGGTGGAGCGGTTCCTGAAGCAGGGCCCCTGCCCCGCGTGCGGCGGCTCCCGCCTGAACGCCGCGGCCCGTGCTCCCCGGCTGCGGGGCATCGGGCTGGCCGATGCCTGCCGCATGACGCTGGACACGCTGGTACAGTGGGTGGAGGGGGTGCCCGCCTCCCTGCCCGTGGAGATGCGCCCCATGGCTGAAAGCATCTGCGAGTCCTTTCAGGCCACCGCCGCCCGCCTGCTGGATCTGGGGCTGGGCTACCTCTCCCTTGACCGGGAGGCCGCAACCCTTTCCACAGGGGAGCGCCAGCGGGTGCAGCTGGCCCGCTCGGTGCGCAACCGCACCACCGGCGTGCTCTATGTGCTGGACGAGCCCTCCATCGGCCTGCACCCCTCCAACATCGAGGGCCTGCGGGGCGTGATGCATGACCTGATCGCGGACGGCAACTCCATCGTGCTGGTGGATCACGACACCGAGATCCTGCGGGATGCCGACTGGCTCATTGAGATGGGCCCCGGTGCCGGTGAAAACGGCGGCACTATCCTGACACAGGGCACTGTGGAGCAGGTGGCCCAAAGCCCGGCTTCCCGCATCGGGCCCTTCCTTGCCGACCTGCACACCCTCTCAGCCCGCACCCGCACCCCGGAAGCGGAGCTCTTTGCGCTGGGCACCATCACCCTGCGCACCCGGGCCATCCACACCGTCAAGCCGCTGGAAGTCCGGCTGCCCAAGGGGCGGCTCATTGCGGTGACCGGCGTGTCCGGTTCCGGCAAGACCACGCTGGTGCTGGAAAGCCTGATCCCCGCGCTGGAGGCCGCCGCCAAGGGCGAAGCTCTGCCCGCCCATGTGGAAAGCATCACTGCACCGGGCATTGCGCAGGTCAAGCTCATTGACGCAACGCCCATCGGCATCAACGTGCGGTCCACGGTGGCCACCTACGCCAATGTCCACGATGAGCTGCGCAAGATCTACGCCCGCTCCCCCCTTGCCAGAGAGAAGGGCTACAAGGCGGGCGATTTTTCCTACAACACGGGCCGCCTGCGCTGCCCCGGCTGCGACGGCACCGGCACCATCAGCCTGGACATCCAGTTCCTGCCGGATGTGGAGATCACCTGCCCGGATTGCGGCGGCTCCCGCTACCAGAAGGATGCCGCCGCCCTCTACCGCACCCGGAAGGACGGCACCCAGGCCGAGAGCCTGCCCCGCCTGATGGAGATGAGCGTGGACGAAGCCCTTGCCGCCTGTGCCGACCTCAAGCTGGTGGCCAGCCGGCTGCAGACCCTTTCCAGCCTGGGGCTGGGCTACCTGACTCTGGGCGAGGCCACCCCCAGCCTTTCGGGCGGGGAGGCCCAGCGGCTCAAGCTCGCCAGCGAGATGGGCAAAGGGCAGGCCGACACCGTGTTTGTATTCGACGAGCCCACCATCGGCCTGCACCCGCTGGACGTGCGCACTCTGCTGGGCGTGTTCCAGCGTCTCATTGACAGCGGGGCCACTGTGGTGGTCATTGAGCACGATCTGGATGTGATCCGCAACGCCGACTATCTCGTGGACCTTGGCCCCGGCGGCGGCGAGAGCGGTGGGCGCATCGTGGCCTGCGGCACACCGGAGCAGGTGGCCGCCGATCCCGCCAGCATCACCGGAAAATATCTGCACCTGTAACCAAAAGAGGGACCCCGCCCAACGGCGAGGTCCCTCTGACATTTTATGATAAATTTTAGGTATCCTGCAGCTC
>OLNU01001949.1_pt1 | contig 13833 bp, 14 predicted proteins | sample 1672241 | NCBI WGS metagenome assembly OLNU01 (sample SAMEA3136663, study PRJEB25190) | human gut metagenome | biome: human gut; feature: human-associated habitat; material: faeces | place: Austria | collected 2013 | reverse complement strand
CGCAATGTGGATGGAGAAGGCTGCGGCGAGAACGAGCGTAGAGATCCATACGGCCTTGTCTCTTAGGATTAGTTTGAGAAGAAGTCGACAGTACATTGAGAAGCACCTACGTTCCTCAAAGAATTGTTAGATTAAAAGTAACAGACCGGATGAAGATGCGTAAGATGGGGGCGAGGCGAATGGCTGAACGGTATCGATACGCGGGTTCAACGGTATTATATTGACCACATAGATTATCAAAACCGTCGTAAAACCCCTGGTTTCAACTACGGGGAGTGTCAACGGTATTCACTTTTTCAGCAATGCCGTATTTACGTAATGTCGTTATTGCATAGTTCTGTTATTTCGTTTTGCCGTGTGCCGGGTTTTAGGGCAGAGCCCTAAATCGTACGCCGCCGGGCAAAACGCAGTTTTGTACGGCGGCGTACGACTCTTGCGGAACCGAACTATGACACAACGCAACTGTGTCATAACGTAACTACGTAGTAGCGTAGCTGTGCGATAACGCGATTACGGCAAATCGAAATAACAGAACAACGTGACTGTGGAATAGCAGAACAATTGAACATTGAACTAATCGCGCCTGAAAATTTTCCGCAAGTGTCGTGCGCCGCCGTACAAAGCCCGGCGGCGCACTAGGGCTCTGCCCTAAAAACCCGGCGCCCTTGGCGGCGTTAAAAAGTGACGCAATAACGTTGTTACGTTATTGCGTTATTACACAGTTCGGCAGTCACACTTTTACATTGTTGCGGCATGACACAGTTACGCAATGTCTCCGGTGCGTCTCGGTAAAAGGTTCGCTACCGGACAGCCACCGGACACCGAGGCGATCTAAGCGCGGCGATGGTTTGCCGTGAAATGTGCTGTGAGATGAAAAATCTCGCAAGAGACGCGAACTTGTACCTCCATCGTAAATGTAGCCACAAGTTCGCAGCCGTTGGCTCTTGCCAGGGCTCCGCCCTTGGACCTGGGTCGGTAAGTCGACTGCGACTGCATCGGTTGATTGATGGCAGTTGGAATCGACGCCGTAGTTTTTAAATCTGTTATGAAGCGTGAAACTCAAAAACTCATCGTATTGATTTTCATTTGATTCGAAACGCCTGCGCAAAAGTCAAACGACTCGCGCGGGCGTTTCGGTTTTCGTTTCGCATCTCAAATCGCGTCTAAACAAAACGTGAGTTTTGAAAATCGATAGCGACCTCTGGTCGCGATCATAGGCGGCTTGACCGCCGCATGAAAATCGGCTCGCCATTCGAACCGTAATGCGATTCGCGGTACCTTTCGACAATCCAACAACGCTACGAGTCTCACTAAAAGACTCTCCGCGTCATTGAAATGTCGAAAGCTGCCTCAACTTTTTCGCAAGCGTATCGAAAAACGATTCGATAAAGTCGAATGTTTGCGTCGCGGGCGCCGCAAACCCGCTTCGCGGCAATGCGAACACTCGGCATCTCTCGCATTCGCATTGCCGCTCCGCTCTCGCTACAGCGAATCTCTAACACTCAGCATCCTTCGCGTTAAAAATTCACTTTCGCTCACGGTCTTCACGCAGTTACAACGCCGCGAGGCCTCTCGCTTGGAATGAGGCCTCTCATTCCACGTCTACACTGCGTTTCGCCCAATCACCGTTCCGGAGATTGCAAGATGTACATAAATCATGATAACCGGGCCCGTAGTCCCTGTTATCATGATTTACGAATCTTGCTTTTCTCCTGTCACGGAGAAAAGGGAAAGAGTGAACGCAGCACGCTTTTTGCGGGTTGGTTTCACTCTTTCTAAAAAATTAGGCAACCATAGCAAGAGGTGACGGATGCCAATCCTCAGTTTCTTGCTTACTTTTCCGGAGGCCACTCCGGAGAAAGTAGAAAAATGGCACGAAATGAATTCGTAAAGGCTCGCGTTTCTCCTGAAGAGAAAGAGATCTATCAACAACTTTGCGAACAAGCTGGTTGTACGGAAGCTGAGTTGATTCGATCCGTACTGATTCATCGGGAAATCTCACTTGATGATCTCGATGACGAAATGCAAGTTCTTGATCGGAAGAAAAAGGCCCTCCATAAGCAACAGGAGGATTACAGGAGAGCACAGGCATCGCGTAAAACCGATGAACGTGGCGAGCCGATTTCTGAAAAAAGGAGTATTCCGTTCCAAGTAATGCTCACTGCTCCAGAAAAAAAGGCAATTGAGCAGCGTGCAGCGGCGCTCGGCATTTCTGCAAGCGAACTGGTTCGCCGCAGCGCAATTTACGGAAAGATCGAATCATTCAATTTTGACATCGCGGAAGTTGAAAAACTCCATCATGAGTTATTGAAGGAAGGAACAAACCTCAATCAGCTGATGTATTTTGTGAACGCCCAAGGGCTTCCCGCGTACAACGAGAAAGCTGTTTTCCGAACGCTTGAAAAGGTTTATCAAAATGCTCGAAAGGTCGACCGGTTCATCGAGAAATTAGAGAAGCGTTATCACGTCGACTATATTCCAAGCGATTATTTGGCAGATGAACCAGACAACAGAAATCTTTAACTCGGACCTATACTTCGCGAATGATGCGCACAGCGCCATTGCAAGACCGATCGCAAGGCCAACGGCCGCTATCTTTGCATAGCTCCTGCCCGCGCGTCCCAGTTTTCGGCCTAAAACGGGATGCATTTTCCGAACCGGCGCTCAAAAGGAAACCGTATCCCGCTTTGGGGCGGGGGCTGCGGAAAATTGGCCCGTGATCTGGTTCGGATTGGAGTATGCGTTAACCGTTGATGTTGGCCGGTGTGGGCATGGAGATAGATGAGTGGATCGAGCGATATAATGACATGCTATGGAGGCCATATGCTCTTTTCCCGCCGTTCTGCCACATCTGCCTGCGCCATTGTGCTTATCGTAATGGCGGTTACCCCTTATCACCGGTTTTCATCTTCAATCGTCTTGGCATCAGGTGCAATGACCTGGCTCGTTATCCTCGGCGCATGCCTCGCGGCGTTTGGTCATGGTGTTGCGCTCCGCAAGGGGAGAGAAATAAGACGGCCGGGTCGCCTTGGCGTCTTCGGCGTTTTCCTTGCTGCTATTGCGGTGGTTCCCGAATGGGTCGACTTGGCCTTCTATGCTCGCGGAGATTCTATCCCAATCGTGTTTGCACCAATCTGGTTGTTGCATGGTGTTTCGTGTACCTTGTGCTTCACTGGGTCGTTGCTCCTCTCATATGTAATTTGGGATACGGCGGGCTCTCCTTTGATACGGGGGGCGGCGCGGGACGGCGAAAGGGGGACCCGCCGATCGCAGAGCGCGCTTTTTGCAGAAACAATAGTTGTCCTGTCTTGCCTGCTGTTTTGCTGTCGAGTTTCATGGAGAGTCGTTCCCGAGCCATGGGGGATGCCCTCTGTAACGCCCGCATCAATTGGCATCGTGCTTTTAATTCCTCTGGTCTACCTCGTATTGGCTGCGGTCCCGCTGCTTTGCTGTCCCCGCGCCTTTGGTCGGGGGCAGGGCGACGTGTTTGCCCGTTCTGTGCTCGTGGCAGTTCCCATTGGCCTTGTTCCGGCTGTCGAGGTGGCATACTTTGCAAGCGATGCCACGGTCATTGCATCACTGTCGATGGGGTCCGCTATTGCTGTTGCCGCCTTCGTATACACATTGCTAAGGGAGAAACGGGACAACAATTCGGATACCCCTCGCACGTCCGACCCATTCGATGCTGGGGTGTTTTCCCCTGCCCTGTCGCCTCGAGAAGAGCAGTTTGTTCGGCTGCTGCTCAAAGGGAAAACGCCGGCGGAGATTGCCAGGGAGACGGGTACGAAGCCATCGACGGTGCGAACAACGCTTCACCGAGCATACGGGAAGGCGTCGGTTGCGGGCTCAGGCGAGCTCGTGGCGTTGTTTGCAGGTGAGGGTGATGCTGTAGGGCCTGAGCCGCTGCAGCGGCATGCTGACGATCTGCTGGTATCAGCTCGGACGCGCCGGCTGTTTCGATACCTGCTCACATCATTTTTTATTCTTCTTGCGGCGGGTCCCTTGGTAATGGCGGATAGCGATTGGAGTTCCGGCGTTACGCATGCAATCGCTTTTTCTCTTGCAAGCTATACATTGGGTCTCGGGCTGCTTCTGTCGCTGTGCAGTGCGGGTGGAAAACCGAAGCGCGGGGACGATCTGGATGGAGCGGATGGGGCGATCGGGCTCGGAAGCCCGTGTGTGTGGGCGATACTGTCTGCCGTGGAATGGTCTTTTGTCTATATCGCGGCATGGAGGTGCATACGCGATCCGTTGATGGCTGCGCCGGTCCTGTTTTGCGGCATAGCGTCTATGGCTTCGCTCGCCGTTAAGCTGTGCCCGTTTAAGGTTCATGCCCATACTCGGGCTATCGCGCCATTGGTTTCGATAGGTGTGGCTGCTTTAATCTATGCAGCAACTAGGGGGCGAATTCATGGGCTTGCGGTACTGACGGGGATGCTGCTCACGTATACAGTGCTGCGAAGCTGTCCGCAGCGCAAAATGCTCGGGGTATGGATGCTCTGCTTTGGGGCGACGGTTCCTGCTTGGGTTGTCTTGCTCAACATGGTGCAGGATCTGACGGTTTTCGAGCCGTTGTTCCTCGCGTCGTTGTTGGGGCAAAGTTCGGCTCTCAATGTCGTCGTGGCAACGGTGATCGTCTGCTGGTCTGTGCCCATGTTCGTCACGCACATCGCGCTCGCCCGCTCGGTTGAGGACGAGAAAGCCGTCTTGGAGTACCGCGCGAACGGGTCCACCGAAACAGCTCGCGTGCGCCAGCTGGCCCTGCTTACGTCGCGCTCCCTTTCCGATGTTCAGTCGCAAATTTTGCTGATGACGGCAGAGGGCGCAACGACAAAGACCATTGCGGAGGATGTCGGTTACGCTGCATCTACGGTGCAAGCACTGCGGTCTGCTTCTTACCGCCAGTTGAGGATCAAGAATAAAACGCAGCTTATTTCATTGTTATCGCAGGTAGATAACGTGTAAACGCCTGATCGGTCGACTCAATAGCGGGTGTTTACAGACATCTTTCTCCATTCATGCAAAGGTTGCCGTGCGTCGACGCATTGTTAACCGCTTTTGATTGGAGAAGGCCATGATCAAGCCAAGGAGCGCTATTGCTCGAATCGGAGTCGGCTTGGCGATTGTTGCGGGCTTGTCGATGGGTGCACCTGCCGCATCATTTGCTCAAGAGGAGTTTGACACTTCCCAGGTTTCTAGCATTTCGCAGAGCGCGGATGCCGGAATTGCCACATGCAAGAACAACAAGGATACAGATTTCGCTTTTCAATGTTCTGGCACGAGCGCAACTGGCTATCGCTCGAAGCACGACTCATCTTCAGTTTACATTTGGATTATGGGCTATTCGGGAAAGCCGTTACGTTTGTACGTGGACGGTGCCTATGACAATAGAGGAACGGGCAACATGAATTGCACGCAGGGCGTGTATCGCTCCAACCATGAGCATGAATGGGAGATATACAACCTCGTCCGTGAGAACAAACGCAGTCATGCTCGTCTGACCGCATGGGCCGAGTCCGGATACGGCACGGTCTATGGAAAGTGGAGCCCCGATTGCTTTGGCCATTTTAACAAACTTCCCTCCTAGCCAATCCGCAGCTTCTTGTTGTGATTAGGGCCGGGCCGAGCGTTGCTGCTCGGCCCGGCCAATGGGAGGATGATGACATTTGAATAGAAATCTAATACGGCACGAGCTGTCCAAGATATTTGGCAATCCTATATTTGCGTTGGCTCTTATTTTGGCGACTGCCATTTCGATGGCAGTTGCCATCGAGGCGTGGTGGACGCTCGAGGCCGAGCGCAAGCAGCTGTTATCTTTTGGCTACGGCATTGGTCTGCAGTCTCAGACATACCTCGGCCAAACGCGTGAAAGTAGCTTTGGTAACTGGATCGTTGTGAGCGCGAACGCGCCGTTGCTAGCGTCGGTGTTTTTCTATGCGCTGCCGTTGCTTGCCATGTTGGCCGGGTCGTGGTCATGCCTGTCCGAGCGTTTGAGCGGTTACGAGGCACAGATCTGCACGCGTGTTTCTAGAAATGCATACGTGAACGTGAAGATGCTGTCTGCTTTCCTCTCCGCGTTTGCGGTCACGGCTATTCCTCTACTCGCGAACTTCCTGATTGTCTCCATGCTGTTTCCCGCGTATCTCCCCCGAGTCGACGAATCGACTTACGTCGGACTCTATCTGCATAGCTATTTTTCTGGCCTGTTTTATTCCCGGCCTCTGTTGTACGTGCTGGTTTATACGCTGTTCGATGCGGTGGCGCTGGGGGTTCTATCCATGGCCGTGACCGGTCTGTCGGTTGTGTTTCGCCGCAGAATCAAGGCGATGGTCGTTCCATATCTGATTATGGTTGCATGGCATTTTGTTAACGACTGGATTTTTAGCGTCCTTTCATGCGTCGGCTTTAACTGCAACATTCTTAACAGCATCAGGTCGGAATCACTAAATAACTGGCCCGACATTCGAGCGGGGTTTGCGGAAATCATTTTGCTGTTCGTCTTTTCTTTGATTTCCGCGAGATTCTTAAAAAGGCGCGAGGTGGTCTGATGCTGTTTAGGCTGGTCGCCGCGGACCTGAGGACCGTTTTGAAGAAGAACATCGTTACTTTTATTGCGGTTGCGGCAGTGACCGTTGCGAACTTGGTGTACGCCTACGGATTGTCTTCTGTGTATGGGGTCAGGACGGATGCCTTGGGGTTTGCGGATAATCTCGCGCTCGTGTTTGCCGGATCTGCTCCGTTTGAGCCTAGGCCCGGGGTCATGTTTGTGCCTCCGTTAGGATGGCTATTTGTCATTCTGCTTATTCTCTATACAACACTCGATTATCCGACCGAATCGTTGCACGGGTTTGGTTTGCAAGCGCTTGTTCGATGCCGGTCAAGAACCCTTTGGTGGGCCTCGCGTTTTATCTTGGTGGCGGCGGTAACGGCATTTTCACTGCTCGTGGTGGTTTGCTCTGTTGTGATTTGGAGCTTGGTGGTGAGCTCCTCGTTCAGCGCGGTCATTCATGGCGAGTCGCTTCAGCTGGCTAATTTGGCGCCGTGGTTTCTCAAAGCTGCCGAGGCGGATGCGCTGCCGTTTTTCACAGGTCTCTTTTTTGCTTTCGAGGCGCTTGCGTTTGCGCAGGCAGCGGTTGGCTTTGTACTTGGGCCGTCGGTCTCGTTTGTGGTTTTAATGAGCTACCTGATCTGCTCGGCATATGCACGACATTGGGCGCTATTGGGTAACGCCTTGATGCTGTTGCGCTGGGGCGGAATTGTCAAAGAGGGAATCGCGACGGGCTCGAGCGTCTTGTTTTCAATTGTGATTATGTCGTTATGCCTATCGTTGGGTGGACTGTGGTTTCGAAGGGCCGACCTTATAGAAAAGGGGGACAAGATATGAGCGTGATCGTTAGGGACGTATCGAAGCGCATGGGCAAAAACGATGTTCTGCGCAACGTGTCCATCGAGGTTGACCCTGGGACTGTGGTTGGGCTTCAGGGGATAAACGGTTCGGGTAAGACCATGCTTATGCGAGCGGTCTGCGGATTGATCAAGCCTACCGAAGGCGAAATCTCTATCGATGGCCAAAGGCTTGGGGCGGACATCTCGTTCCCGCCGAGTCTGGGGATGTTGATCGAGGCGCCTTCCTTTTTGGGATATCTGTCTGGCTACGATAATTTGGAGCTCATCGCTCAGATCAAGGGCGTTGCCACCCCCGAGGACATTCGCTCTGCCCTGCGGCTCGTGGGGCTCGATGCAGACGAAAAAAAGAAGTTCCGAGCATACTCGCTTGGGATGAAGCAACGTCTGGGGATAGCTGCGGCAATTATGGAAAAGCCGAAGCTACTTGTTCTCGATGAGCCAACAAATGCCCTCGACGAAGCGGGCGTTGAAATGCTCAAGCGCGTTGTGGCGATGGCGGCATCAACGGGTCGCGAGGTTATTCTGTCCAGCCATGACGGAGAGGTGCTCGAGGAGCTGGCCGATCGGGTTTACTGCATGCGCGACGGTGCCGTTGTGAAAGTTCGGGAAAGGTCGTGAGCGCGATGAAGAAGACCCTGTGGACAAGAAGGGCGGTGCTTGCTCTTTTCGGCTGTGCTGCTACCGGCCTTGCGGGCATGAGGGTGAGCGTCGTTAACGGGAACCGGACGGTCATTCCTGAGAAATATTATGCGGAGGGCGAATGGCTCTCGATGGATGGGGCGTTTCTGGGGTCGAAGGATGTGGCGACTGACGGGTATTCGTTTTGCATAGACGGGGCAGAGCTGCTCACGCCGCGCGAGTATCTCAAGCGTGCGCATGATGATTATTCAAAATATGGCATCGTGGATACGAAAACGAAATTGAAGGACGCCGACATCACGTGTGTTATCGCCGTAAAGATGCGTGTCAGGAATAAGGACAATGTCGAAGGCGGAATCAAAACGTATGTTTGGCATTTGGTGCCGGAGTCTGCGCCAAACTATGACTTTGTGGTCAATACCGATCTGATAACGCAGGCAATGCCGGCTCTGGGCGGTTCTGCTGCGTTTGCTGTACAGGTTGGGGCGGAGAACGAGTTGCTCGTCCCATTCATGATGCAAAACACCAACGACTATTTCGAAGGTTACGAGACCGTCCGTTTTGAGAAGGCTTTTCCTGGGACTTATACGATGAAGATGACCGATCTGCCAGAGAGAAGGCTCTTAAGGTTTGAAGTGAAGTAGCTCGAAGATCCCGCGGTTCGCGACGAGCTCCTTGCGCGCCGCGGCTACGCAAGGGAGATTCGCAACCGCTATGCCGGCTCCGTTCCCGATGCCGGTGACGACCGCGTCCGCGCCACCGGCCAGGCGCACGGCGGTAGCGCCGTGTCGCGACAGATGGACGATCGCGTCGTCGATCGCGGTGACTACTCGCGCGGCGACACGCCCCGCTAGTTTTGAACTGTCCTGCCCTAGCGCGTTGCAATTCAATCAGCTGTTACAGAATCCTGGAAGAAAGGGTCGGACCGAAGTGTCTGGCCGGACGCCAATTGTCCGGGAACTGCTTCGGATTCGACCCCCTTCTACTTTACTTCCATGGCCATGCGGAAGGCTAGTACTCCTTAACCGGATGCTTCTTACCGAAACCACCGTCGATGCCGAAACGGCAGAGCCTGTCGATGGCGCGAAGATGCTCGTCGATGGCGTTGGCGATCTGAGTGTCAACGATGCTGTCATGGTCGTTAAGGCCGCGGACCGCCTCGTCGGCGGCCATGAAGGCCTTGATGGCTTGATTGAACTGAGCCTTAAAGATGTCGAGCGTGTGACCGGGGTTGTCGCGTCGCCGTTTGAGGCTCAGCTGTCCTTGTTGCTTGCGACGCCGCGCGTCGCCGGTGGCGAGGGTCTCAGATCCTTTAGCAACAATGCTCGCATTGTCCTTTCGGGCAAGGCAGCGCGTTTGGCCGGGCGCTACAACTGCTATGCAGACTTCCTATTTGAGGAGACGGGTGACAAGAAGCCGCTTGTCGTCGAGTGCCAAGGCAGGCTTGTGCACAGTGGGGCCGATGCCGCAATGTCGGATTCCGATCGCGCCACTGCATTGCAGCAAATGGGTTTCAACGTCATGTTGCTGACGTATCAGCAAATCGCCGATGAGAAGAACTTCGAGATAGTGAAGCGCATGTTGTTTGAGGAGATCGGCTTGGAGTATCGCGAGAAGACGGACGCCAGCTTGATGCGCAGCGCAGTCTTCGTCGCGAGCTCTTTATCGATTGGAACACGTTGGGGCGCTAAAGTTTCCGAGCCTTGCCCTTACCTCTGCTCTTGCGAAACCTTGCAGTGAATATAAGGGGCGTTGCAATAAGCAATAGTTCGAATGCAACAGCGCCGACAATCATCGCCTTGCAGTCGTCGGACAACGGGTTAAGGGCCGCAAGCAGCGAGAAAACGCCGCACTCGAGCTCAAACCAGGCCACCGAGCGAGCACTTGCGAGATACCAAGCATCCTTCTCGTCGCTCTCGAGACCGGCAGGCTGGTTCCAATGCTCTGGACTGACCAGATGGAGAACGAGGGCCAAAAGCGCGATGCAAGCCAGCATGACAATAGGGAGGAGCAACAGCTCGACAGGAGAGCCCCAGCGGTTCGGCTGCATGTCAACGCCGTAGTGGACGGGGACCTTCTCTCCGGTGGGCACTGCTGCGATAGCAAAACCTGTCAGCACGACGCTGCAAGCGCCGGTTAGCCACCCCATCGCTTCTACTATGCGAACATCCTTTGTTATCCATGGCGCTTTTTTTGGGCATAACCCCTCCTTCTCAACTGCGGAGGCTCGGTCTGCCATCTCGCGCTCGAGCCGATGTACGACTTCCATTAAGTCGCTCATGCCATTCCTTTCCCTCGGGTGTTCTGTCTAATATATCGCCCCGTGCGGACACGATTCTCACCTAAGGAATGGCAATGGTGTGTTCATAAACACGCAGATAGACGACTTAACAGGATTCGATTTACGGGGCGATTGAACCTGTGGTGGTGCGGATGCCCCGACCCGCGGCACGACTTAACCGCCGTTATGTTAGCGACATGTCTAACATAACGGCGGCGCAAGGCGCTCACTCCCTGCGGCAACGCCGATTCCGGGAAGGCACGCCGGGGCTATGCCGACCTGAGTATCCTCTCGGCCTTCTCGATCGCGGCCGAGCGCAGAAACTCCGACTTCCGCATCCCGCACGCGGCGGCCGCCCGTTCGATGAGGTCGGCGCCCGTCTTCGGGCACTTGAAAGACAGGTTGGCGTTGGCCTCTACCTCGGAAAGCCTGGGGCGGCCGACTCGGAGGTTCACCAGGCTCCCCTCCCAGGAGCCGGATTCGTATTCCGCGCACTCGCGCTCGATGTCCTCATCCGTGATAACGGATCCGTTTGCAAGCCTATATTCCATCAGTAACCTCTCCTTCTCGCGTTCTCGATCTCCCTTAGCGTCTTCTTGCTCGGCGGCGTCATGGCGTGGTAGACGAGCCACGCGCCGTCGGCCAGGAGGACACCGACCATCTCGATGTACCGGCCTTGCGGGTCGTAGCCCGTCCGCATCTCGCACTCCCCGGGTATGCGGACGGCCGCGAAGCAGTAGCTCTCCCACGCCGCCTCGACATCACCGTCATCTAGCTCGGGGTGCCGCTCGTGAACTCTCTGGTGTATCCGGACCATGAGCCTCCAATCTTTACGATAATATTCTACTACTATTTGGTAGTAGAATATTATCCGTCCCAACATATTCCATTAGCCGTTCGTCCCAAAACGTATGCCGCGCGGCACTCGAAAACCGAACCCTCGATGCCGTGGACGGCGAGTGCCAAAACCCAGTGCCAAAACCTCCCCTTGCATTCCCATGAGAAAATCAAAAGACAAGGCAGGAGGCTGAAAATGACCAGATACGGATACGCTCGCGTGAGCACGAAGGATCAGAAGCTAGACAGGCAAATCGAGGCGTTGGTCAACGCCGGCGTGCCCTATGGCCATATCTACAAAGACAAAGTCACGGGTGCTAAGGACGGCGACCGAACTCAACAGAAGCGTCTGTTCAAGAAGATGAAGGCCGGCGATGAAGTGGTAGTCGAGTCCTGGGAGCGCCTAACCAGATCGACCAGGCAATTGCTGAACTACGACCTTATGTTCCGAAATCTCGGCGTGAAGCTAACCTCCTTGAAACAGCCGGTCGACCTCGATACCGCCTTCGGCCGTTTCGTGCTGGGTACCCACGCCTGCACAGCCGAGCTTGAGCGCGATCTGATCAAGCAGCGCCAGGCCGAGGGTATCGCCGTCAAACGGAGCCGCGGTGGCAACGTCGGGGGCCGCCCGCGCATCGCAGACGTCAAGGCCGACGCTGCCGTGAAACTCTACCTTGCCCGCGAGACGCCAATTCCCGACATCTGCGCCGCAACGGGTATCTCGAAATCGACCCTGTACCGCATCCTCCGCGAGCGCGGGTTAGTCGGAGTCAGAAGATAAATCCGAGTGCGCTATTATTAGATGAGTGCGGTATTTCTCCAATCGAAAACCTGCGTGAACGCATGACTTGAGACGCCTTTTTAGAACCCACCGATCGCAGGACGACTACAAATCAACAGCGGCCGCGTATTTGTTCCCAGCCGTACGGCGTGGCGGAGCCATGCCCATTGTTGATTGGAGTGTCGCACGATGACAGACGAGAGAAAAATCAGGGAGATCTACGGCGTGAAGTCCGTCCTCGATGAGGCCGTCGAGCGGATCAAGGCGACGTGGCGGGAGAAGCTGCTGCGCGAGACGGGCGACCTCAGAACCGAGAACGCGTTGCTCAGGGCCCAGCTCGACGAATTCAACCGCAAGCTCGTCGAGGCGAGAGACCGGAACGAAAGACTTGAGGCCGACTGCAATGAGCGGGTCGCCTTTATCGAGGAGAAGTTTGAACTCGATACCGCGAGCCTCGAGCTCGAGAACAACGAGCTTCATGCCGCGAGCGTCAGATACCTCGCCGATGCCAGGGAGCTCGACAGGCAGGTCGTCCAGCTCCATGTCGAGGCCGTGGCCATGGTCGATGAGATCGAGCGCCTGCGCGGCGAGCGTGACGCCGCGCTGAAAGCCCAAGCCGAGTTGAACGACGCACTCCTGGCCCAGCGCGACCTGATGGCCGAGGTCGCCGCCCTCAAGGACCGCCTCGCTGCAACCGAACAGCGGGCGGCCGTGGCCGAGGCTAAGGTCGAGGTCATGACCCAGATGAAGGACGAGTAGCCCCGCGCTTCTCCTGTCAGGCTACTGATTTCTAGGAATCTTCTAGAGCGCTTCCAGAAGGTTCCTAGAACCGGGCGTAGCATCTTCGATCGGCACGATGTCTTGGTAGATCAAGCGATGCCCGGCGTCGAGCCATTCGTCACCGTGGTAATGTCCGAAGAACCAGGCGCAGTAATCGAGCCGTCCGTCGAGCTCGCCTAGGAAGGTTTGCAGCGGATCTCCGCGGTACTCACGTCCGCGTTCGCGGCACAGCCCCTCAGCAAGGGCGGCAGGAGCCTCGTGAGTCACAACGTGGTCGACTTTCCAGCCCACGCGGTCGAGCGAGGCGCGGCAGTGCTCCATCTCTTCCTCGCTCGGCATCTCCTCGGGCCACCAGCTCCTCCCCTCCCTGCGATACTGCCTGTCGTTGCTCGCGGCACCGCCCATGGCAAGGACCGTGAGCCCGTCGATGTCGAACACCTCTCCGCGCATCAGGTGCAGCACGTGCGGTCGCACCTGATGGACGAGCCCGCCGTTCCACTCCCGTACCGGCAGATTAGCCAAGGCGTGATGGTTCTCATGGTTGCCGTCCACGAAGCATGTGGTCCAGGGCTTCGACTCGAGCCAGTCGAGCCAGTATTTTTCGGCGTTGGACCCATCCCAGACAAAGCCGAAGTCGCCGGCCACGATCACCGCGTCATCGCGCGTCAGGGTCCGGCCCAGCGGCCAATTTTTGAAAGCAAACCGGCTGGACCCGTACTCGGCCCTGCCGTGCACGTCGCCTGTCACATAGACCGTCATCAGTACGCACCCCACGGCAGGAGTTTGCCCCCGAGCCTCACGATCCGGTCATACAGCACCGTGTGCCGTTCGTCCGGATTGCCGTCTCGGTGAAAATGTCCGTAATACCAGTGCTTATAGTCCAGGCGGTCTTCGAGCTCGTCGAGGAATCCGGTCAGCCGGTCCACATCAGGGCGTTCCCAGCCTGGGTCCGGGTAGAGCGTCGGCGAGAGCATGCGCGTGGCGCAGGTATGGGTGATGACGCAGTCGACCTTCCAGCCGACCTCGTCGAGCTTTGCCCGCGCGGTATCGAAATCGCGCTCGTCCGGGAGCTCCTGAGGCCACCAGCTGGAATACGGCACGCGGTATT
>OLNU01001931.1_pt1 | contig 13937 bp, 7 predicted proteins | sample 1672241 | NCBI WGS metagenome assembly OLNU01 (sample SAMEA3136663, study PRJEB25190) | human gut metagenome | biome: human gut; feature: human-associated habitat; material: faeces | place: Austria | collected 2013 | reverse complement strand
CTTACCAAAACGAGAAGAAGCATCATTACGGATGGAGAAATCTGCAAAATACTTGTCATTTAAAGCATAGTTGATACGTCCGAAGAATGACAAGAATTGATAAGTATAGAGATCATTTTCGTCAGCTCCTAATAAAGTAGCTGCTGTACCGGCTTCCAACATACTTAGACGATCATCACTTTGCCCGGTTGTTTCTGAACCGAAACGTTGATAATCGTTTTTAATACCTTCTTGACCTATCAAGATTGTAAAATCATGTATATCTTTAATCTTGAAGTTATATTCGGCAGTATTGGTAATTGTCAATTTAGCATTTCTTCTAAAGGCTTCATAGGTATATCCTCCCTGAGTAGCATTAGGATGTGAAGCCAAACGTTTAGAAGTTTGTCTGAAATCATAAGCTTCTATACCAAACTGAGAACGAATAGTCAATCCTTCAATAGGATTCAACTGTATGAAAGCAGTACCGTCCAATTGAGCTGTGTTTGAAGATGAAGGTTGCTTGTCTGACAAATAATATGGGCTATATCTGTTCAAGCCGGGAATAACATCCAGTTTAGAACCATCTTCTCCATAAGGATTATAATAAGTAGGATTCAAAATAGTACCAAAGATACCACCATTCAAATTATTTGATCCCTGATATGTAAATAATGAAGTTTGTTGTTCATCGTAAGTTGCACCGAAATTAGCTCCAAAACGCAGCCAATCTGTTGGTCTTGATTCCAAATTAGAACGGAATGTATATCTATTATATTCTGAACGAGGAGTTATACCATCTTGAAAATAATATGAACCGGATACATAATACATTGTTTTATTACTACCACCTTGGATAGATAAGTTGGCTTGATAAGTCGGTGCGTCATCTTTAAAAAAGTAATCTTCCCAATTGGTATCGATACCCGAATTGATATACTTATCATAAGTTTCTTGTTTAATGATACCATGTGACAACTGGTAGTTAAGTAATTCTGTTGAATTCATTGGATTACTTACTCTTCGTGCCAATCTAGCCGTACCATAGTTACCGGATGCTGTAATCACAGCTTTTTCACCAATTTTTCCTCTTTTTGTAGTAATATAGATTACACCATTAGCAGCACGTGAACCGTAAATAGAAGTTGCCGAAGCATCTTTCAATACAGTAACACTTTCAAAATCATTAGGATTCATCATTACCATTACACTTGAACTAACCGGAGTTCCATCCAAAACATATAAAGGTTCATTATCTGCAGTTAGAGAGCCTACACCTCTAATATATGAACTTGAGCTAGAGCCCGGTTCACCAGAACTAGTATAAACTTGTAAACCTGAAACCTGTCCTTGTAAAGCATCCATAGCATTAGCTACAGGTTTTGCTGATAATTTTTCCGAATTTACTTTTGCAACAGAACCGACAATACTACCAATTTTTTTGCCGCTACCATAACCCAAAACGACTACTTCTTCAAGTGTTTCTGTATCAGGCTTTAGGATAACATTCATAGTCTGCTTTATAGGTAATTCCTGAGATTGCATACCTATAAATGAAATTACCAAAGTTTTTGCAGAACTAAATACATATGTATAGCATTGATAATTAACGTATTAACAACTATGTCGCATTATGCATATATCCACAGAATACTGCTGTAGCATTATAATTAATAAACAATTCCTACTTTAATTCTACCATGAAATAAGATTGTATTGGTAGTGTTTAACTAAATCAGTTTACACTATTCTGTAGGTATATGGATCAGATTGTTTAAGTTCTATATCAACAATTTGTTTCCTACAGTCATAACATATATATGTGTGGCCCGATGCGTACGTACACATTTTAAAATAGGCAGCTCACACTGCATATTGCAGAAAGACCTTGATGTTTTTAAAAAACTTCAAAGTCTTTTTTGAACATAGCAAGGTCTTTTTTAAAAAGCTCGGTATGTTTTTCCTGTAAAGGCAGATTGTACCCCTTCACCAAGTCAATCATTTTTTCTTTTCCGTTCATCCTTACATCTTTACCAAAACATACAGATAATCAATTGGTTAATAATGGCAGAGCCCCTTTCATTCTTGTTTCAGTCACTCTTTCCAAGTCCCTTCAAAGCTGCCCACAGCGATTCCAAACTTAACGAATGAAAGGAGAATGAAAGGATGACGATGAGATGTTCATTCACCACTGACTATCCATCAACAGAGCATTTTAACGACTGATGAAAGGAGGAAGGAAGAAACGTATTTTTCACTTGTAGGACAAAAAACAGTTGTTTTTATGGTTTCAGTCATCACATGGCAAACCATTTACTTAAATGGAATTATCCATTCCTTTGACCTTGCCAAGGCAAACATGCATGTTGCAGAAGAAAAATCTGTCACACATAAAACTCAAAATACTCGAAGAGCTTTTCTTTGTGTGACAGATAAAAGAGATAATTGTTCTACTTATTTTCTACCTGATACCAGGTGTATAATTAATATGTCAGCAATATTTAATCTTTTCCTTTCTGACACTTTTTTAAATCACGGACAATAGTACTGCCCATAACTTCACCATAAATCTGCGTTGTAGTCAGATTTTTATGTCCCAATAGCTTCTGTACAGTTGTTATATTGGCCCCCTTATATATTAATAAGGTAGCATTGGTGTGCCGGGCTGTATGAAATGAAAAATGCTTGTCTATATTTGCCAATTTACCTATACGAATTAATTCTTTGTTAATATTGGAATTACTTTTCAGTGAAAAAAAAGTATTCCACTTGTTTTGATACTTGGTAAGTATGTTCAAAGCTTTTCCGCCAAATAGCAGATTTAAAGGAAGCTTAACCTCAATGCCTGTTTTTACAGAATTGAATATCAGCCACAATTCTCTGTCTATTTTAACAATATTCTTCTCTGTTAAATTGGTAAAATCCGAATAACGTAATCCTGTATAACAACAGAATAAGAATGCATCCAATGTATGTTGGAAATGCATATTCCGATTTATCAAAGATAATTCTTCCAATCTTTTCATTTCATCAGGCAAAAGAAATACATGTTTTCCCTCTTTCATTTTAATTTTATATCTTCTGAAAGCATAATCATTTAAATCGATATATCCTTTATTTATTGCCGCATTAACAAACGATTTTAAATGTTTCATGTGTTTTGCTACAGTATTCATTTGATAACCGGCGTCATACAAATACTTTTCAAAACTAGTTATGAAATTGTAATTTAGATCTTTAAACTCAATTGATGGTTTAAATGATTGGAGCAATCCAATAGTCGTTAAGTGATTTTGCTTGGTACTATCTTTTAACTGAGATGCATCTATTTCTTTACGCACAAAGTTTAAAAATGAAATATCCGTACTACTTTTAAATTCATCCTTTATAAGATTTAATGTGATGACCTTACCTTGCCTCCACAAAGCCAATTCTTTTCTTTCCAGCTCAATTATAAACTCTTTTAGCATTCCGTTAAGTGCATCTTGATTGGGATGATCTTTGATAACCTTCTTCTTTACATCCCATTGCTCTGGACGTAAATAGATATGGGTGGAAAAGTAGACCTTCTTCTTATTGAGGTAAGCTTCTACTTGGACCAGAGCTGTTCCTCTGGAATTCAAACATTTTTTCCGGTTGTAAACAGGACGATAACTAATCTTTCTCATAATTCTTAGTTCTAATATTGAAATACTATATTCTATGATGAGATGTAAAGTGAACACTAAAAAAGCATTTGAAGATGTTTTTGTTCTTTTCTTTATATAAACTTAGAAAGATTGCCCAATATGTTAACAATTATAAGTTAATATATATTTAAAATACAGGTTACAGATTGAAAGTCGCTCTATTGCTAATATTAAAAAATCGAATAAAAATGAAGTGAATTTTATTTTTTTTGTGAGATAAAACTCCCTAAAAGCATGATAATAGAGGAAATACTTGTGAATTTTACCATTATTTGTTTGATTTTACAATTTTATTCATATCTTTGCCAATTGTTAGAGTGAATGAATTTATATTAATGTAAAGTTAAACTTTAAGAGAGAATTTTATGAAAAGAAAATTTATGCTGTTATTGACCTGTCTTTTTATAGGTATAGGTCTGGTAACCGCTCAGGTCACGAAGGTAACAGGTACTGTTATCTCGGAAGAGGACGGATTACCCGTAGTTGGCGCCTCTATTTTAGTAAAAGGTACTACTGTAGGTACAGTTACTGACATGGATGGTAAATTTACATTATCAAATGTTCCAAGTTCCGCAAAGACTTTGGTAGTTTCCTTTATCGGAATGGCTACACAAGAAGTGCCAGTTAAAGCAAACTTGAATATTGTATTAAAGTCTGATACAGAACAGCTTGAAGAGGTAATGGTGGTGGCTTATGGTACAGCGAAAAAATCTGCATTTACAGGTTCGGCTGCTACTATAAAAAATGAAAAAATAGCGACGAGACAAACTTCAAATGTGACAAATGCTTTGGCGGGTCAAGTAGCCGGAGTACAAACTACGAGTAATAATGGTCAGCCGGGCAAAGATGCTGAAGTGCGTATTCGTGGTATTGGATCTATATCGGCTAGTAACAAGCCTTTGTATGTGGTAGATGGAGTTCCGTATGATGGTGAAATTTCTGCTATCAGTACTTCTGATATAGAATCAATGACAGTGTTGAAAGATGCTGCTTCTAATGCTCTGTATGGTGCACGTGGTGCTAATGGTGTAATCTTGATTACTACCAAGCGTGGTAAAAGTGGGGAAGCCCGTGTTACTTTTGACGCTAAATGGGGTGTGAATAAACGTGGAGTACCTAATTATGAAACAATTACGGATCCGGCTACATTCTATGAATTAAACTATTCTTCTATTTATAATGCCGATTTGAAAGGATATGCGGCAGCCGGAGATTTGGCTAAAGCTAATGCGTACGCTAATCAAGCAATGCTTTCTTCTACATATTTGGGATATCAGGTGTATTCCATTCCTCAAGGACAGCAACTGATCGGTATGGATGGCAAATTGAATCCTAATGCGACATTAGGTTATTCTGATGGTACATATTATTATACTCCGGATAATTGGTCGGATGAAATTTTTGAAAATAACCTGCGTCAAGAGTATAATTTAAGTATCAGCGGTGCGACTGAAAAAATGAATTATTATATGTCGGCCGGCTATTTGGATGATAAGGGAATTGTTCCTAACTCTGGTTTCCAACGTTATTCTGCACGTTTGAAAGCTGACTATCAAGTGAAGCCTTGGCTGAAGATGGGAGGAAATGTATCATTTACTCATTATGATAGCCGTGAACAGGATACTGAGGGTGGTACATCAAATGCAAACATCTTTTATGCATCAAATATTATGGGAGCCATTTATCCTATGTATGTTCGTGATGCACAGGGCAATATTATGGTAGATAATCGAGGTTTCCTTCGTTATGATTATGGAAAGCCAGGACAAGATTCAAATGGTAGCCGTAATACGATTCCTAATGCAAATCCGTTGGCAAGTTATATGCTGGATAAAATGAAATATTCGGGTGATGTGGTTAGTGGAAAATGGTCTGCTGATATTGATATTTGGAATGGAATCAAGGCAAAAGTGAATATAGGTGTTGATGTAAATAATGTGCGTGCTACAGAGATGGTTAACCCCTTCTACGGACAGTATTCTGAAACTAGCGGAGTCGGAGGTTTGATCAGTGTAGCTAGTGAGCGTACATTTAGTGTAAATCAGCAGTATTTGTTGACATACAACAAAACATTTAATGATGTTCATAATGTGGATATTTTGGCCGGACATGAAAGTTATGACTATAAATATCAATATTTGTACGGACAACGTGAGAAATTATATGATCCAAATGTTCCTGAATTAGGCAATGGTATTATGAACCAGAGCAATAATTCATATTCTCGTAATTATGCAACAGAAGGATGGCTGTTCCGTGCGCAATATGACTATGATGGACGGTATTTTGTTTCAGCTTCTTTCCGTCGTGATGCTTCTTCTTGTTTTCACCCGGATAATCGTTGGGGTAACTTCTGGTCTGTAGGAGCAGGATGGTTGTTAAGCAAAGAGAAATTCTTGGAAAACCAGTCTTGGATTGATATGTTGAAATTTAAAATCAGCTATGGTTTGCAAGGTAATGATAACTTGATGTTCCAAGGTGGTTTGTACCGTAACTACTATCCGTATCAAGACCAGTATACATTGGCAAACAGTAATGGTGATTTTTCAACTTCTCTATATTATAAAGGTAATAAGGAAATTACTTGGGAAACTTCACACAGCTTTAATACTGGATTTGATTTTGCTTTTTGGGGTGGTAAGTTAGGTGGTTCTGTTGAGTACTTCTCACGTAAAACAACCGATATGCTTTATTTCAAACCGGTAGCAGCTTCAATGGGTTATTCCCGTTTCCCCGAGAATGTGGGTTCAATGGTAAACCGTGGGGTTGAATTGGATTTGTATTCCAATATAATTGAAAACAAGAACCTTTCCTGGAATGTAAATTTTAATCTTACACATTTCAAGAATAAAGTCTTGGAATTATCTCCTGAGCTGAATGGGCAATTGATTGACGGTGCCCGGATTTATCGTGAAGATGAGTCTATGTACCAGCTTTATTTACCTAAATATGTAGGTGTGGATTCTGAAACAGGAGAGAGCCTGTGGGCGCTGGTGACTCCGGATGAGAATGGTAATACAGTTACGAAATCTTATTCTGTCGCTTCTGAAAACAGATTCGCATCAGGTGACATTTTACCTAAAGTTTATGGTGGTTTTGGAACAAGTGTCACAGCCTATGGCTTTGATCTCTCTGTTTCGTTTGCATATCAGCTTGGTGGACGTATTCTGGACTATACTTATCAAGGATTAATGGATGTGGCAGCCACGGGTAGTGCTTTGCATAAAGATATGTTAAAAGCATGGACTCCTGAAAATAAAAATACGGATGTTCCTCGTATGAATATTAATGACCAATATACGAACAGATTAACAGATCGTTTCTTGACTAGTTCGGATTATTTAAGCTTGCAGAATATTACATTGGGTTATACTTTGCCGAAGAGTCTGACACGTAAAATGCAGATTGACGGTGTCCGTGTATTCTTTGTTGCAGATAATGTGGCTTTGCTGACAGCTCGCAAAGGGTTGGACCCACGTCAAGGTTATGTGGCTGCTGACAATGTATATTCACCTATCCGCACAATTTCCGGAGGTATATCTTTAAATTTCTAATTTAGCAACCCATTTTTAAGAATATGAAATTGTCAAATAAATATATAGCATTTGCAGGTGTCGCTTTATTAATGGCATCTTGCGATTTGGATAAATTTCCTGAAGGAGATTACATATCTGAAGAACAGAAAGAAGATATAATCAATGGCAGACCCAATTTGATAACTGCTGAAGTGAACGCCATGGCAGCCAAATTAAATACTTTTGGTACGATTTCAGATGATGCCACTACTTATCATAATGACTATGGAATTCCTGCCGTGTTTATGATACTGGAATCAGGAGGACAGGACTTGGTTGCATTGGTTAATGGATATAACTGGTTTAGAACATCTCAAAATTATAGCGACAGGGTATACGATAGTTCAAGCGATGAATTGATTTGGAAAACGTTCTATAATCACTTGAAAGCTGCAAACAATGTGCTGAAATTGATAGCGGCAGATACGGAAGATTCTTCTTTGAAGGTTTATCGTGGCCAAGCTTTAGCTGCTCGTGCTTATGACTATCTGAACTTGGTTCAAATTTATCAGTTTACTTATGCAGGTCATGAAAATAGTCTGGCAGTACCTATTGTTACAGAAACAATGACTGATGAAGATATGCAGAATAATCCGCGTGCAACTGTACAGCAGGTGTATGACCAGATTATGAGTGACTTGAATACGGCTGCTGATTTATTGACCGGGTATGATAATGGCTCAAACAAAGATCAGATTGACGAGGCGGTAGTTTACGGATTGCGTGCTCGTGCCAATCTGTTAATGCAAAAATGGGCGGATGCAGCTAAAGATGCAGAACGTGCCATTGCTGGCGGTACACCTCAGACTTTAGCCCAGGTATCTACTCCTACCTTTAATTCAGCATCGGCAAGTTCATGGTTATGGGGAGTGATGATTACGCCTGATAATGATGTTGTCCAGACAGGTATTATCAACTGGCCTTCGCACTTGTGCTCTTTTACCGGGAACGGTTATACTTCAGGAGTGCCTGATGGATATAGAAAGGTGAATTCTGCATTATATGATTTAATACCCGAAACAGATATCCGTAAACAATGGTTCTTGTCTCCGGATAATAAATCTTCATTGATTGATAATGAGCAGATTGAGGGTACTTCCATCGTTGAGTATTTTGGTTTGACTCCGTATGTAAATACAAAGTTCGGAGCTTATCAAAGTATATTTGGTAACACAACCAATGCGTCAGACTGGCCTTTGATGCGTGTTGAAGAAATGTATCTGATAAAGGCTGAGGCAGAAGCCATGGGTGGTAATCTGAGTGGCGGAAAGAGTACATTGGAAAATTTTGTACGGACATATCGGGATCCTTCTTTTACAAGTAAAGCTAATTCAGCACAGGATTTTCAGGATGAGGTTTGGTTGCAGCGTCGTATGGAACTTTGGGGAGAAGGTTTCTCACTGTTCGATATCCTACGCTTGAAAAAGCCGGTGGTTCGTAAGAATACGAATTATGACCCGTCTGTACAATATAATTCAGCAGCAGAAGCGCAGATCCTGATCTATCGGATTCCGCAATGTGAAATGGAAACCAATTCCGGAATCAGTGACACTGATAACAATCCGGCTGCTCCACAACCACAACTATAGGGAATAACTGTAATAAAAAAGAGGATGACGTTCAACGTTCATCCTCTTTTTTTGTTATATTTGTCGCGAACTTATTTAGATTGATAGATAAATGAAAGAATTTGTAATTTCTGAAGCACAGGTTGAAACTGCCATCTTAGTTGGTTTGATTACTCAGACACAAGATGAGCGTAAGACCAAGGAGTATTTGGATGAGTTGGAGTTCTTGGCCGAAACGGCCGGAGCAACAGTGGTGAAAAGGTTTACTCAGAAACTGCCTGCTGCCAATTCCGTGACTTATGTCGGTAAAGGAAAGCTGGAAGAAATCAAGGAATATATTCATCAGGAAGAGGAAAATGAGCGTGAAGTCGGAATGGTGATTTTTGATGATGAACTTTCTGCCAAGCAGATACGTAATATAGAAGCTGAACTGAAAGTGAAGATTTTGGACCGTACTTCGCTGATTCTGGATATTTTTGCCATGCGGGCTCAAACTGCAAATGCTAAAACACAAGTGGAGTTGGCCCAATATAAGTATATGCTGCCTCGTCTGCAACGTTTGTGGACTCACTTGGAGCGTCAGGGAGGTGGATCCGGTGCCGGTGGAGGTAAAGGCTCTGTGGGATTACGTGGGCCGGGTGAAACTCAGTTGGAAATGGACCGTCGTATCATTTTGAATCGTATGTCATTGTTGAAAGAACGGTTGGCTGAAATTGATAAACAGAAGTCCACTCAACGTAAAAACCGTGGGCGTATGATACGTGTAGCTTTGGTAGGGTATACCAATGTGGGAAAATCTACTTTAATGAATTTGCTTTCAAAAAGCGAGGTCTTTGCTGAAAATAAACTTTTTGCAACATTGGACACCACAGTACGCAAAGTGATTATTGAGAATCTGCCATTTCTGCTTACAGATACCGTAGGATTTATCCGTAAATTACCAACGGATTTGGTTGATTCCTTTAAATCAACCTTGGACGAAGTGCGTGAAGCTGATCTACTGATTCATGTGGTGGATATTTCTCATCCGGATTTTGAGGAACAAATTTCTGTGGTTGATAAAACGATTGCTGATTTGGGGGCAGGTGGAAAGCCTACCATGATTGTTTTTAACAAGATAGATGCTTATACCTATATAGAGAAAGCAGAGGATGATTTGACTCCTAAAACCAGGGAGAATATTACATTGGAAGAACTGATGAAGACATGGATGGCAAAATTGAATGATAATTGTATCTTCATTTCTGCCAGAGAGAAAATAAATATGGATGAATTGAAGACTATTATATATAATAAGGTGCGCGAGCTACACGTACAGAAGTATCCTTATAACGATTTTCTTTATCAAACCTATGATGAAGAATAAATACATATAGAAGATGAAAACTTATCGTTCACTTACACAAGAAGAAATACAACAATTAAAAGAGAGATCATGCACTGCGGTTGATTGGGATGAAATTGAAGTAGTAGAGAACTTTAAGACGGACTATATTTATCATACCCGTTTTTCCGGAAAGGTCAGATTGGGGGTCTTTGAAGATGAGTTTACGTTGGCAGGTGGCATGCGTAAACATTCCGGATTGTATCATGCGACCTTGCATAATGTAACGGTGGGCGATAATTGTTGTATTGAGAATATAAAGAACTATATAGCCAACTATATCATAGGGGACTATGCATTTATAGAGAATGTAGATATCATTCTGGTAGATGGCCGGAGCAAGTTTGGGAATGGCGTTGAAGTAGCTGTATTGAATGAAACGGGTGGACGTGAAGTGCCTATTCATGATCGTCTGTCAGCGCATCAGGCCTATATTCTGGCATTGTACCGTCATCGTCCTGAATTGATTTGCCGGATGAAAGCCATTATTGACCGGTATGCTGAAGAGAATGCTTCGGATACAGGTACTATTGGCCACCATGTTACCATTGTTGATGCGGGATATATAAAGAATGTACGAATAGGTGATTATTGTAAGATAGAAGGGGCGGGACGATTGAAAAACGGTAGCTTGAACAGTAATGAGCAAGCGCCTATTCATATCGGCTATGGAGTGGTATGCGATGATTTTATTATATCAAGCGGCTCCAATGTGGAAGATGGAACTATGTTGACCCGTTGCTTTATCAGCCAGGCATGTCATTTGGGACATAACTATTCTGCATCCGATTCTTTGTTTTTCAGTAATTGTCAAGAAGAGAACGGTGAGGCATGTGCCATTTTTGCCGGACCCTTTACGGTGACTCATCATAAGTCTACTTTGCTGATTGCCGGAATGTTCTCTTTTATGAATGCGGGTTCCGGCTCTAATCAAAGCAACCATATGTATAAGTTAGGTCCGATTCATCAGGGGGCTATGGAGCGTGGGGCGAAGACTACTTCCGATTCTTATATTTTATGGCCCGCACGTGTAGGTGCATTTTCTTTGGTTATGGGGCGTCATGTGAATCATGCCGATACTTCTAATCTGCCTTTTTCTTATCTGATAGAGCAGCAAAATACCACTTATCTGGTGCCAGGGGTGAATTTGCGGAGTGTAGGTACGATTCGGGATGCTCAAAAGTGGCCTAAACGTGACAAACGTAAAGATCCGAACCGTTTGGATCAGATTAATTATAACCTGTTGAGTCCCTATACTATTCAGAAAATGATGAAAGGGCGTAGTATTCTGAAAGAATTACGTAAAGTATCCGGAGAAACTTCAGAAACTTACTCTTACCAAAGTGCGAAAATTAAGAATTCTTCTTTAAATAATGGCATTCGTTTTTATGAAACGGCTATTCATAAATTTTTGGGTAATTCATTAATCAAGCGTTTGGAGGAGGTTCGTTTTAGCAGTGATGAGGAAATCCGTGCCCGGTTGATTCCTGATACAGAGATAGGGACAGGAGAATGGGTGGATATTTCCGGATTGATCGCTCCTAAAAGTGAAATAGAGAAGTTGATGGCAGATATAGAATCTGGAATCCTGACTAATGTGGATCAGATTCATGACCGTTTTGTTGAGATGCATCGTAATTATTATACATACGAGTGGACATGGGCGTATGGGAAGATGCTTGAGTTTTATAATCTGCGTTCCGATGAAATAACGGCAAAGGATGTTATTGCTATCGTGAAGAAGTGGCAGGAGGCTGTTGTCGGATTGGATAAAATGGTCTATGCCGATGCGAAAAAGGAATTTTCTTTGTCTGCTATGACGGGGTTCGGTGCAGATGGATCACGTGAAGAAATGGAGCAGGATTTTGAACAGGTGCGTGGGGTATTTGAAAGTAATCCGTTTGTGACAGCGGTATTGCAGCATATTGAAGCGAAAACAGCGTTGGGTAACGAGTTGATAGAACGGATTGCTTCTATATGATATTTTTGATGAGAGTATCCAGACTAAGATGAACCTTCGGAAAAGTTACAGATGGTAGTTACATATAAAAAGAGCCGTATGAATGCTGGAGTAGTCATACGGCTCTTGCTATTGGATGACATTTGAGCTTGTTTGGATACTTCCTTTTTATTTTTTTACCACAGGTAGTATAACTCTGCTTGCAGCTCCTTGCTGATGATAAATTTTGATCTTTTGTTTCATCACAAAATCTTCCACTCCGCAATGATAAGTGTCTATGAACTTCTGTGGGTTGCGGTCAATGATGGGGAACCATGAACTTTGAATTTGTATCATCAGCCTGTGTCCGGGTAAGAAAGAGTGGGCTACATCGTATAAAGTATAGTTGACCGGTGTTATTTCTTCCGGTTTGAAAGGTTTGGGGCTGTCAAACCCTTCCCGAAAACGTCCTCGGAACAATTCGCCGCGAACCATTTGTTGGAATCCACTCATGGGATAATTACTTTTCAGTTGTTTGCGTATTTCTTGTGGATATTCGAATCTTTCGGGATAAACATCAATCACTTTCACCATGAAGTCTGCATCGGTGCTGCTTATGGCTGTCATGAGTTCCACTTCGATTGGACCTGCCAAGGTTAGTGTGTCTTTCAAAGGTTCGGTCATGAAGGTAATGACATCCGGGCGTGAAGTGGCAAAACGTTGGTCATCAATCATGTATTCCAATGTGCGGTAAGTAGTCGGATTGGCTGTATAAGGAACCGGCCGTGACATATCCGATACATATTCTGTATATGATTTCTCTTCTTTCGGTGCCTGAGTGGATACTGAACCGTCGGCATGGATATAATAAGGAGTTGGAACCATTTCTTTTGCAGGCCATTCTTCATAAGTCTTCCATTCATTCTCGCCGGAATAGAATATGTTTACCCGATTTTTGGGCTTTTCTCCTTCTCCTTCCAAAAAATAGCGAAAGAAGGGATACTGAATCTCATCCATATAATAAGCCGAAGTACTTTTGCCAAAATAAACATTTCCGATACTTTGGAAGCTGTGGCGTGTCCAAGCGCCATGCCACCAAGGACCGAAAGTCAGATAAAGGTCGGTTTCGGGAGACTGCTCTTTGATTGCTTTGTATAAGTTCCATGCACCATAGCAATCCTCTGAATCATACAGTCCGCCCACTACCAGTATAGCAGGTTTCAGATTGTAGCAAGATGTACGTGCATCACGCTCTTTCCAGAATTCGTCAAAGTTGGGATGATTCTTGATATTGTTCCACATGGTTTCAGTTGTATCTCTCACCAGATTATCTATGTCTTTAAATGTGCCGATAGACAGGAAGTCGGTATATACATCGTTTTTCACAATCTGATGCATTACGCCTTTTCCCATGTTGCGGCCTTCCAAACGGGGGAGAAAATTGGTGGTTTGCAGGAGGGTAAACGCACCATTGTGATGGCGGTCGTCTCCCCTGAACCAGTCTGTGACCGGAGCTTGCGGTGAAACGGCCTTCAATGCCGGATGATTACATGAGGCGGTCATGGTGGCATAAAAGCCTTCATAGCTGATGCCCCAGGTTCCTACATGTTCATTGCTGTGAGTGTGATGAATCAGCCATTCGATGGTATCATAAGTATCGGTGGCTTCATCTATATTTTTCTTATCTTTTTTCCCTTTTCTGTTTTTGTTTAACGGGCGTAATTGTACAAAGTCTCCTTCACTTTTGTGGCGGCACGATGAGCCTCGGAGACATTGAACGCAGGCTGAGAGAACTGGAGCAGC
>OLNU01001930.1_pt1 | contig 13941 bp, 8 predicted proteins | sample 1672241 | NCBI WGS metagenome assembly OLNU01 (sample SAMEA3136663, study PRJEB25190) | human gut metagenome | biome: human gut; feature: human-associated habitat; material: faeces | place: Austria | collected 2013 | reverse complement strand
TGCCGGGATTGCCTTGTGTCGCAATGCTTTTTGGGTTGGTCAGTAGACATTATATAGCGGCGTTTGAAAATGCCGGCAGTGAAGTAAGCGTCCAGCCCAGCGGCAAAAACGCCGTGATTGTGGAGAACAACGGCTATGTGGAATCGGAGTTCGATTTCGACGCTTCCACCGGCACGATTACCTCCTACAACGGCTACGCCACCTATCTGTCCATCCCCGAAACCATCGGCGGCGCGCCGGTAAAGGCCATCGGTCCCGAGGCGTTCGCGCAGCACACCTATCTGGCGCTGCTGGAACTGCCTGAAGGACTGGAAACCATCGGCGATCGCGCGTTTTATAACTGCGAAACGCTGGCCCGCGTTCACTTCCCCTCCACGCTGAAGTTCATCGGCGACAGCGCGTTTTACAACGCCTACAAGAGCAGCATTCTGGAGCTGCCTGAGGGGCTGGAGCATATCGGCGCATACGCCTTCTATTTTGCCGGCATCAAAGGCTTTCTGACGCTGCCCGAGGGGCTTAAAACCATCGGCGAAAGCGCGTTTGAAGCCTGCAGCAACATGGGTGGCAATCTCTACCTGCCTTCGACGCTTGAGTCGATTGGCTCCCGCGCCTTCAAGGGCGACTACAACATTCAGTACATCGTTCTGGAAAGCCTGACCGCGCCCACGCTGGGCGAGGACGTCTTCGCGGGCTGCGATTATCTGTACGACATCGACCTGAACGCACACGGCACTCGTCAGGAGATGCAGCAGTGGCAGACGTATGTGGACGCGCTGGGGCTTCCCTGCCGCGTGTGGCGCGCGCAGGACCCGACTGCCCAATCGCCTGAGAAGGGCGCGTATCGGTACGAAAACCGCGTGTTGACCGAATACACCGGCACAAGGACGCGCATTCACCCCCATCTCACCGTTTCAAAGGAGGCGGTGGTCGGTCTGGGCGACGGCGTGTTCAAGGGCAGCCAGACCATTGAATACTTCTCCGTCGCCCACAACGACGAATTCACCACCATCGGCGCGGAGGCCTTCATGAACAGTTCCCTCCGGAACGTGGATCTGTTCGACTCCGTGACCACCATCGGCGCGCGGGCGTTCGCGGGCTGCACGCAGCTGGAAGCCCTGACCCTGCCCGACTCGCTGACCACCATCGGTGAAGGCGCGCTCGACGGTCTGACAGGGCTGAAAAAGCTGGTCATTCAGTGCGATCCGGCGATTATCCCCGCAGGCGTGTTTACAAATCTGCCCGCTTTGAGCGACGTGACCATCGAATTCGGCGCAATCCCGGCGCATATGTTTGAGGGCAGCGGCGTGACCGTGCTCACGTTGGGCGCGGGCGTGACCGAAATCGGCGACAGCGCGTTTGCCAATACCGCGCTGACAAGTGCCGAAATACAGAACGTGACCGCCATTGGCGCGGGCGCGTTTGAAGGCTCCGCGCTGGAGCGTGTACAGCTGAACGCTGCCGCTTCCGTAGGCGAGAGAGCCTTCGCGAACACAAAGCTGACGAAGATGATCATCCCCACCGCCGGCAGTTTCCCGCTTTCCGCCGTCGAGGGCACGAGTGCCGAGCTGCGTCTGCCCGCCGACGCGACCGATGAGCAGCTTGCCGCGTGGAACGAGACACTCCAGCGCCCGTGGTACGACCCCATGCTGCGCGAGGGCGAAGTAAGCAAATTCGTAAAGATGCCCTTCGAGCCAACTCCCGCCGAGAACTTTGAGTTTGATCCGGATACCGGTCTGATCGCCGCCTACGTCGGAACTGACGTGGATGTGGTCGTGCCGCGCGAAATCAACGGCGTAACCGTGGTAGGCTTCAAAAACTACAACGCCTTTGACGCGTGCCATGACTATACAGACTCCTCCGTGGCGAGTGACCGTACCGAGTGGGTGCGCCTGCGCACGCTGGTGCTGCCCGAAACAATCAAAGAGCTGCCGGACATGATGCTCGCCTACTGCCAGCAGCTGGAGACCTTCGTCTGCTACGCGCCCCTGGAGAGCACCGGCGGCAATCAGTTTATGCTCTGCCGTAGCCTGAACAACGTAATCTTCGTCAACGGCGTGCGTGAAATCGACAACTACGCCTTCGACAGCGCGGGGCCGCTGGGCAACCTGTACTTTGGCGAGCATCTCATAAGGATCGGCCAGCAGGCGTTCAATTTTGCCGGCCTCAGTTCCTTCGTCGCCGACGCGGAGCGTGTGGAATACGGCGCGTTTACTGAATGCAAGAACCTGACCAGCCTGCACTTCACCAGCAAGATGAAGGACTTCGGCGAAAACTGCATCGTCAACTGCCCGAACCTTGCCGAAATCTGCTTCGACGGCTGCGATTTGACCGCGTCCCCCATGGGACTGATGATGAACGTCGCGCCCAAGCTGACCGTGCGCGTGCCCGAAGGCATGAGCGAAGAAAACCTCAGGCACGCTCAGAATTGCCAGAGCTGGAGCGAAAACCGCAGCGAAGTTACCGTAATCACCGAGCCATGCGCCCACGCGAAGCCCACGCTGCCCGATTTGCCTGCGCTGCTCCCCACCCTGAAGCTGGATGCGAGCGTGGAAACCGCCGCGCCCGCGCAGCCCGGCACGTTAGACGCGGCTGAACCCGAAATTGCGCCTGAACCCACCCCCATTCCCGAACCTGTCGCGCAGAACGCTGGCATTCCCGATGAATATCTGGGCGTGTGGTACGGCGTGCGCATGGAGATAGGGGGTACACCCTATCCGCTGGCTGACATGGGGCTGGATGTGACCTTCACCCTCGGCGCGGACGGTGCGGCTGAAATGAACACGAACGGCGACGTGGACAGCATCCATTGCGCCATGCAGGACGGCGTGCTCATGGCGGACGGCATATCGTTCACGCTGCAGGACGCGCTCCTCACGGTTTCCATGGACGACGTGACCATGGCGTTCAGCCGCGAGAAGCCGGAAGCCTCAAGCACGGCCGTCCCAAGCATCAACGAAAGCGCCATTATCGACGATTTCAGGGGCTTCTGGACGCTTGCGCGCGTCACAGCGGACGGCATCACGCTGCCCGCTGAAGCCGCTGAAATGGCGGGGGATACGCTGGTCATTTACGGCACTACCTGCGACCTGACCCTGCATGGTACGACGCTGGACGGTCTGTCCTGCCGCATGGACGACTTTACGCTGCTCATCTCCATCCTGAACGGCGAGACTGCCGTCACGCTGCGCGAGGATGGAACGCTCAGCCTTGAAATGAGCGACCTTACCCTGTGGTACGAGCGTACCGGCGATGCCCCCGAAGCGGCCGCCGAACCAACTGCGGAATTCAATCCCGCCGTCACGCCCGAACCCGCCGCCGGCGCCGAGATTATGCTGGAAAAGAAGTACGTCATGACCGACGCGGATGTAAGCGGCTACAACATGACCGCCGCGCAGCTGGGCAATTATGAGTATTCCCTTCTCTTCCATGAGGACGGCACCGTCAAATTGGTCATAGCAGGCGCGGATATTCCCGGTCTCACATGGGTCTTTGGCAAAGCGCCCACGGAAGCGGGTGAGGTCGACGGCATTGTCATCGACTATTACACACAGGCGCTGTACATCGTGCCCACGGAAAAAGGCTGCGATATGGACTATTTCGGCTCTATGCTGATTCATTTTGCGCCGGAAGAATCCGCAAAATAATGTCGTTTCTGAATGAAGCACTGCGCTGTGCTACGCGGAACGAGCGACCGTCATTTCTTTTCATTGATCAAACAAAAAGAGGAGGATTTTCCCCCATGAAGAAAATAATCGTTTTCCTGTTGACCGCACTGCTGATGTTTTCCGTGGCCTTCGCCGATTCTGTTCCGATGAGCAAAGAGGATCAAATGGCCAGTCTGGTGAAGAATTTTCTGGAAGAAAATGAATTCCCCTATGAATATGACGACTATACCTTCACCGTGCCCTTTTCCGTCGATAACTCGATGGAGTACGCCTTTATAACCGTTTATATCTACGATGATATGCTGTCCGTGTCCGTGGACGCGCCGATTCACGGAACCCGGGAGGTCTTTGAAAAGATGGCCGTGTTCACCACGCTGGTCAACAACGAGATCTACTATGCACAGTTCCGCCTCGATCTGGATGGAGACGAATTCTATATCTCCTGCCGCTCCTGCAACCTGGTGGAGGACGTTCTCCCCGGCGAGAACGAGCTGTTCTACCTGTTCGCCATGCCGCACAGCTATATGGAAGACTACGGCGACGGCATCGTGGCGGTACTAAGCGGCGGCGATCCCTACGAAGCATTTGAAACCTGTCAGACGGCGGTAGATGCGCAATGACGAACATCACAAATCCCTATTTGAGCGCAAAGGCTGTCGCCAAGAAAAAAACGGATATTCCCGTTGTGCTGGTCTGTGCCATTTTTGCGGCAGCGACTGTCTCCGCGACGATAACGCTGTTTTCACAGGGGAAAACGCTGTCCGGCGTGATGGGTATTTTCCTATTCGCTGCGCTCATAACGCCTGTCTTTCGCATTCTTCGCCATGCATACCGCAGAGCCTGCGCGCGCCGTATCGCAGGCGCGCTCCTCCCGCTGACCGAAGAAAGCCTGACCTTTGACCAGCTGGGGGCGGTTCTCTCCTCCAGCAAAGCCCTTGAGCAGCTCAGATCGCTCATCGGCACAGGATACCTGCAAAACCTGCAGATTAACGCGGTGACGCGCACGGTTGCGCTGTACACGCCGGAGGGCACATTCGTGCAGTGGATCTGCCCCGGCTGCGGCGCGAAGAACAGCGGCCGACGCGGCAGCGCGCCGCGCTGCACATACTGCGGTCAGCCATACGCAAAATGACAGCCAGCCCCCCCGGCGTTCACGACAGCAAGAAAACGGCCGCTTTCTGCGCCACGCCGGGGAATATAGCACAATTTTCAAGCATCGTCAATTGTGCGCAAATGCAAACGCGCCCGCCAGCCTTTCCGCTGACGAGCGCGTTCTGTTTTTATACTATTTTCAAATTCGCCGCGCAGGATTTCATACTATTTCCAGATAAGAATGCGCCAAGATGCGCCGCGAATTTTTCATTCTGGCTAACGTGAATGAAACGCAGCGTAGCAGCGCTACGCTAAGTGGAATGAGCGGACGCCAGAAGGGAAAAGGCGCAAGCAGATGGCGCAGTTGAATCTGGAAATCGTATCACGCCCGCAGGGAATCTCACTGCCCCGCCGCCGGCGTCGGCAGCGGCTCCGGCGTGCGGTCATCCGCCGCGACCTCCGGCGTGGGCGTCGCTGACAGTTCCTCCGCATACAGCAGATTCAGCGTCTTGACATCCGCCGTCCCCGTCGCAGACAAACTGTTCGCCTTCTGGAACGCCTTCACCGCGTTCTGCGTGCCTGCCAGGAACGTGCCGGAGCACTTGCCCGAATAGTAGCCAAGATCCGTCAGCTTCCGCTGCATCCAGTACACATCCTCGCCGGAGCTGTTCACTTTCAGCGTCCGGAAGGGCTGCGGCGGCATCGCCCCGGCGCGGTAATCCGGCTCGGCGGTCGGCTGCGGCGTGACGTAGGGCAGCATGTTCTTCGTGTTCAGCGAGGGCAGCTTCAGCGCGGCGCGGAGTTCCGGGTCAGCGGGCATATCGGCGCGAATCGTGACGACCGTCCCTGCGCCGCAGTTGTTGTAAATCCACTTCGCATCCGCAACGGTCAGGCGAATGCACCCGTGCGACGCGCGCTTGCCGAGGTTCTTGTAGGACTTGACCGACAAATCCATCGTGTTGACCGTGTTGTAAATGACGGAATGGAACGCAATGGACGAGTTGATGCGCGTCCAGTACTGCGCGTGGCTGCCCCACTCCGGGAAGTAGCACCAGCGCGCCGTACGCCCGTTGAGTGTGAATGTGCCGATATCCGACGGATTCTTGCGCGTGCCGGTGGAGCAGAGCATCTGCCGCACAACAACGGTGTAATCACCGTTTTCGTCGCGCCCGTAGACGGTCGTCACCTGATTGTTGACGTCCACCGTGATGGCAAACGGCACAGGCGTCGGTTCGGGCGTAGGCTTCGGATCATCAGCCGCGGCACGCACATCCGGGTCGTTGAACAGCGCGTTCCATGTGTTTTCGCCCACGATGCCATCCACGCTCAGCGCGTTCTGCTGCTGGAATGCCTTCACCGCGTTGCGCGTGTGCCCCAGAAAATTGCCGCTGATGTTGCCGGAATAGTACCCCAGTTCCGTCAGGCGGGTCTGCACGAGCTTGACTTCTTCGCCCTTGGACTTGTTGTATTGCAGTTTCTTGACGAACGCCACCGTCGGCGCTGGCGTCGGGGTGGTGGTTTCATCCGAGAGGTGCATTCCGGGCGTGGGCGACGGGGTGGGCGTCGCCGCGGCGGACGAATCCCGGCTGATGGCATCGCCGCTGAACAGGCGCTCCAGCGTCTGCACATCCGCTTCGCCCGTAATCGGCAGGGCGTTCGCCGTCTGGAACAGGCGGATGGCTTCCTGCGTCGCGGGCAGATAGCGCCCGGAAATCTTGCCCGTGTAGTAGCCCAGCGCCATCAGGCGAATCTGCGCCTGCCGCACGTCCTCGCCCACGCATCCCAGCCGCAGCGGGCGATAATCCGCCGCATAGATGGCTTCCTGCGTCGCTTTGTCCGCCACGCCCGTCACCGCAAGGGCAAAATCTCGCTGGAAATCCTCCACCGCGGTTCTGGTCGCCTCGCCGTAGCGCCCGGTTACGTCGCCGCTGTAATAGCACAAATCCGTCAGCGCGGTTTGCAGGGCGGACACGTCGTCGCCCTCATCATTCAGGGTCAAATCGCGCGTGATGTTCGCCGCGCCCTCCGTCCACTCCACGCTGTCATCCGGCACGGCCTCCCCCGCATCCTCCGCCGACGCGAAGGGCAGTATCATCATCACCGCCAGCAGGAGCGCCGCCAGCGTTCGTTTCCACAAAGGCATCAAAAGCACCTCGTTCATGCTGATATTCAGGGATACGATTCTATTGTACTGGTTTTTCGCGCAGTTTGCAAGCGGATTTTTCCCCACGCAAAAGGCTGCCAAGCGTCCTGCGCCTGACAGCCCTGCGGTTATTGCCATAGGAAGTTATTTTTTCAGCGACACCTTGTGTGTCTCCTGATTTTCGCCGTCTGCTTCCGGCTTGGGTGCCTCTGCCGGAACATTCTGCGCTTGCAGATTCTCCAGCTTTTCGGCGATGGCCTGCATATTCGCGGCGATGCTGCGGATGTTCTCGTCGCGCGTTTCCTCCACCCACGGCGAACCATCCGCCGGGCGGATTGAATCAACAGCGATTCGGATGAGGTCAATCAGCGCCCAAATGCCAAGGCCGCCCGCGGTGAGCAGCTTCAACACGCCCAATGCCGTGTAGCCGAGGTAGAAGCGGTCAACACCGAAGAACCCGTGAATCAAGCCCAGCAGCCGAAGCACCACCGCCAGCACGATAAATGCCCGATTCAGCCCTTTTCTTTGAATTTCCACGTCATTTCCTTCCCTTGTGATTCCTTACTTTCATTCTACCCTCCCCTCAAAAAAACTCAAGCGCTCTCTTTTTGAATAATATAATTTTGGCATTCCTAACAAAAGCATCCCAATTTGTTGTGAAACTTCACAAGAGGATCCCGCTGCTTGCGCCATCCGGCAGCAAAAAAGACTGCCCGCACTCGGCAGGCAGCCTTGCTTCCGATAATCCCTTCATCAATATCGGTAGTTATACTGATAGCTGCTGAACCCATCCATGATCGACACGCCCATCACCATCCCGACAATCGACAGGATAACCACCACCAGCACCATGCACCAGTAACCGCGCGCAAAGTTGCGGCGGTTCAGGTTGTCGTCATTCAGCGCAAAGACGATGGCGAGAATCCAGCCAATGACCGGAAGCGTGAACAGGAGGCCATAGCCCACATACGCCCACGGCGACAGCAGTCGATACTGATTGTTTTCGTTCTCACTCATGCAAAAAGCCTCCTTTTTCATCAGGCGGATTTGTCCGCCGTGATACCCCTTTCAGTTTTCACTTATTCCTGATAGTCCTGCAGCGACACCGACACCATCCGGCTCACGCCCTGTTCCTCCATCGCCACCCCGAACAGGCTGTTGCAGCGCTCCATCGTTCCCTTGCGGTGCGTGACGACGATAAACTGCGTACCCTTCGAGTATTCCTTCAAATAATCCGCGTAATACCCGATATTCGCATCATCCAGCGCGGCTTCAATCTCGTCCAGAATGCAGAACGGCGTGGGCTTCAATTTCAGCATCGCGAACAGAATCGCAATCGCCGTCAGCGCGCGTTCCCCGCCGGAGAGCAGCGATAAGAGCTGCAATTTCTTTCCCGGCGGCTGGGCGTTGACCTCGATGCCGCAGTTCAGCGGGTCGTCCGGATCCATCAACTTCAGTTCCGCGTGACCGCCGCCGAAGAGGCGCGTGAACGTCTCGGCGAAATACCCCTGCATCTTCGAGAAGTTCTCGACGAATGTAGAACGCATCTGAATCAGCAGCCGCTCGATGAGTTCGCGCAAGTCCATTTCCGCGCGCTTCAAGTCCTGCTGCTGGGCGGTCAGGTCGTCCACACGCGCCTTGGTTTCGGCGTATTCCTCCACCGCCCCAACGTTGACCGTCCCCAGCGCGCGAATCTGCCCTTGCAGCTCGGCGGCGCGGCAGTCGCTTTCCTTCTCGTCGAAGGGCGTGCGGCGGAATTCCTCTGCCCCGGCGTAGGTCAGCTTGTAGGTGTCCCAGATGCGGTTTTGCAGATTCTTCTGGTCGCCCTCAATGCGCGCCTTCGCCAGCTCGGTCTTGTGCAGCTTCTCGCTGTCACGGTTGTAGGCTTCGTGCAGGTTCTCCATGTCGCTGAGGATGTCGCGCAGGTCACTTTGCGCCTGTGAACGTCGCTGCTCGATGGCCTGCGCGGCGCTCTCCTGCCGCAGCTGTTCCTTCTGGCGGCGGGCGGATTCGGCTTCCTCGCGCTTCATGTCGTTCTCGTCAATGGCGTCCAGTTCGTCCATCTCGTGCAGCAGCTGTTCGCGGCGCTCCTGTTCGCGGAGGATTTGCGCCTGATCCTGCTGCGCGTGGGCTTCGTCGCGCTCCAAGTCGCTTAAGCCGTGGCGCAGGTCGGACAATTGCAGCGTGCGCACCATCAGGCGGTCGTTTTCCGCGCTGGCTTCCGCGCGCGCCTTGACCAGCGCATTCTGCATTTCAATGGTCTTTTGCTCCATCGCGCTCTGGTCGCCCTGCGCGCCCGTGCGCTGATGTTCAATGGTCTCCAGCTGCTGGCGAATGTCCTCCAGCGACTGATGCAGCTGCACGCGCGCCTGCTCAGTCTCCTGCATCCGCTGTAAATGGGTGTTCAGGTCGGCGGATACGCTTTCGCGGCGCGCCTGTTCGCGGGCGACGGCAATCTCCTGCTGATGCAATGCGTTCACCGCGTCGCTGACCTTCTGCCGCTTTTCCTGCGCCGTCTGCTGACGCTGCGTCAGTTCCTGACGGCACTTGTCCAGTTCCGCGCGCCCGGTTTGCAGCTTCGCGGTCAATTCCTTCAGTTCACGCTCGCGGCTGAGCAGGTTGGACACCTTCGACTGCGCCGAACCGCCCGTCATCGAGCCGCCGGAGTGCATCACGTCGCCTTCCAGCGTCACCAAGCGAAACGCGTGATTGCCCGCGCGCATAATCGGAATGCCGTGGTCGAGGTTGTCGGCAATCACCGTGCGCCCCAGCAGATTTTCCACAATGCCGCGATATTCCGGCGCGCACTGCACCAGTTCGCTCGCCACGCCGAGGCAGCCCGGCAGTTTCAACGCATTGCGCTCATTGCCATAGAGCGTTTTGCCGCGGATGGCGCTCATCGGCAGGAACGTCGCGCGCCCCAGCCGATTCTGGCGCAGGTAGTTAATCAGTTCCTTCGCCGTCTCTTCGGTGTCGGTGACAATGTTCTGCTGTGCCGCGCCCAGCGCCATGTCAATCGCCGTTTCGTACGCCTGCGGAACGGTCATCAGCTGCGCCAGTACGCCCTTGACGCCCGTCAAGCCGCGCTGCTTGGCGTAGGTCATCGCGCGGCGAACCGCCATGTTGTAGCCTTCCATGTCGCGCGTCATTTCGGTCAGGACGTTATGACGGCTTGCCGCCGCCTGCATATCGGCGGATTGCTTTTCGACATCCGCGCGCAAATTGGCATACGCGGTATCCGCCTCATCCGACGCTTGCCGTGCCTGCGCCAGCTTCTCCTGACACTGCTGCTGATGCTGATTTTCTGTTTCCAGCTGCTTTTCGACGGCAGTCAAGGCTTCCCGCAGGGCAGCTTCCTGCTCCTGCAGTGCCCCGCTGGATTCTTCAATCTCCGTCAAGCGCGTTTCCATCTGCGCCTGCATCGTGTTCAGGCGCGTCTTGTCGTTGCGCACATCGGACAGGCGGTTCATTTGGTCAATGACAGCGGCTTTCTGCGCTTCCAGCGCGGCGTCCGCTTCCTTTTCCTTCGCCTGCGCCTTTTCGGCGGCTTCCTGCGTCGCCCGGAGGATTTGCTCCGCGTCGGCAATCAGGCTGTGCTGCTTCTCCACGTCCGCCTGAATCCGTACATGATCCTTCTCGATTTCCGCCAGCCGCTCCTGGGCTTCCTCCTGCTCGCGGACGATGCGCTGGCGGTTCTCGCTGCGCGTCTCGCGGCGGCTTTGCAGGGCGGAGATTTTCTTCTGCGATTCGTGCACATGCTCGGCGCATTCCATCAGTTCGGTGCGCGCCTTCGTGATGGCTTCCTCCAGCTGATCGATGCGGTTCTGCGTCTCGTCGCGGCGGGTGGTCTTGTCGGTCAGGTTGCTTTCCGTATCCGCCAAAATCGTCTGGACGGTCAGCAGTTCGCTTTCCAGTTCGGACAAGCGCGCCCGCGCCCGGTCGGAGCGAATCAGGAAGAGGTTCAAGTCCAAATCCTTCAGTTCGGTGGACAGTTCCAGATACACGCGGGCGTTGCGGCTCTGCTCTTCCAGCGGCTTCAGGCGCTTCGTCAGCTCATCCAGAATATCATCGACGCGCTCCAGATTTTCCAGCGTCCGCTGCAATTTCTTGTCCGCTTCTTCCTTGCGCGCCTTGAACTTGACGATGCCCGCCGCTTCCTCGAACACCTGCCGGCGATCCTCGCTCTTGCGGGAGAGGATTTCGTCAATGCGCCCCTGCCCAATGATAGAGTATCCCTCTTTGCCGATGCCCGTATCGCGGAAGAGGTCAACCACGTCCTTCAAGCGGCAGGCGGTGCGGTTTAAGTAGTATTCGGATTCGCCATTGCGGTAGACGCGGCGCGTGACCATAACCTCGGCAGCTTCCATCGCCAGCGCATGGTCATCGTTGTCAAACACCAGCGATACTTCGCAGTAGGACAGCGGCTTGCGCTTCTGCGTACCGTTGAAAATCACGTCGGACATACTCGCGCCGCGCAGGGTTTTCGCGCTCTGCTCGCCCAGCACCCAGCGCACCGCGTCACCGATGTTGCTCTTGCCCGACCCATTCGGCCCGACGATGCCCGTTATGCCCTCATCAAAGACGATTTCCGTCCGCTGGGCAAAGGATTTGAAGCCATACAGCTCCAATTTTTTCAGCTTCATTTATTAACTCCCATAGCGGGGGATGCCCGCTGGTTCATGGGCATTCCAATAAACACCCATAATAAGTATAGCACAAACCCTCTTCTTGGACAACTGCCGCCGCCTGATTTTCCATGCTTTTTCCCCTCCCTTTTTCCCTTCTACCCGTTGCAAAGGCGGGCATTTCCTGCTATACTGCAAGCAGATTCCTGCAAAGCAAAGGAGAAGCATTATGTTCCGTCCCCTCTGCGCGGAAAATCCGCTGCCCGCCGCTCGGCGCGTCTATGAATACCTGCAATCGCTTTCCGGCAAGTGCCTGACCGGGCAGATGGAAAGCCAATGGTGCCGCTCGCCTGAGCATGAAATCAGCTATCTGACTGATGTCACCGGTCGTCAGCCTGCCATTCGAGGGCTGGATTTCATGGATAACGACTATCTGGGCGTGACGCAGCGCGCGAAGGACTGGTGGGCGCGCAGCGGCATTCCCACCATCTGCTGGCACACGGGCGCGGATTTCTTCTCCGGTTACCCCGAATGCCGCGAAAGCGAACTGGACTGGGCTTCCGCTTTTGTGGACGGCACGGAAGCGAACCGCCGTCTGCTGGATGGGCTTGACCACGCCGTCCCCTACCTCAAGCGCTTGCAGTCAGATGGCGTTCCCGTTCTCTGGCGGCCTTTCCACGAGATGGACGGCGGATGGTTCTGGTGGGGACGCGGCGGCGCGGCGAATTTTGTGCGCCTGTGGCGGCTGATGCACGACCGCTACACGCATGTTCACGCTCTGCGGAATCTGATTTGGGTGCTGGGCTTCTCTGACGCGACGGAGGATTTGCGCCCTTGGTATCCAGGGGACGACGTGGTGGATATTCTCGGCGGCGACAGCTACAAGGTCGGCGCGCAGGGGGATTTATACCGGCGATGTGCCGCGCTTGCCCCGGCGGGGATGCCGATTGTGTTCCACGAGTGCGGACAGATTCCGACCCGCGCGGAGATGGACGCGACGAATGCCCCGTGGGCGTACTTCATGGTGTGGCACACCAGCTGGCTGACGGACAGCAGCAAGGGGAACACGCCGGAGTCGCTGCGGGCGATTTATCGGGATAGCAGCTTTGTGACGCTGCATCAGCTGCCGGATTTCATCGAAAGCGACGAATGATTGCTGAAAAACATGCAAGGAGGTTATTCTCATGACCCTTCACGAACAAGTCACCGATATTCTCGCCTCCGCTGTCGAAGCGCAGGAATGCGCAGGCATCAGCGTACTGGTGCGGCGCTGCGGAGAGGAAATGCTCTATACGCAGGTGGGCATGTCCGACATTGCGTCGGGGCGGCTGATTCACCGCGACAGCATCTTCCGCCTGTACAGCCAGTCCAAGCCGATTACGGCCGCCGCCGTGATGCTGCTGGCGGAGCGTGGGCAGATTGACCTGATGGACGGCGTAGACCGCTATCTGCCGGGCTTCCGGAATGCGCGCGTCGTCGATAAGCAGGGCACGATTCGCCCCGCGACCCGTGCGCCGTGGCTGATGGAGCTGCTCGGCATGACGGCGGGCGTCTGCTACCCCGACAGCGACCCGGCGGGGCAGTACGCCGCAAAGGTATTTGACGAAGCAACGCAGGAAATCCTTGCGGGCGGCGGCGTGCCGACGGTGGAGTTCTGCAACCGCTTGGGGCAGCAGCCGCTGTCCTTCCAGCCGGGCACGCACTGGCGCTACTCCACCTGCGCGGACATCCTCGGTGCGGTGGTGGAGGTCGTCAGCGGAATGCGCTTCGGCGAGTTCCTCCGCAAGGAGTTCTTTGAGCCGCTGGACATGGTGGACACCGGCTTCTACGTTCCCGAAAGCAAGCGGAATCGCCTTGTGACCGCCTACAAGCGCACGGAAAACGGACTTGTGCCGTGGACAAGCACCCACCTTGCCGTCGGTGTTTACGACCGCGAACCCGCCTTTGAATCCGGCGGCGCGGGGCTTGTTTCGACGCTGGAGGATTACAGCCACTTTACCGATATGCTGCTGGCGGGCGGCACTTACGAGGGCCGGCGGATTCTCTCGCCCGCGACAGTCGCCTGCATGACGCAGCCGCAGCTGAAAGACGCGGTTCGCCGCGATATGTGGGATTCGCTGGACGGGTACAGCTACGGGCACCTGATGCGCATTTGCGCTGAACCGGGGCGCATCGCCGGATTAGCTTGCGCGGGCGAATATGGCTGGGATGGCTGGCTGGGAACATACTTCGCGAACTTCCCCGGACAGCAGATGACGATTCTGTCAATGCAGAACACGGTTGATTCCGGTACGACACGGGTGGTTCGACAGATGCGCAACGCGGTTCTGGCGGCACTCAGCCGCGAAAATTAACCATAAGGGCAACGCGCTCAAGCCGGGGCGCCAAAAAAGGGTCAAGGGACAATGTCCCTTGC
>OLNU01001925.1_pt1 | contig 13965 bp, 10 predicted proteins | sample 1672241 | NCBI WGS metagenome assembly OLNU01 (sample SAMEA3136663, study PRJEB25190) | human gut metagenome | biome: human gut; feature: human-associated habitat; material: faeces | place: Austria | collected 2013 | reverse complement strand
GACCGCCGGCGCCGGCGACACGTGGAGCACGGGCGCCAGCTTCACCAGCAGAAAGACGCCGGCCTTCACCATGGTGGAGGAGTGCAAAAGCGCCGAGGTGGGCGTCGGGGCCACCATGGCGCCCAGAAGCCAGGTCTGGAACGGCATCTGCGCCGCCTTGGTGATGCCCGCGAAGGCCAGCGCGGTGACGGCCAAGGTGGTCAGGGCCGGGTTGTTCTGGCCGATGACGAGGAACTCGTAGAACGAGAAGGTGCCCACTGTAAGGGCGCAGCACCACAGCGCCACGAGGAACCCGAGGCCGCCGGCCAGGTTCATGATGATCTGGCGGAAGGCGTTCGCAATGGCCTCCTCGGTGCGGGTGTAGCCGATGAGGAGGAACGAGCAGACCGTCGTGACCTCCCAGCCCGTGAACATCCACACCATGTTGTTCGAGAACACGATGACGTACATGGCGGAGAGGAACACGAACATCAGCGCGAAGAACATCGGGCGGCGATCCGGCGCCCCTTCAGGCTCGTGGGCCTGGAAATCCTCCATGTAGCCCAAAGCGTAGATGCAGATGCCGCTTCCCACCACGCCGATGATGAAGGTCATCAGAAGCGAGAGCGAGTCGAAGTACAGGCTGTAGGGCACCTCGATGCCGTGGGAGAACATGAACTCCAGGATGAGCGTGCCGACTACCTGCACGCCGGCGAGCACGGCGGCCCACAGGTTCTTGTAGCGCACGGCGAACCACACGATGACCGCCGCGATGGCCACGGAGATGCCCGTGCAGATAAAGTCGATGGCCATGCTCTCGAACGCGAAGAGCGTGCAGCTCGCCCCCAGGTTCATGACCACGAGAACGACCGACGCCAGCGCGATGGCAACGCCCGACACGCAGACGATGACGCGGCGCGGCCCCTCCTGCCGCACGAACAAGAGCGCGGCGGCCACAATGAGGGGGAACACAACGAGGAAGCCCATCAGTCCGAAACTGAACTCCATTCAGGATCCTCCTAACCTAATATATCGGCCTCTCCGCAGCCTCATATTTTCTGCGGTTAGGCGAGATCCCTCGGATCCTGTTCCCTACCATAGCAAAGGAGGCGCAGGTAATCGCGCCTCCTTCCCCCGACTCATGAGCAATACTCGGTAAAAGGGTCATCGTAATTGTGCAGTTGATCAATTTTTGCGAGGACTCATCCGCTCGCGGCCGAATCGAACCGTCGGCCCAGAAGGGCGCCGGCCGCGCCGCCGACCACTGACGGCAAGAGCCACGCGAAACCGTAGGCGTACAAAGGCGCCGCCTCGACGAACGCGAAAGCTCCGGTGAGATCGTGCACCGTGAGGAGGAGGCTCGCTGCCACGGCGGCGAGCGCCGCGCCCTTGAACACCCAGGTGCCCCGCAGGTGCTTGCGAAACAGCAAGAGCACCACCGTCGTCATGAACGGCGGGCAGACCACCGAGAGAATCGGGCTCGCCAGGGCGATGATGTTCGTAAGTCCGAGATTGCAGATGAGCAATGCCGCCACGACCACAATGATAAGGGCCGCCCGATAGCTCACCCGGCGCATGGTGACGCGCTCGACGTAATCGGCCGTGGCGCCGCACAGCCCGATGGCCGTGGTGAGGCAGGCCAGGCCCACGACGACGCCCAGCACCGCCACGCCGGCCTCCCCCATGAGCTTCCACACGATCATGGTGATGAGCTCGGCCTGGCTGACCGCGTGCGGCACGACGCTGGCGGATGTGGCGCCCAAGTAGGTAAGACCGCCGTAGATGACGGCGAGCAGCACGCAGGCCACGAGGCTCGCCCGGGCCGTAACGCGCATCTGATCGCGCTTCTCGCCGTAGCCGGCCGCCCGCACCGATTCCTGCACGAGGATGGAGAACCCAACGACCGCGAGGATGTCCATAGTCTGATAGCCCGCGAGCACGCCGTCGGCGACGACGGTGTCCGTCTCGGGAGAGCCCACCGGTCCCAGCGGGTTCACGATGCCGGCGATGACCATGACCACGATGCCGGCCACGAGAAGCGGCGTGAGCACCTTGCCCACCACATCGATGATGCGCGTGGGCTTAAGCGTCAGCAAGAGCACCACGGCGAAGAACGCGACGGAGAACGGCAAGAGCCCGATAGCATCGCCGAACCAGGGCGCGATGGCCATCTCGAAGGTGGTGGCGGCGCAGCGCGGCGGGGCGATGAGCATGCCCACGCACAGAATGGCGGCGGTGTTCAGCGCCAGGCCGGCCTTCTTGCCCAGGGCATTTTGGATTGAGAGGATGGAGCCCCCCGCGTTGTTAATGGCGAAGACGCCCACGCAGGAGACCACCACGTCGAAGAACACGAAGCATGCCAGGCCGAGCGGCCAGAGCGTGCCCGACTCCATGCCGAGGTACGGCGGGAAGATGAGATTGCCGGCGCCGAAGAACATGGCGAACAGCGCCAAACCGACGACCAGCGCGTCTCTGTTCACGGGCGCCTCCCTTCTCATGGCGTCGATGCGGGTGTTTGCGCATCTATTGTCGATGAACGAAGGGGCCATGATGACGCATCCGGGCGGCAGTTACCCGGCCAATGCCAAAGCGGCACAAAATCGTCAAGGGCGCCTCAGCTAGCCGATGGCGTCGCGCGCCGCCTCGCAAAGCGCGATGACCACGGCGCCTTCTTTGAGGTCGACGAGCAGGGCCGGCACGCCCAACTCGGCGAAGAACGCCTCGCGCTGCGCATCGGCATCGTCCCCTTCCCCGTCGGCGAGCACGATGACATCGGCACCGGCGATAAGCTGGGCCGCAACGTCGGCCGTTTCGCGCTGGAGCACGCGCAGCTCCCCCACCGGAAGATCGACCTTCACCAGCGCCGTGGCCAGATCCATGGCGAGGTTCTCGGTATAGGTGTCGTTATCCGGCTCGGCCGCAATCATGAGCAGCCGCGGGTTCTCGGGCCAGCGCCCGCGCACGGCCTCGGCAAGACCCGAGTCCTCCCGCAACGTGGCGAACCGGTACATCCCGCGAATCTCGTAATCCATGGGCTCGGGTGCGACGATAACTTCCATGGGAACCTCCTCGTTGCATTTTCCCGGCTCTGTCGCCGGATACTGCTCGTTTTGGCATAGCCTACCACGACAGCAAAACCCGAGTTATCGAGTCTTCCTATGAGAGTATCGGCGCTTCCCCGCCTCGGAAGCTTAATGCGGCGGGGATCAGGAGTCCTATAACCTTAAGAACGGATACTTAATTCGGGCTTGTCGCTAAACTGGCATCGAAGCTTTTCCGTACGCACTAATATGCACACTCTCGGGATGCTGGGATTATCACCGGTGGCTTTGTCGAACAAAAGAGAGGCGAAGAACCATTCGGAAAATTTCCTCTTGCAAAGGCGTTGCGGTCGGGTTATCATAGCAAAGCTGTTTGAGCGAGAACTCAAAAGCACCAACGGGTTGTGGCGCAGTTTGGTAGCGCACTTGACTGGGGGTCAAGGGGCCGCAGGTTCAAATCCTGTCAACCCGACCAGAACTTAGAGAGCCGGCATAATGCCGGCTCTTTTACTACGAGCGCGTATTTAGAGCTAACGGGCAAGTCAGTCAGGAATTAGATCAGAGTTTCGAGCAATGCGAAGGAATTAGTTAAGGGTTTCGGACATCACGAGAGAAATAGTCGGGAATTTCGAGCAGCAAATCGACCCATTGCAGGCAATTTGCTTCGAAACACACCCGAAACTCCCAACTACTTCCGATCTCGCAACATCACTCTGCTCGAAACTTCCAACTATTTCCAAAATCTTGCGAGTTATTTGATTCGCTATGTCACCGTTCAGGACGACCCATCTTCCCAGGTCACGCTCTGGGTTATGCCTTGGGTTAGACATTTAACCCAATTTCGTCGATCGGCCCGATGCGCGGTTTTGCGAACCGGGCTATGATGCAACCCGTCAGCAGCGCTCGGCAATCGGACAGAGCCGAAGAGGACGGTTCCACCAGTCGAGCGCGAAGGGAGCGCGGTTCGAAGAAGCCGCCCGTCGTTCAGGAGGGTCATCATGGAAGTCACCCGTCGCGATTTATTCAAGTTCACCGGACTGGCCGCCGCCGGAGTCGTGGGAGCGAGCGCCCTTGCGGGCTGCGCCCCGAAAACCGCCGCGGAGACGGCCACGCTCGCGGATACCGGCTCTGCCGATGCCGGGCTGCCCGCCTTCCTGCAAGCTCCCGAGCCCATTACCGACTTCGCAGACACCCGCGAGTACGACGTCGTTGTCGTAGGTGCCGGCGAGTCGGGCCTGTCCGCGGCCCATTCCGCCGTAGCCGCCGGCGCCAAGGTGGCCTGCGTTCAGAACATCGGAACCGCCCAGACGACGGGCAACATGGGCGCCTCGGTGGACACCACCAAGACCGACGAGACCGGCATTCAGGCTTGCGTCGCCTTCCTCATGGAGAAAAACGCCTACCGCTCGAACCGCAAGCTGCTGGAAGCGTGGGCCCGCAACTCCTACGAGGCCGTTACCTGGTGGGCGGACACGGCGGCCGAGGGCGGCGCCGAGTCGAAGCCCTACGATTCCGAGCGCGAGTACAACGGCTACACCTACTACTTGCACGCGAACACCTACAACCACTTGGAAGGCGCCCACAACGACGCGGCCCTGGCCGTCTGCGATTCGGTAGCCGCCGAGGGCGTGGAGTTCTTCTTCAACTCCCCGGCCGTGCAGCTATACAAGGAGGGCGAGCGCGTGGCCGGCGTGATCTGCGAGACCGAGGAGGGCAACGTGCTCTTCAAGGCCGCCAAAGGCGTCATCCTCGCCTCCGGCGACTGCTCCGGCAACCAGGAGATGCGCGATTACTACTGTCCCGACCTGCGAGGCTTCAAGACCATGAGCCCCTTCCGCGACGGCATGGGCATGATGGCCGGCATCTGGGCCGGGGCGCAGATGACGCCGGTGAACCACTCGAAGATGGTTCACGGCGGCGGTGCGCTGACCCGTCTGGAGCTGCCCTTCCTGAACCTGGACATCCACGGAGAGCGCTTCATGAATGAAGTTCTGTCCTTCGCCTACCTGAACAACCTCATGCGCGGGTACCTCGAGGAGTACGATTTCCAGAACCCCATGGCGGCGAAGTTCTTCACCATCATGCCGGCGAACTGGGTCGAGATTGGCGAGCAGTGGGCCGCAGCCCATCCCAACGAGGTGAAGTTCGGCGTGGGCAACATGAAGATTCCCTCGGAGGATCAGTTCGTCAAGGGCGAGACCTTCGTCGAGTTGGCGGCCAACATCAACGCCTACATGGAAGCCGAGGAGTGGCACATCGACCCCATCGACGAGCAGACCATCGTCGCGTCCATCGAGGCCTACAACGAGCTGTGCGCGACCGGGGCCGATGGGCAGTTCGGCAAGCGCGCCGACTATCTGGTTCCCATCGAGCAGGGTCCCTTCTTCGCGGTGCCCCGCGGCGCGAACTCCGTGCCGGCCGTGCTCGGCGGACTCACGGTGAACGAGAACCAGCAGTGCCTCGGCGCCGAGGGCGCACCCATCGAGGGCCTGTTCGCCGTGGGCAACGCCTCGGGCCAGTTCTATGGCGGCGTGGATTATCCCATGGACGTCGAGGGCCTCTCCATCGGGCGCGCCATCACCTCCGGCTACGTCACCGGACGCTACGTGGCGGCCCTGTAGCTCTGATAACCCTCCCCTACCTGTCGCCCCGCCGGCCTCCCTCTCTGCCGGCGGGGCGGTGGCGCATGGGGGAAGGCCTTGTTTCCCGACGAACCGAGGCGCAATGAACCTAACCCGCTATAATGGCCCCATGGAGAAGACACCCGCACTGCGCGAGAAGCGCCGCCTCGACAATCTGGAGCAGATGATCCCCTATCTGTTCGCCCTGGGCTGTGCCCGGACGTGGATGACGCTCACCTTCGCGGCGCCGGGGGCGGGGCTGGCCGTCCCCTTTGATCCCCATGTCCTGTTCGACTACTTGTACGCGGGCTTCGGCATCGCCGCCACCCTGCTCGCCCGCTCGCTCGCGCCCCTGCACCGCCATCCCTGGGCGAAGCCGGGGGCTGCGGGTGCCATGCTCGCAGCGTCGCTGTGCATCATCGCCGTCCCGGCAGGGAAATAAACATATCGCGCGCACGGCATTTAAACCACGGATATCCTGCCAAAATATAAAACTCATCTCCCTGTTTATTTAAGAACTGATGGGCAGCATTTATCAGACAGTGCTGGAAATTATCACGCGGAGTACGTTCTTCCACCTCCTCTTCAAAGGTTCTCTTTAATGTACGGGTACCGGCCTCGGAAACACCTCCTGAAAAGACAATGCTTTCACCTTTCTTTATGTCCACTTCAAAATAACCCGGAACATACAAATCTTCATTAAAATCATATCCTCTCTCCTGCTCTTTGGGATACTCAATTCCCCGATACCAATCCGGCTGATAGTGGAATTCGTTCTTCTTGTTCAATTGCATATATAATTCGGGATAGCCCGGATACATGCATGTCTTGATCCCATTGTCCACCTCCTGATAGTCACGGCTGGCTTGTGCGTTCTCATGAGTATACTGACGGACGCTGCGGAAAGCCAGAAACGGACGCAAACGCAACGTAGTGGCCGAATGTGCCTCCAGCAAAGTATAACGGATTAAAATTCTATTTTCATGATGAACGAAAAGCTTTTCCTTCTTCAGAATCACACCACCTACCCGGTATATAGTGGTAGGAACTTTCTCACACTCGAATTCCCGGATATACTTGTGTCCCCTGGGGCTGTAATTGTCACCCTGATACTTATGAAGCCCCAGGTTAAATTCAGCGCCGTGTTGTATCACTGTTTCATCCAACGACGATAACAATACATGGTTTTCATCATCCAGCTCAGGCACCGGAATGACAAGCAATCCATGATATTTTCTCGTATTGCAATCAACAATGGTTGTACAATGGTAAGCCCCTGAACGGTTTGTGCGGAGAATTTCTTTCGGTAATGATTCCCCGAGGTTCGTCATAAGAGTCTTGTCAAATCGTAAGTAACTCATAGTTGTTATTTTAAGGTTATAAATCAAATTTCCATATCAATTTGTGTCACATATTATTTTTGTATGCAACGCTCAAAATTAGTAATTAAATGGATAAAGCAAAATTAAATAGCAAAATATTTTTCATTTTTCGCTCAAATATCCGTAGTATTGCACAGAAATCAGCATAATTATGACAAAATGAAACTTGAAATTCAAAAAATTCTATTGGCTTTTGCTCTTCCGTTATTACTTCTTTTCATTCTGTACACCCTGCGTACAATGGAAAGTGTCATGAATTGGGATTTTATCACCTGGGGCATATATCCCAAAGAAACCAAAGGAATAATGGGGATTCTCACTTCTCCGTTGATACACGCCGATTGGGAACATTTATTTGCGAACACTTTCCCTCTTCTTTTTTTATTATGGTGTCTGCTCTACTTTTATCGTGATTTGGGCATTGGTATACTTTTTTTCATCTGGATAGTCAGTGGAATACTTACATTTATAATAGGCAAGCCGGGATGGCATATAGGTGCCAGCAGTATAATTTATTCACTCGCCTTCTTTCTGTTCTTCAGTGGCATTCTCCGCAAACACGTTCCTTTAGTAGCCCTGTCATTGCTTGTCACCTTTCTATATGGCAGCCTGGTATGGAACATGTTCCCACAGTTCGCTTCCTCCACCACTTCTTGGGAGGGACACTTGGGGGGCGCAGCGGCCGGAATAGCCGCAGCTATATTGTTCAGACACAAAGGCCCTCAACAACCGGAACTTTTCATTGACGAGGAAGAAGAAGATAACAGGAGTTATCCGGAAGACGAAGAAGTCATTACAAATCCGGACCAAGAAAAGAAAGAATGACTAAACCAATCTTTCCGCCTCATGAAGTCCAAAGGACCGGAAGGGATGAAAAAAGCAATAACCCGCTAACGGAATTAAACGAATGCTCATATCCTCCCTATTGTATAAGCCTTTTCTATCTTCAGATTAAACCTTTTTATACGGATATATTCTATCTCCATAGCCTTTGGAGTTATCTCCCAAGGCTATGGAGTTAACTCCAAAGGCTTGCGGAGATAAAGCAAACAGGAAGAAAACCCTTAACCATAGGGCAGGAAAGGTTTAGAGATATGGATAAGATCTTTTAAGGATGAATCTGATTATAAAGTTACGAATATGTATCAAAAACTTTGCAGGAACATGAAAGAAACGCCCTCTGATCATCTCCCGCAATGGGTGTAATTCCCTTTGACGGACTTATTTTGGTCTGTCATACAAACCATCCCTAAAAAATGACGAGTGTTCATACAGGGTATCACAAACAATCGCATGAAAAAAATCTCCACTAAGTTTCTGCTATTCCGAAACAAGATTGTTTCAAGACGATAAATAATTAAAAAGCAAAAAACGGACGTACATTCCAATAAGCTTTTTTATCATATCCTTGCAAACAGACTCTATCCCAATTAGGATATTCAGGATCATCAATGTGCCAAAGTAACATCCAGCATCTGTCTTTATCATATTGGGAACTGCAACTGAAGCCAAGTCTGTAGGTATCACTAAACTGCGGTAACGAATTACCTACTTTAGATAACTGTATAGTCAATTTATCCAGTGTTTCTTGTCCCCATCCTGTGTCGTTTAGGCCGTTACTGGTTTCATTTCGAAAATCTCTTGGAGATTTTCCACAAATATTCACCAGCATATCAAACCATTGTCCGATACTCGGTACGAACCATGGACTGCGATTAAGTCCATCAGGAATTTTGTTACTGTCTCTATATTTTCTTATTGATTCAAAAGCACTGTAACTACCCTGTACATTAGCAGTATAATTCTTCAACATTTGTTCTGTTTCAGAATAACCGTTCATATTCTTCTCAATTTCATCATCTTTTGTCATTGGAGTAATCCCTTCTTCGACTCGTTCCATTCCCCCCCAACGACCGGTCCCTAAATTTTCAAACCCCATTACATAAGCATGATTCCAACCGTTTTCATTGCATTTTATATCTGTCATTTTTTTAGAATCGCAAGTAATGACCATTCCAATAGCATTCTGATAATCATATATTTTCCCGTTTTCTTCCAGCATGCCGTCTCCGGGATGTATCTCTATTCGTTTTTCGGTTTCATTCTGAAAGACAAAATCTCCGGGATAAAGTTTTCTTTCTGTGCTTCCTTTGCCGGGTACAGGGCTGATTACTTTCAGAGTATAGCATTTCCCAGAAGCAAAAGTGATGGAACTGCCCGAATAGTTTATCTTTGTATTCGTATTATTTCTGCCGTCGGCGGTCACATAGCTTCCGGTAATTCTGGCATTTTTTTGTGATGGGACAATGGCGCAGAATTTTACAGAATCGATCTGATATGGAGTAATGCCATTCAAGTTCACATTGATAGCTGCTGAGTCTGTTCCTAAAATTCTTGATTCTTTGTGGTAAACAAAACCTGCATTTTCGGGTGCAAAACAACCTATGTATGCTTGTGGTTGCAGCACAAGCAATGTAAATTGGTGTTTAAACTGCAGGTTCAGGATTATTCCGGAAGAATTGCCGGTAGTAGGTACGCCGGTAGCAATCAGCAGGTCGCTCACAGTATGCTTTTCTTTTGTGGATTGGTCTTTCGAAGGTTGCAGTTTTTCATTCCCGGTCAACGAAGCAATAGCTTCATCTGTATCCTTTGAAACATCTAGTGTGATATTCTTCCTATATGGATAGTATGCGATGTAACTCGCTCCATCATACCAATAGAGTGTCTTGCTGTTTTCAACCGGATTCCAACTATCATTTGACACGTTATAAACCAATGGGATATTGTTAATGTCATCCACTATTGTGCCATCTTTTATGGAGAATATACCAATAGAATCACCGTCTACAAATTCTGTTTTAAGATGTTCATCTGTCACAGAAGCACGTGTGGAAGGCTTTTCGGAACCGGGAATGTTTTCAAACCCGGTTGCTGTAGCTCGAACAGTGAGAGGAGTTCCATTGTAGCAGTCCGTTCTTTTTCCATTATTTGTTTCATTTTCGTCGGTGCATGCACTACAAATCAAGAGGATGCTCCAAAAGATTATGCCGGTGAAAGATTTCATTTTTCTTTGTTATTATCTTGTTTAAAATTAGCACCTTGGTACAAGGCTGATTTTTATTTGTCCCATTAATTCGTTATCTGTTTCTCTTCTGTTCCATTTACCGTTTCAGAATCCGTGCCTCCTTCCCATGATGTGATATCATTTTCTGACATCACGGAAATAGTTTTTCTTGAGATACCGATGGTATAACTTACAGAAGCTCCCGGATTCCAAGTGTCAGTAGAAGGTAAAGATTGATTTTCTATGCGGATAGCTTGAGTAATGGCATTATTATTTCCGTCTTTTGCCGCATATTGATAAGTGATGCTGAACTGACTTCCTTTTCCGGCAGGAAGCAGGAAAAAAGTAGCTAACAATTTCTTTTCTTCCGCAATAGTATTCGGTACAGGGAAATTGGTTATGTCAGCGGTAAAAGTTTCTTTCTTGTCAGGTGATGGGAATGCCCACAGCCAGCCTTTGTCGCTATCAGTCGTAGGAGTATGATAGGTCAGTGTTCCGCTTTTTATTCCCGTAATGGAGAAAAAGGTTACGGACTTTCCCTCCGTATTATCATTACTTTTTATATAGACATTGACCTTGGTCAGTGTATGGTGCAGTTTGAAAGTTACATTACCATTGCTTTGATTCATTACCGGAGTTGCAGCGAGAAAATCTATCTGTTTGTTTTCGGCTGTGGGAACGGTATAACTTAACATCGGAAATCCATTTGAACTCTCTTTGTCTTGAACGAAAAAGTTGCTACCTGTTGTTTCATTTATATAAGGAGCATAAGCAAAGAAACTGATTTTATCTGTTGTTGAATTGTCCGGCCAGAACTTGACCGGACTATAAGACCATGTGCCGTCTGTTTGTTTACCAACAAGCTGGTTATACATGAAATTCGGTGTTGCGGCATCTTCATTGAAATTTCCGTGTGTGAAGTAGGCAAACACACCGATCGTTTCAAGATCACTTGTTGTGCTATACTCTTTAACAGATCTCATTACCGGAACGTTTCCTGAAAAGCTGATAGGGATATTTTCTTGGGGAAATTCGTTCGTACATTCTTCCTGGGTACAAGCTCCCAATAACAAAGTTGCAGCAAGGAAAATGCCATACAATTGTTTCACCCTTATGCTTTCTGTTTTTCGATTCATGCTTCTTTTTCTATTTTATTGTACGTCCGTGCTTTTTTGACCGTAGTGACAGGGAAGAAACATTCAACCCTGTCCGGTCTGTTTTCTTTCCATAGCCAGTATGTATCATGTTTTGGCTGCAAAAGGAAATTATTTCTCTACATTAATATCAGAGTCGCTATCATCAGTCCAACCTTCCATATTATCCTCCACCGTAATCTTAATGGCATTCATCTTGATAGTCAATACGTAGGTATGTTTCGTTCCTTTCTTGAACGTATTTTTCGGTAGTGAAACTTCTTTGTTTGTTATGGTACTTGTCAGATTACTTGTGTCGGTCACTTTGGTCACGATGTCATAATTGATTTTCAGTTTTAAGTCACCTGCGTTGGCGGTACCGTTTTTGTTATTTACCGGAATAAAGTAAAGAGCTTCTGTATCTGAGAATAACGCGGTTGCATTCTGGTCATCACTTACATTGATAGAACTTTTATTATATCCCCATTGGTCGGTGGTTGTTTTATTTAAAAAATCACTCAGGTCTTGTTCTGTTGAAAAATAAGATGCGTCAGGAGATATGGCTTCCCAAGTGTCGTTATCGAATTTATAAACAGCCTTGTTGTAAAGTGTTGTACTTCCTGGATCTAACTTTAATCCCGTTACAAAAATTTTGGTATCAGTACCTAAGTTCACATCTGGCTTCACCTTGATATTGGCTATTTGGGTAAGTACGTGACTAAACTTGAACTGAACCGTTCCCTTATTACTTTCACTAGTTTGGTCTTGTATGGCAGCATGGCAGTCTGTTACCAAATCTATCATATCTTTCCAGTTATTAGAAGTCTTTACCTCAAAGGTGATTGTCGGAGCGCCTTTGGCATTCTGTCCTGATAAGGTTATTTTTTGGTCTGTTCCAACTTCCGGTTTGGATTCATAAGGCGCATAAGCAAAGAATGTTATTTTCTTATCATCTATTGGCCAAAAACGTAAATTAGTATACCCCCAACTATCAGAAGTCCATGTAGCATGTTCATTGTACATGAAATTAGGTGTTGTGTTTCCTTTTTCACTATTCCATCCCGCACTGCTTGTCTGATAGGCAAAAATACCGAAACCGGCATTTGCTTTCAATGTGGACGTTGTAGTTTCCGTTCCTCTGGTCTGTACTTCCGTATATACGTCCAACCCGATTGTCCGGTTCGTATCCGGATTCATTTCTGTCATTTCATTCTGTGAGCAACCAGCTATAGTCAGTGTTGCCATCACCATCAATAAACTTTTCACTTCCATTTTCTACTTTTTTTTAAATTAATATTATAACTACCCATATCTGTCATATATCTATATCGCTGTTCACTTCATCGTCCCATTTATCTACATCGGCGTCAAATCCTGAGCTACCTTCTGTTTTTACATTCGGCACGGTCTTTTCACATGCCATGTCAATAAAAACGCTCATAGTTCCGTCTTCTTCATCCAACCGTCTTATTGCCAAATCGTTAAAACTTTCTTCAAATATGGTCTTCCCGTCTACTAACTTTGCTTTCAGATGTAGGTTGTGTGGAATCTCTACATCGAAGCCGAACACACTAATAGTAGTGCTCAGCGTTCCTTCTGTTACCGAGCCGGAATCATAAACGGGATTGCTTAAGCGTAGCACTTGTGTTACTGTCTTTTCCGAATTTTGTCTCGAAACGAGAAATATGGATTCTGCAATGCCGTCTAGTGTGCAGGTGGCTTTTCGTATGTTGTTCATTCCTTTGATACGGATTTTAACCGTTATTTTTTGAGTCAGTTTTTTGGGGGTGAAGCGTAAGTGACAACTATTTTCGTTCCTGGTGGAATTTCGGTTACTTTGTTGGGTGATGGCTGATGAATAGTTTTCCGGCATATCAGAAGTCACTTCAAAGCCTTCGATATAATCAGCGGCAAGTTCGTCAGGACTTTCCATAATAATTCTTTCAGAGGATGATTCGTTCCTTATTTCCATCTTCTTTACATAGGCTTCTAGCGTCTGGTAGTTTTCTTCTCCTCTGAAACAGAGGTTACCAAAATCATCGAATGAACGGTTGAAAAGGACGACGTTGTAACATCCTTCTTTCAAGCATAGGGTCTTGTATGTACGGTCACCCATCAGTGCTACAAAAGGAGTGCTGCCATCGGTAGGGTAGAATATGGCGGTAGCACCATAATCCTGCTCTTTTTCATTCAGTCCTGACTGACTCCAATCGGCACTGATTGTTATTGTTGCTTCGGGCGAATAAGTCAGTTCGCGTCGGTTACAGGCAACCAACAAGAAAACAAAAAGGTAAAGGATATATAATGTCGGGGATATTCTCATTTTGCACCTCCTTTCTTTGCCTTGTGTTTGAGTAGCCACACCAGTGTATGGTAATTCCTAGAAACGGATGTATAACGATAAGTGGCTATATTTATGGTTTGAAGTACGTTCAATAGGGATATTTGCAATAATGGGCGACTAAATTCATATGAGAAAAGGATTCTTGTTTCTTTGTTTGGTAAAAGGCGGATGAGTTTTACTTTTTCCAGCTTATTAAGTAAATCTTTCCATTCTTCGTTTTGAAGGAGGAATTTGACCGGTTGCAGAACTTTGCTAGAAGAAAGGTCATGCAGTACGGCGATGGCTATTTGTGCACGTGTATATACGGATAACATGATAAACTTACTTTGTTAAGTCATTACTTACCAATAATCATAAAGACATATATAAAATGAAAACAAGTTCCAAATAAATATAGATAA
>OLNU01001914.1_pt1 | contig 14013 bp, 10 predicted proteins | sample 1672241 | NCBI WGS metagenome assembly OLNU01 (sample SAMEA3136663, study PRJEB25190) | human gut metagenome | biome: human gut; feature: human-associated habitat; material: faeces | place: Austria | collected 2013 | reverse complement strand
GGGTTGGGAAACAAAGGAAATTGGAGTCAAGAGGATAGAAACCTTGGTGTCTATCCTTTTGTTCCCGCGGCGAAATCGCCGCAAGATAAGAGAAAGGTTGTGATTCTATGGCGGAAAAAATCTGTGCGGCCGCCGTGGATGCAGCGACCTACGCCATCGACAAGCTATACTCTTACCGTGTGCCGGACGAGCTGCGGGAACAGGTGCAGATCGGCACCCGTGTTCTCGTGCCGTTCGGCTTTGGCAATAAACGGGCGGAAGCGGTGGTGCTCGCCTTCCGCGAGGATGCGGGCGAGTTCAAACTCAAGCCCATCGTGGAGGTGCTGGACGAAACGCCGATTCTGACCGCCGAGCAGCTGAGACTCGCGGCGTGGATGCGGGAGAGATTGTACTGCACCTACTTCGACTGCGTACACGCCATGCTGCCCGCCGGCTTGTGGTTCAAGCGAAATGAGACGTACACGCTCGCGCCGGACGCGGATTTGGCGGCTCTGCGGGAGCGGGACGGCGAAGCCGGTCAGGTGCTGGCGCTGTTTGAGCAGCCGGGACAGACGCTCTCGGTGAGCGAGATACGCGATCGGCTCGGCAAAGGCGCAGGCCAGACGCTGGATGCGCTGGCAGGCGAGGGGATACTCGTTTATCACAGCAATACCGTGCAGAAAACCGGCGATAAGACCGAGAAAATGCTCCGTCTGGCCATGGAAAAGTCCGAGGCGATGTCGCGTGTCAGCCGGAGGAGTCCTGCTCGTCTGGATGTGATCTCGCTGCTGGCGGACGGCGGCGCGATGAGCCAGAAGGAGCTCGGCTACATGACCGGCGTGAGCGACGCCGCGCTGCGCGACATGACGAAAAAGGGCATCCTCCGCGCGGAATACGAGGAAGTGCTGCGCGCACCGGACTTTTCCGAGGTGCCGCGCGCCGCGGCTCCGGTGCTTTCGGCGGCGCAGCAGCAGGCGTATGACGGCATGGCGGCGCTCATGGACGAAAACGCGCCTCGTGCGGCGCTGCTGTTCGGCGTGACCGGCAGCGGCAAGACACAGGTGTATCTCCAGCTCATCGCGCACGCGCTCGAGCAGGGAAAGAGCGCCATTGTGCTCGTGCCCGAAATTGGACTGACACCGCAGCTTCTGCGGCAGTTTGCGGCTCGATTTGGCGAAGAAGTCGCGGTTCTGCACTCGGCGCTGTCCGCCGGTGAGCGGTACGACAGCTTCAAGAAGATAAAAACCGGTAGAGCAAGGGTGGTCATCGGCACACGCTCGGCGGTGTTCGCGCCCGCGAAGAACCTCGGCGTTATCATCATCGACGAGGAGCAGGACGCGGCGTACCGCTCGGAGCAGTCGCCGCGCTACCATGCGCGGGATGTGGCAAAGTACCGCGCGGCGCAGACGAACGCGCTGCTCGTGCTCGGCTCGGCAACGCCGTCGGTCGAGACGTATTACGGCGCAAAACAGGGGAAATACCCGGTTTTCGCGCTCACCGAGCGGTTTCTCGGTGCCGGACTGCCCGAGGTCATCATCTCGGATATGCGCGGACTGGCCCGTGAGGGACGGAGCGGCATCATCGGGCCGGATTTGGAACGCGAACTGATCGGCACGCTCGAAAAGGGAAAGCAGGCCATCCTGTTCCTCAACCGGCGCGGCAACAGCCGCGTGATCGGCTGCGGCGTGTGCGGCTGGGTGCCCGAGTGCCCGTCCTGCTCGACCACCATGACCTACCATTCGGTGTCCGGCCGCGCGATGTGCCACTACTGCGGCGCTTCCATCAAGATAACCGGCAAGTGCCCGCAGTGCGGCAGCACGAGCCTGTTCACCGAAACGCCCGGCACGCAGAAGCTGGAGGAGGAGCTGCACGAGCGGTTCCCGTCCGCGCGGGTGCTCCGCATGGACGCGGACACCATGACCGCCAAGGGCGCACACGAACGCCTGCTGAATAAATTCGGCAAAGGCGAAGCCGATATCCTTATCGGCACCCAGATGGTGACCAAGGGACTGGATTTTGAGAACGTCACGCTGGTCGGCGTGCTGGACGCGGACCAGAGCCTGTACGCGCAGGACTACCGCGCACATGAGCGCACGTTTTCGCTCATCACGCAGGTGGTCGGCCGCGCCGGACGGCGATTTGACACCGGACGCGCCGTGATCCAGACGTACAGCCCGCTGCATCCGGTCATCCTGACCGCCGCGCGGCAGGACTACGAGGCGTTCTACGAGAGCGAAATGCAGACGCGCGAAGCGCTTCGGTGCCCGCCCGTGTGCGACATCACCATGATCACCGCCGTCGGCGAACTGGAGCAGCAGGTGCTCAGCAGTCTGCTCGCGCTCAAAACGCGCCTGCAGAGCCTGATGGAAGGACAGTTTGCCGATGTGAAAGCGCCCGTGCTCGGCCCCGCCGCGGCGCAGATGGTCAAGGTGATGGGACGGTATCGCTACCACCTTACCATCCGCGCGAAGGACTGTGCAAGATGGCGCAAACTCATCTCGGGCGTGCTGCGGGAGTTTATGCAGGACGGTAAAAACCGGGGCGTTACTGTGTTCGCGGATTCCAATAATGAAATGTAGCAGTAATTGAGACCCCGGCAAAGAAGGTTAATTTAATGAGCAAATTTGTAATTCGCAAGGCAACAGAAAACGATGCAGAATCGCTTTTGAAGATTTACGAGCCTTACATAACGAATACAACCATCACGTTTGAATATGATGTGCCGACGGCTGAGGCGTTTGCGGACCGTATCCGCGAAACGGCGGCGGCGTTCCCGTACCTTGTCTGTGAGCAGGACGGGATGATCATGGGTTACGCCTACGCGCACCGCATTCGTGAGCGCGCGGCCTACGACTGGGATGCGGAGCTGTCCATCTATCTGGCACAGGGCACCCACGGACATGGTGTGGGCACGACCGTGCTGGCGTGCCTGATCGACCTGCTCGAGCTGCAGGGGCTGCGCCACCTGTACAGCTGCGTGACCTTGCCGAACGAAAAGAGCATCCGCATGCAGAGAAAACTCGGTTTCGAGGACGCAGGCGTGTGGCACGACTCCGGCTGGAAGTTTGACGGCTGGCACGATGTGGCATGGCTGGAAAAGCATATCGGCAGCGGAAAACCGCAGCCGGTGACGCCGTTTCCGGCGCTCGATGAGAAAAATATACAGGAATGTTTACAAAAATACATGGATAAGCTGAATCAAGTGGAGGAATAAAACAATGGCACTGAGAAAGATTTTGACCGAGGGCGACGAGCAGCTGCTTAAGCACAGCCGCAAGGTAGAGAAGTTTGACGACCGTCTGCATACGCTGATCGACGATATGCGCGAAACGCTCGAGAACTCCGGCGGCGTTGGTCTGGCGGCACCGCAGGTCGGCATTCTGCGCCGCGTTGTCGTGCTGCTGGATGTGAACAAGGAGCCGGAGGAGATGGTCGAGCTGGTAAACCCGGAAGTCATCGAGCAGAAAGGCTCTGAGCGCGTTGTCGAGGGCTGCCTGTCCGTGCCGGGCGTTTACGGCTATGTGACCCGTCCGACCTGGGCGAAGATTCGCGCACAGGACCGCAATGGCAACTGGTTCGAGCGTGAGGGCGAGGGCATTGTAGCGCAGTGCTTCTGCCACGAGACCGAGCATCTGGACGGTCATCTGTTCACCGAGAAGGTCGAGGAGTATATCGACCCGGAGGCAATGCAGGGTGGTGACGAGGAATAATGCGTATCGTATTCATGGGCACGCCGGACTTCGCCGTGCCGAGCCTGCAGGCGCTCATCGACGCCGGACATGATGTCTGCGCGGTGTACACGCAGCCGGATAAGCCGCAGGGCCGCAAGCAGATTCTCACTGCACCGCCGGTGAAAACGCTCGCACTCGAGCATGATATTCCGGTTTTCCAGCCGAATACCCTCAAAAATGAGGACGAGCAGGCGCGTCTGCGCGAGCTTGCACCGGAAGTCATTATTGTTGTCGCGTACGGCAAGCTGCTGCCTAAGGCGGTACTCGACATTCCGCCGCACGGCTGCATCAACGTGCACGGCTCGCTGCTGCCGCGCTGGCGCGGCGCCGCTCCGATTCAGTGGGCGGTTATCGCGGGCGATGAAATGGCAGGCGTTACCACCATGCAGATGGCGGAGGGTCTGGACACCGGCGATATGCTGCTCACCTATGAGACCAAGGTCGGTGAGAAGGAGACCGCAGGCGAACTTTTTGACCGTCTGGCACAGTCCGGTGCGGAACTTTTGACCCAAACGCTCGTCAAATTAGATGAGATCACGCCGCGCCCGCAGGACGATGCGCAGAGCTGCTACGCCCATATGCTGGATAAGCAGATGGCGGTGATCGACTGGAGCAAATCGGCGCACGAGATCGACTGCCTGATTCGCGGCCTGAATCCGTGGCCCATCGCGCTGACTGCGCTTTCTGGCGAAAGACTGAAGGTGTTTGCCGCCGAAAAGGCAAACGGCAGGGGAGAGCCGGGCACGGTGCTCGAAGCCGACCCGAAAAAGGGTCTGACCGTGGCGTGCGGAGAGGGTGCGCTCAAACTGATCGAGATTCAGCTGGTCGGCGGCAAACGCATGAAGGCGACGGACTTTCTCAGAGGACACAGTCTGGAAGTTGGCGTGAAGCTGGGAGAGTAATAAAGAGAGTGAAGAGTGTAGAGTGAAGAGAACGTAATCTTCACTCTGCACTCTCCAATCTCCACTCTGAATTGGAGGGTTTTTAATGCCTTACTATGGATATTACGGCATTGACATGTACTACATCGTACTGGTTCTGCCGTGCGTTTTATTTGCATTCTGGGCGCAGAACAAGGTAAACAGCACGTTTAACCGCTACTCGCGGGTGCAAAATCTGCGGGGACTGACCGGCGCACAGGCGGCGGAGGCTGTCCTGCGGTACAACGGCGTTTCCGGTGTGCGGATCGAGTACGTTTCCGGCAAGCTGACCGACCATTTTGACCCGAGAAGCAACGTCATTCGGCTGTCGAGTGCGGTGTACTCGTCCACGTCGGTGGCGTCCATCGGCGTTGCCGCGCACGAGGCAGGGCATGCGGTGCAGTACGCCATCGGCTATGCGCCGATCAAGCTGCGCGCGGCAATCATCCCGCTGACGCAGTTCGGCTCGATGGCGGCGATGCCGCTGCTGATCCTCGGCCTGATCCTTAACACGAGCACGCTCGTCACGATCGGCATTGCGGCGTTCGGTCTGTCCACGCTGTTCCAGCTGGTGACCCTGCCGGTGGAGCTGGACGCATCCCGCCGCGCTTTGCAGACCATTCAGCAGAACGGCCTGCTGACCGCAGACGAGTACCCGATGGCGAAAAAGACGCTCACAGCGGCAGCGCTGACCTATGTTGCCGCGCTGGCGACTTCGCTGGCACAGCTGCTGCGTCTGGTGCTGATTTTTGGAGGAAGAGATCGCAATGATAGATAAACGCCCCAAAACACCGCGTGAGGTGGCGGCATTCTCGCTGTTTTCCATGGCAGAGGAGGCCGCCTGGTCGGACGGTGCGCTGCACCACTATTTATCCCGCGCGGGACTGGACAGCCGCGATGCGGCGCTGGCCTCGCGGCTGACCTACGGCACGGTGCAGAACCAAATTTTACTGGACTGGTACCTGCGGCACTTCTCGAGCGTGCGGCTGAAAAAGATCGCGCCGCGTGTGCTGGCGTGCCTGCGGATGGGTCTGTATCAGCTGATCCTGATGGATAAGATTCCCGCGCATGCGGCGGTTGCCGAGACGGTCGCGCTGGTCAAGCACTACGGCCACGCAAATGACCGCACGGTTGCCTTTGCCAATGCGGTGCTGAGAAATGCCGCAAATGCGGCTCAAAACGGCTCTTTGCCGCGCCTGAACTGCCCGGATAAGGAAAGCTACTACGCGCTGCAGTACAGCCACCCGGAGTGGCTCGTGCGCCTGCTTTCCGAGCAGTACGGCCAGAAGCTGACGCAGAAAATCTGTCAGGCGGATAACGCGGACGCGCCGATTTCGGTGCGCGTGAACACGATGAAATGCACGCCTGCCGAGGCTCAGGCAGAGCTGGAGGCCGCCGGACTGACCGTGCAGCCGCACGAGGCGTTCCCGGAAATCCTGCTGTGCAGCGGCGGAGACGCAGCCGCGCTTCCGGCGTTTATCGAGGGTCGCGTGACCGTGCAGGACGCGGCAAGCGCACTCGCGGCGGCGGTCGCTGACCCGAAACCGGGCAGCACCGTGCTCGACTGCTGCGCCGCACCCGGCGGCAAGAGCTTTGCCATGGCTGAAAAAATGCAGGGTAAAGGCAGCGTCACCTCGTGCGACATTTACGAGCATAAGCTGAAACGCATCCGCGACGGCGCAGCCCGCCTCGGACTGCCGAATATCCGCACCGAGCTGCAGGACGCATCGGTCTGCCGCGAGGAGTGGAAGGACAGCGCGGACGTTGTGCTGTGCGACGTGCCCTGCTCGGGACTGGGCATTATCCGCAAGAAACCCGAAATCCGGTTCAAGAATCCGGACGAAATCCGGACTTTGCCGGAGATTCAGGCGAGAATCCTTGCAAACTGTGCACAGTATGTAAAGAAGGGCGGCACGCTCGTCTACTCGACCTGTACCATCCTGCAGCGGGAGAACGAGGACGTTGTCCGCGCGTTTCTCACCGAAAACCCGGAGTTTGAAGCGGTTTCGTGGACGCATCCGGTCTGCGGAGAGAGGGCAGACGGTATGGTGACGCTGCTGCCGCCCGTTCACAATACGGATGGATTCTTTATTGCGAAAATGCACCGGAAGTTTAATAATGGAAAATTGAGAATGGAAAATGGAAAATGAATGTGCGGCGCAATGCGCCGTTATTCAATCATCGCGCACAGCGCGATACCGCAATTCTCAATTCTCAATTCTCCATTCTCAATTCAAAGGTGAAAATAATGACTGAAATTAAATCATTATCAATAGAAGAATTAAAGGCTGCCCTGAAAGAGATGGGCGAAAAGCCGTTCCGTGCGGGACAGATCTTCAAATGGCTTCACGAGGGTGTGGAGTCCTTTGAAGAGATGTCCAACTTATCCAAGGACTTACGGGCGCGTTTAGCGGAAAATTTCCTGCTGACCGTACCGGAAGTCGCCCGCAAGCAGGTGAGCCGCGTTGACGGCACGGTGAAATACTTATGGCGTCTGCGGGACGGCAACTGCGTGGAGTCCGTACTGATGCACTACGAGCACGGCGTGTCCGTCTGCGTTTCGACGCAGGTCGGCTGCCGGATGGGCTGCAAGTTCTGCGCGTCGGGACTCAACGGACGCACGCGCAGTCTGTCCGCAGGCGAGATTCTGGACGAAATCCTGTTCATGCAGAAGGACAGCGGCGAAAAGGTCTCCAACATTGTGCTGATGGGCACCGGCGAGCCGCTCGATAACTACGACAACGTGCTCAAATTCCTGCATCTGGTGAGCTGCCCGGAGGGAATCAACATCGGACAGCGCCATATCTCCTTGTCAACCAGCGGAATTGCTGATAGAATAGAGATGTTAGCACGGGAAAAGCTGCAGATCACGCTGTCCGTATCGCTGCACGCGCCGGATGACGAAACACGCTCGTCCATCATGCCGGTGAACGACGCGTATCCGGTCGAGCGCCTGATGAAGGCGTGCCGGTACTATTTCGACACCACCGGACGGCGCATTTCCTACGAGTACATGATGGCGCGCGACAAGACCGACCGCCCGTGGCAGGCCGACCTGCTGGCGAAGCTGCTGAAAGGAAGACCGGCGCACGTCAACCTCATTCCGCTGAATGAGGTGGCGGAAAGTCCGCTGAAGCCGTCCAGGCCGGAAACCGTCCGCAGGTTCCAGCAGGCGCTCGAGAAGCGCGGCGTTACCGCGACCGTGCGGCGCAAGCTGGGTCCGGATATTGATGCGGCCTGCGGTCAGCTCCGTCAGCGGCAGCTGAAGGAGGACGGAAAGAGCAGTTCTCGTGATTAACTTGAATATTCTCACATATAAACACAATCGAAGGAGGTTGTGAAATGGAATATTTCGGCTTGACCGATAAGGGACGGGTGCGCCCGACCAATCAGGATATTTTTCAGATCGAAGCGCGGGAGGACAACCAGACCGCGCTCCTCGTCGTGTGCGACGGCATGGGCGGTGCAAATGCGGGCAACGTAGCCAGCCGCTTTGCCGCGCAGAGCTTTATCGAGTCCGCGGGTGACGCTTTAAGCGGCACGCTGGACGAAACGGCTCGGCAGAACCTGCTGACGCAGGCGCTCAAGCAGGCGAACGAGACGGTTTTCTCTCTGGCGGGCAGGCAGCCGGAGTTCCGCGGCATGGGCACGACTCTGGTTGCCGCGCTCATTCAGGGCGACTGCGCGACCGTCATCAACGTGGGCGACAGCCGCGCGTACCGCTTTGACGGCGAAGCCATGCACCAGATCAGCGAGGACCACTCCTATGTGGAGGAAATGCGCCGCCGCGGCAAGATCACCGAGGCGGATGCGCGCACCCATCCGCAGAAAAACCTCATCACCCGTGCGGTAGGCGTGGAGCCGTGTGTCGAAGGCGACCTGTTTGAAGTGCGCCTGAACGAAAAGGACATGCTGCTGCTCTGCTCGGACGGTCTGACCGGCATGGCGGAGGACAGCCGGATCGCGGAGGTGCTGGCAAACGCGCCGACGCTCGAGCTGGCCGGTGATGCGCTGCTGCAGCTGGCGCTTGACGGCGGCGGCCGCGACAACATCACCGTTGCGCTGTTCACCCTCGGCAAAAAGCAGGGAGCGTGACGGACTATGGATAAATATATCGGCAGTATGCTCGGCGGACGCTATCAGATTGAGGAAATCGTCGGCGTCGGCGGCATGGCGGTCGTTTATCGGGCGCGGGATACCATTCTCGGGCGCGATGTGGCACTCAAGGTGCTCAAAAAAGAGTTCGCGGAGGACCCGGATATCCGCAAGCGGTTCTCCATTGAGTCGCGCGCCGTTGCCAAGCTGAGCCACCACAATATTGTTTCCGTGTTCGACGTCGGCAGCGAGGACGGCACGGATTATATCGTTATGGAGCTGATCGAGGGCATCACCCTCAAGCAGTATCTGCAGCGCAAGGGCCATCTGTCGTGGGAGGAGACCATTTTCTTCGCTGAGCAGGTTGCCCGCGCACTCATGCACGCACACTCGCGCGGCATCATCCATCAGGACGTTAAGCCGCAGAACGTTATCATCCTGCGGGACGGTACGGCAAAGCTGACCGATTTCGGCATTGCCTCGTTCGCTGCCGCGCAGGAGACCCGCGTGGTGCAGGAGGCCATCGGCTCGGTGCACTATATCTCGCCGGAGCAGGCCAAGGGCAGCAAGATCGACTACCGCACCGACCTGTACTCGCTCGGCGTGATGATGTACGAAATGCTGACCGGCAAGCTGCCGTTTGAGGGCGAAACCGCGCTCCAGATCGTCATGCAGCACATCAATGAGGTGCCGATCATCCCGAGTGCGTTTGTGCCGGGCATTCCCAAGGGCATGGACGATATTGTCATGCACGCCATGAGTGCGCACATCAGCCGCCGGTATGAATCCGCGGAAAAGATGTACGAGGACATGGAGGTGCTCCGCTCGGACCCGAATGCACGCTTCCACTATGTGGCAAGCGAGGACAACTCGGGCGAGACGCAGATCATCGGCGCGGACATTCAGCGTGCGGCGCGCCGCAGTGCGGCAGAGCATGAAGCCGCTTCCGTTGAGGGCGCAGCTGCGCCGCGCACCCGCACCCGCACGCGCACGCAGACCCGCACCCGCACCGGTTTCCGCAAAAAGGAGCAGGATGAGCCGGACGGCTTTTTTGAAAAGCTGGCGGAGCGTCCCGGCATGGCGGTCGGCATGGCGGTCGGCGTGATTGCGGTGATCAGTCTGCTGCTGGTCGGCATTCTGGTGATCACCGGCGGCGGCGACAAGTCGGAGAAGATCATTGTGCCCGATCTCATCGGACGCAATATCGACGAAGTGATGGCCGACCCGGATATAACCGACAACTTCACGGTAAAGGAAGCGACCGAACGGCAGGAATCCGACCGTCCGGTCGGTGAGATACTCGAGCAGGACCCGGACGGCGACGGCAAGAAAAAGGCAACCAAGGGTACGATCATCACGGTAACGGTATCCTCGGGCGGCGAAAACGTCAAGGATACCTACAAGGTGATCGACTTTACCGGCAAGACGCTCGATTATGTGCAGGCGGCGCTGGCATCGCACGACATCAAGTGCGAGGTCGTTGAGGAATACAGCGACGACGTGGAGGAAGGCAAGGTCATCCGCACCGACCCGGAGGCGGGCACCGAGCTGGAAAAGGGCGCGACGCTGACCGTCTATATCAGCAAGGGCAAGCAGAAGGACGATAACGAAAATGTAACTGTGCCCGGTCTGCTCGGCATGACCGAGGACCAAGCGCGTGCGGCGCTGGAGGCAAAGGGCTTGAAAATCGGTTCGGTAGACTCGGTGGACAGCTCTGCGGAAGCGGGGTCGGTCGTATGGCAGTCGCAGGATGCCGGTGCTGAGGTGACCAAGGGCAGCACGGTCAACATCCAGATCTCCAAGGGCAAGAGCACATCGAACAATAACTCGCCCGATAATAACAGCGGCGGCAATTCCGGCGGTCAGGACAACGGCGATGGCGACTACGATGATACGCCGAGCCTCGGCAGTGCGACCATTCCGGTTTCGCTGCCGGACAACACGGATACTGCGCATGTTATCATCTATGTGGACGGCGTGATCCAGTATGACGACACCTGCAGCACGAGCGGCGGCAGCACGTCCATCTCGGTGAGCGGCTCGGTGGGCGACCATGATGTTACGGTCAGCGTGGACGGTTCGACTACCTCGCAGACGTACACATTCAGTTAAAAAACGGAGGAATTAAGTTTGATCGAAGGGATCATTCTGAAGGGCATCGGCGGTTTCTACTATGTGGATACCGCCGAGGGTCTCATTGAATGCAAAGCACGCGGACGGTTCCGCAAGACCGTGGGCAAGCCTATCGTCGGGGACCGGGTAACGCTGGAAATCCAGCCGGAGGACGGCACCGGCTATCTGCAGACGATCGCGCCGCGCAAGAACAGCCTGATCCGGCCGGCTGTGGCGAATCTGGATCTGGTCGTTGCCGTGGCGAGCGCGGCACCGCCGGTGACCGACCCGTTCCTGATCGACAAGGTAACGGCGATCGCGGTGCACAAGAACATGGACGCACTGGTCGTCATCAACAAGACGGACGCGAATCCGGGTGACGAGTTGTATGAAACCTACCGCAAAAGCGGCATCGAGGTGCTGCGCGTGAGCGCGCACACCGGCGAAGGCATTGACGCACTGCGCGAGCGCATCCGCGGCAGGGTAAGCGCGTTTGCGGGCAACTCGGGTGTCGGCAAGTCGAGCGTGCTCAACCGTCTGGACAGCTCGTTCGGCGCTGAGGTCGGTGCGATTTCGGACAAGATCGGCCGCGGCAAGCACACCACCCGTCATGTGGAGCTGCACCCGATCGAAGGCGGCGGCTACATCGCGGACACGCCCGGCTTCTCCTCGTTTGAGACCGAGCAGATGGATTTGGTTCTGGCCGAGGATCTGCAGTATGCGTTTCCGGAGTTCGAGCCGTACATCGGGCAGTGCAAATTCACCGGCTGCGCGCATGTTAAGGAGAAGGGCTGCGCCGTTCTCGCGGCGGTCGAAGCGGGCGAGATTGCGAAAACCCGTCACGAAAGCTATGTAAAGCTGTATGAAAGTGTAAAGGATCTGAAGGAATGGGAACTTACCAAGGGCGGCACGCGCTGATTTTTGCGGCTGCACCGGAAACCGATTACGGTTACATCCGCGCGTTTCTGCGCGAGCATCCGGACGCGCTCGTTGCGTGTGCGGACGGCGGCCTGCGGCATGCGCGGGCGCTCGGTCTGCACCCGGATTTCATGATCTCCGACCGGGATTCCATGACCGAGGTAGAGGGCGACGATGTGATCCTGCTGAGACCTGAGAAGGACGACACGGATTCGCAGAGCTGTCTGCGGGAGGTGTTCCGCCGCGGCTGCCGCGAGGCAACGCTCGTGTGTGCGACCGGCGGGCGCATCGACCATATGCTGGCAAATCTCTCGCTGCTCGAGGAAGCAAAGACGCTCGGCGGTCACCTGACCATCCTCGATCCGTACAACCGCGTTGAGCTGCATCAGGGCGGACGGCAGGAATTCATCATGCCGGAGACGTTTACCTACTTCTCGGTCGTGCCGATGGACGCGGTGCTCGAGGGCGTGACCATCGAGAATGCAAAATATGAATTAACGAACGGCACGGTTACCCGTGTCGGCATGATCTCCACCTCGAACGAGGCAAAACCGAACAGCCGCTTTGCCGTCACGATTGAACGGGGAATGGCCCTGATTATCTTCTCGCGCGACCGTGTTTTGTGAAAATTCCACACCTGACCCGCCAATATCGGCGGGTTTTTTTATTGTGTCGATTTTGCAATTTGTTAAGTCAGGACTTGCAAAAATAAATTCGCAGGCATATAATAAAAGCACATGATAACTGATGAGAGATATAAGGGAGTGCTGAGCATGGCATTGAAGCCGATTTCCAAGATTGCAGCAGGTGTGCAGGCGTCCACGACGCTGGCCATTGATTCGCTGTTCAAGCAGATGAAGGCAGAGGGCAAGGACGTTGTCGGCTTTGGTGCCGGTGAGCCGGATTTTCCGACGCCGGAGCACATCAAGCAGGCCGGTATCGAGGCCATTGAGAACAACCAGACCAAGTACACGCCGGCAGCCGGTCTGATGGACCTGCGCAAGGCAGCCTGCTACCGTCTGAAGGAGGACTGCGGTCTGGACTACGAGCCGACGCAGATCGTTGTGGCTTCGGGTGCAAAGCACTCGGTCTATATCGCGCTGATGACGCTGTGCAACCCGGGCGATGAGGTCGTTATCGCGGCTCCGTACTGGGTAAGCTACTCCGAGATGGTAAAGCAGGCAGGTGCAATCCCGGTCATCGTAGCCGCAACCGAGGAGGCGGACTTCAAGATCACCGCAGAGCAGCTGGACGCCGCCATCACCGACAAGACCAAGGTGTTCATGCTGAACTCTCCGTCCAACCCGACCGGCATGGTATACACCAAGGCCGAGCTGGAGGCGATCGCTGAGGTTTGCTGCCGCCATAACATCTACGTTATCGCGGATGAGATTTACTGCAACCTTGTATATGATAACAATGAGTTCGTATCGTTCGCTTCTCTGGGCGAGGACGTGAAGGAGCGCACCATTCTGGTCAACGGCGTGTCTAAGAGCTACGCGATGACCGGCTGGCGTATCGGCTACAGCGCGTCCAATCCGCAGCTGGCCAAGGTGATGGCGAACTACCTGAGCCACTCCACCTCTGCACCGTCCACCATTTCCCAGCAGGCGGCTATCACTGCACTGACCGGCCCGCAGGAGGATATGCAGGTGATGAAGCAGGCGTTCGAGCAGCGCCGCGACCATCTGGTAGAGCGTATGAACCAGATCGAGGGCGTTTCCTGCATCAAGCCGGAGGGCGCGTTCTATGTTATGATGAACATGAAGGGCTTCCTCGGCAAGACCATGTACGGCAAGGTCATCGAGAGCGCCGAGGACTTCGCGCAGCTGTTCCTTGAGAAGGGGCTGGTTGCGACCGTTCCGTGCACCGCATTTGCCGCGCCGGGCTTCGTCCGCTGGAGCTATGCGACCTCGCTCACCGAGATTGACAAGGGCCTCGACCGCCTCGAGGCGTTTATTAAGAACGCGTAAGCATTCGTAATTCTGAGCAGCACTCTGAAAAGGGTGCTGTTCTTTTGTTTTCTGCACCGACTCTCTGGGACACTTGAACCGCGCAGGCGGTTCATCCTTTCCGGGCGGCAGCCTTTTTTCAGAACCGGCTGAGCGGGGGGACGCGAACTGCCGCAGGCGGGTTCGCCCCTGACGGGCGGGAGTTTTTTCGCTGAGATTCAGCGAGGAGTTGCGCTCTGCGGAGCGCGGGAACGTGCGCTGACGCCGCGCGGGCGCACAAGAGGGTAGACACCTGCGGTTTCCACC
>OLNU01001901.1_pt1 | contig 14165 bp, 10 predicted proteins | sample 1672241 | NCBI WGS metagenome assembly OLNU01 (sample SAMEA3136663, study PRJEB25190) | human gut metagenome | biome: human gut; feature: human-associated habitat; material: faeces | place: Austria | collected 2013 | reverse complement strand
GTTTGTTTATCCTATAAAATGGAGAAATTGACGCGAATTGAAGAATTAATAAATTTAATAAATTATCACAATGAAAAATACTACAATCAAGATTCGCCAGAAATAGAAGACTTTGAATATGATAATTTGATGAAAGAATTAATCAAATTAGAAGAAGAGAATCCAGAATTAAAGAGAAATGATTCTCCATCAAATAGGGTTGGAGGAAAACCATTAGATAAGTTTGAACAAGTTGTACATAAAATACCTATGCTAAGTCTTTCTAATGCATATTCATGGGAAGATTTAAAAGATTTTGATTCAAGAGTAAGAGAAGCTGTGGGGTCAGATGTTGAATACGTAGTTGAATTTAAAATAGACGGCTTATCAGTTGGTCTTAATTACAATAATGGAATATTTGAAAGTGGAGCAACTAGAGGAAATGGTATAGTTGGAGAAAATATAACTAAAAATTTAATGACTATAAAAAATATACCTCTTAATATAGATGAAAAAGGTGAACTTACAGTAAGAGGAGAAGTTTATATATCTAAAAAGGATTTTGAAGAGATAAATAAAATTCAAGAGGAACAAGATCAACCGCTATATGCAAATCCAAGAAATTTAGCGGCAGGTTCTTTACGCCAATTGGATTCTAAATTAACTGCAAAAAGACCATTAGATATATTCATATTTAATTTAGAAGATATAAATTCAAAACAATTTAAAACACATAGTGAATCATTAGAATACTTAAAACAATTAGGTTTCCATGTAAGCCCAGAGTTCAAAGTATTCAAAACTATGGATGAAATAATCGAATATATTAAATATTGGACAGAACATAGAGAAGACTTAGGTTTTGGAATAGACGGTATGGTCATAAAAGTAAATAATTTAGCACAAAGAGAACAAATGGGTTATACTGCAAAAAGTCCAAGATGGGCAATTGCATATAAATTCCCAGCAGAAAGAAAAGAAACTAAATTATTAGATATAGTTGTAGAAGTTGGTAGAACAGGAACAATAACTCCAACAGCAGTTTTAGAACCTATAAGATTAGCAGGAACTACAGTAAGTAGGGCTACACTTCATAATGAAGACTATATAAACGAAAAAGATATAAAAATAAATGATACAGTATTAGTTCAAAAAGCAGGGGATATAATACCACAAGTAGTAGAGGTTATAAAAGAAAAGAGAACTGGTGAAGAAATCGAATTTAAAATGCCAGAAGAGTGTCCTGTTTGTGGCGAGCCAACAGTAAGACTAGAAGGAGAAGCAGCTGTTAAATGTATAAATATATCTTGTCCTGCACAAATTAGAAGAGGAATTATCCATTTCGCATCAAGAGAAGCTATGGACATAGATGGATTAGGTGAATCAATAATAACATTATTGTTAAAACAAGATTTAATAAAAGATATATCTGATTTATACTACCTTAAAAAAGAACAAATATCAGTGCTTGAAAGAATGGGAGACAAATCTGCAACTAATTTAATAAACGCTATAAATAAATCTAAAGAAAATGATTTATGGAGATTTATAAATGGATTAGGTATAAAATTAATCGGAACAAAAGCGGCAAAAATATTAGCAAGTGAATTCAAAGATTTAGATAAATTAATGAGTGCAACAGAACAAGAATTAATAAACTTAGAAGAATTCGGTCAAACTATGGCAGATAGCGTAGTTGAATTCTTTAAAGAAGAAAAGAATATATCAGTTATAGAAAAGCTAAAAGAAGCTGGAGTAAACACAAAGCTAATAGAATCAGATGATGAAGATATACCAAAAATATTTGAAAAAATGAAGATAGTTTTAACAGGAACTCTTCCAACTTTAAAAAGAAATGATGCAAAAGAAATGATAGAAAAAAGAGGCGGAAAAGCAACTTCAAGTGTAAGTAAATCTACTTCCTTCGTTCTGGCAGGGGAAGAAGCTGGTTCAAAACTTACAAAAGCTAATGACCTTGGAATAAAAGTTATAGATGAAGAAAAATTCTTACAATTAATAGACTTAAAAACTACTGATGAAGTTATAAATAATTTAGAAAACTAATGAAAAAGCACTGTTATAACCTTAAAATACGTATATAAAAGTTGATTTTACCTTATAAATATAGTAAATTAGTCAAAGAAGTGCTAGAATTATTTAGAGAATGAAGTTAATTTAACGGAATTTAAGTTTAATATTTAAGAGAAGTATTTGATTTTAGAAAGGAAAAAACATGGCTAGAATTGATGGTAGAGAGTTTGATCAAATTAGGGATTTAAAAATAACTAGAAATTATACAAAATATGCAGAGGGGTCTGTATTTATAGAAATGGGTGATACAAAAGTTTTATGTAATGCATCTATAGAGGATAAAGTTCCTCCCTTTCTAAGAAACACAGGAACTGGATGGATAAATGCAGAGTATTCTATGTTGCCTAGATCAACTCAACAAAGAAAAATAAGAGACGCATCTAGAGGAAAAATAGATGGTAGAAGTCAAGAAATACAAAGATTAATCGGAAGAGCTATTAGATCAGTAGTTGACTTAGATAAATTAGGAGAAAGAACTATCTGGATAGATTGCGATGTAATTCAAGCAGATGGTGGTACTAGAACAGCTTCAATAACAGGGGCTTTCGTAGCTGTATTAGACGCTATCAACAAATTACATAAAGAAAAAGCAATAAAACATATGCCAGTTAGAAACTTTGTATCAGCGATAAGTGTCGGTATAGTAAATGGTGAATATTTACTTGATTTATGTTATGAAGAAGATTCTAACGCACAAGTAGATATGAACATAATAATGACTGACAAAGGCGAATTTGTTGAATTACAAGGTACAGGGGAAGAATGTCCTTTCTCAAGAAAAGATTTAGAAAAACTTTTAGAATTAGGTGAAAAAGGTAATAAAATGTTACTTAAAGCTCAAAGAGAAGCATTAGGTGAAATAGCAGACGAAATTTTAGGCGTTGATTATGGAAATGATGTAGTAATTGCTACAGGAAATGCACATAAATTAGAAGAAATAGGTGACATATTAAAAGACTTGGATTATAATATATATTCATTGAAAGATGTCGACCTTGGAGGCCTAGAAATAGAGGAAAATGGTAAGACATTTGAACATAACGCTTTAATAAAAGCTAGAGAGGTTGCTAAAAGAACTAAAATGATAACAATAGCTGATGACTCTGGATTAGAAGTCGATGCAATAGGTAAAAAACCAGGAATATATTCTGCTAGATATGCAGGAGAAAATGCTACAGATGAAGAAAATAGAGCTAAACTATTAAAATCATTAGGAAATACACCTATGAGTCAAAGAGGAGCTAGATTTGTTTGCTGTATAGCAGTTGTTTTCCCTGATGGAAAAGAATTCGTTGTTAGAGGTACTTGTGAAGGTACTATAGGATTCGAAGAAAAGGGAAGTAATGGATTTGGATATGATAACTTATTTATAGTAAACAAATACGATAAAACATTTGCTGAATTACCAGCTACAATAAAAAATGCTATTAGCCACAGGGCAAATGCTCTTCAATTAATGAAAGAAGAACTATCAAGAAGAGTTGGAAGATAAATAATATACAAGGTAGTGGACATGATGAGAATAGGAATAATTAGTGATACTCATAGATTTACAAAAGCGATAGATCATGCAATCCCTTATTTACAAGATTGCGATTTAATTGTTCATGCGGGAGATAATATTGATGATGCCGATTATATAGAAGCTGTTACAGATATTCCTGTTGTTGCTGTAAAAGGAAATTGTGACTTTTATTCAGATCCAGGAAAAGATGAAGAAGCTTTTATGGCAGAAGACAAAAGAGTTTTTGTTTGCCATGGCCATAATTATGGAATAAAATATAGTATGTCTGATTTACTTAATAAGGCATTAAATTCAAATATAGATATAGTAATATTTGGACATTCACATATACCATTTTATCAAGAAATAAGAGGTGTTATATTTATTAATCCAGGAAGCGTATCATTGCCAAGAGGAGGTTCATCTAAAGGACTTGGCATATTAGATATAGAAAATGGAGAAATTACATATGAAAGAATAGAAATATAGCCCCCTTAATTCTATATGAATACTTGTAAATAAAAAAATGGTTGTGATATAATTAAAGAGTTAGATATTTATTAGAATTAAATTAAAAATTATTCTAAAATGATTACATATATATTTAGGAGGATAAAGTTAGATGAAAGCAGAATTAATTAAAAAAGAAGGTAACGTTGTAAATTTCAAATTAACTATAGACAACGACAAATTTGAAGCTGCTATAAACAAAGCTTACAATAAAAATAAAGGAAGATTTAACATAGCAGGATTCAGAAAAGGTAAAGCGCCTAGAAGAATAATAGAAAATAACTATGGAAAAGGTGTATTCTACGAAGATGCTATAGATATAGTATTCCCAGAAGTTTACCCAAGTGCATTAGATGAGTTACAATTAGCTCCAATAGATAGACCAAGCATAGATGTTGAAGAAATAAGCAAAGACAATGGTTTAGTATTAGTTGTGCAAGTTGAAGTACAACCAGAATTCGAATTAGGTCAATATAAAGGTATAGAAGTTGCTAAAGTTGACTATAATGTAACTGATGAAGAAGTAGATGCTAAATTAAACGAATTACAAGAAAAAGCTTCTAGATTAGTAGATTCAGATAAAGAAATAGAAAATGGAGATACTGCTAATATAGACTTCGAAGGATTCAAAGATGATGTAGCTTTCGAAGGTGGAAAAGCAGAAGGACATAACTTAGTTATAGGATCAGGTTCATTCATACCAGGATTCGAAGATCAATTAATAGGTAAAAAAGCAGGAGAAGAAGTTGACGTTAACGTTACTTTCCCAGCTGACTACCATGCAGAAGAATTAGCTGGAGCTCCAGTTGTATTCAAAGTAAAAGTAAATGCAGTAAAAGTTAAAGAATTACCAGAATTAAATGATGAGTTCGCTCAAGATACTACAGAATTCGAAACTTTAGCAGAATTAAAAGCTGATTTAAAAGCTAAAGCTGAAGAAGAAGCTGCTGCAAAAGCTAAATCAGAAGAAAGAAATGCAGTTGTAGAAGCTGTTGTTGCTAACACAGAAGTAGAAGTTCCAGAAACTATGGTAAATGCTCAAATAGACAGCTCAATAATGGAACTTAACTACTCTTTACAATACCAAGGATTCAGCATAGAACAATTATTAGAAATGACTGGTAAATCTATGCAAGAATTAAGAGATGAAAGAAAAGAAGACGCTGAAAAATCAGTAAAAGCTTCATTAGTTGTAGATGCTATAGCTAAAGCTGAAAATGTTGAAGTTTCTGAAGAAGAAGTTGAAGCAGAAGTAGCTAAAATGGCTGAAGCATACAACATGACTTTACCACAAATAAAAGAAGCTTTAAAATCAAATGATTTAGAAGATATAAAAGGTCAATTAAGAATAAGAAAAACTATAGATTTCTTAGTTGAAAATGCTGTTATAGCATAATTAAAAAAATTTTTTTAGTAGTAGTTTTAATAAACTACTACTAAATTATCCACGAAACATAGAGGGGGTATGAATTATGGCATTAGTACCTACAGTCGTAGAGCAAACAGGTAGGGGTGAAAGAGCCTATGATATATATTCTAGACTTTTAAAAGATAGAATAATATTCTTAAGTGATGAAGTAAATGACACTACAGCTAGTTTAGTAGTAGCGCAGTTATTATTTTTAGAGGCTGAAGATCCAGATAAAGATATACATCTATATATAAACTCTCCAGGAGGAAGTGTAACAGCTGGTATGGCTATATATGATACTATGCAATATATAAAACCAGATGTAAGCACTATATGTATAGGTATGGCTGCTTCAATGGGTGCATTTTTATTAAATGCAGGAGCAAAAGGAAAGAGATTTGCATTACCAAATAGTGAAATAATGATACACCAACCTTTAGGTGGAGCAAAAGGTCAAGCTACAGACATAGAAATCCATGCTAAATGGATTTTAAAAATAAAGGAAAGATTAAATAAAATACTTTCTGAAAGAACTGGGCAACCAATAGAAAAAATACAAGAAGATACAGAACGTGACAACTTTATGAGTGCTCAAGAAGCAAAAGAATACGGTCTAATCGATGAAGTAATAGAAAAGAAGTAATTGAAAAAAGAGCGTAGTTTTAGGAAGAGGTGCTTAATATGTCAAAATACGAAGATAAAAGACAATTGAAATGTTCATTCTGTGGAAAGACTCAAGATCAAGTTAGAAGATTAATTGCAGGGCCAAATGTTTACATTTGCGATGAATGTGTTGAGCTTTGTGATGAAATAATACAAGAAGAGATGGAAGAAACTGTAGAAGAGGAGACTCTATCTCTACCAAAACCTAAAGAAATGATGGAAATCTTAAATGATTATGTCATAGGTCAAGAAAGAGCTAAAAAGATATTATCAGTAGCTGTATATAACCACTATAAGAGAATATATAGCAAAAAAGGAAATTCTAAAGATGTAGATATCCAAAAAAGTAATATTCTTTTACTAGGACCAACTGGTTCAGGTAAAACTTTATTAGCTCAAACATTAGCAAAAACATTAAATGTTCCATTTGCTATGGCTGATGCGACATCTTTAACAGAAGCTGGTTATGTTGGAGAAGATGTTGAAAATATCTTATTAAAACTTATCCAAGCTGCTGATTTTGACATAGAAAAAGCAGAAAGAGGCATAATCTATATAGATGAAATAGATAAAATAGCAAGAAAATCAGAAAATCCATCTATCACTAGAGATGTTAGTGGTGAAGGTGTTCAACAAGCATTATTAAAAATACTTGAAGGAACAGTTGCTAATGTTCCACCACAAGGCGGAAGAAAGCATCCTCATCAAGAATTTCTTAAAATAGATACAACAAATGTATTATTTATTTTAGGTGGAGCCTTCGATGGAATAGAAAAAATAATTCAAAGACGTGGAGAAACTAAAACTCTTGGATTTGGAGCAAAAATAGAAAGTAAAAAGAATGTAGATTTAGGAAAAATATATTCAAAAGTTCTACCTGAAGATTTACTTAAGTTTGGTATAATACCAGAATTTATAGGTAGAATACCAGTTGTTGCAACATTAGAACTACTAGATGAAAATGCACTAATGAGAATATTACAAGAACCAAAGAATGCTTTGGTAAAACAATATAAAAAATTATTAGAGCTTGACAATGTAGAATTAGAGTTTGAAGACGAAGCGTTAAGAGCTATTGCTAAAAAAGCTATCGAAAGAAATACAGGTGCCAGAGGACTTAGAAGTATCGTTGAAAGTGTTATGATGGAAAGTATGTATGAAGTTCCATCTAGAGACGATATCAAAAAGGTAATAGTTACTAAAAAAGCTGTAGAAGGCGATGGCGAACCAGTAATGGTACTTAAAAATCAAGAAGAAAGTGCATAATATGCACATAAATTGAATTTGAAAAGGAGCTTGTTTAGCTCCTTTTTTTAAATATTAAATTAATTAGATATTCTAATTAATTTAATTGAAAAAATAATAGTATATTTCTATTTTTGTTGAAAATTGAACTATGTAAATATATAATATAAAAAGCAATATAAAAATTATACTTAATTTTTATAGAAGTTTATATAGTAACTGTATTATTGTAAAATAGGTATATACATTGCAATAAATTACTAAGGAGTGAAATTATGGAAAGTAAATATATTAAAATAGAACGTACATTACCATTAATTCCACTAAGGGGATTAGCAATTTTTCCATACACGATATTAAACTTTGATATAGGTAGAGAATCATCATTAAAAGCTTTAGATGAAGCGATGCTTGGTGATGAACTTATATTCCTAACTTCTCAAAAGGAAGCAGAAATTGATGAACCTACGGAGGAAGATTTCTATCATGTTGGAACAATTTGTAAGGTAAAACAAATGATAAAATTACCTGGAGACACAGTTCGTGTTTTAGTTGAAGGTATATCAAGAGGTACAATAGAGGAAATTAATCAAGATAAGGGGTACTTTGAGGCTGTTATAGATGAAATAGTTTATAATGAAGATGAAATTGTAAATGATATGGAAGTAGAAGCCTTAATAAGAAATGTTTTAGAATCTTTTGAAGAATATATAAATATCGGAAATAGAGTATCTCCAGAAATCTTAGTATCTTTAGAAGAAATAGAAAATCCAGATAGATTTGTAGATACTATAGCTTCTAATATATATTTAAAACCAGAACAAAAACAACAAATATTAGAAGAGTTTGATATAGCTAAAAGATTAGAACTTTTATATTCAATACTTTTAGAAGAGATAGATATATTAAAAATCGAAAAGAAAATAACTTTAAGAGTTAAAAAACAAATGAATAAAGTTCAAAAAGAATATTATTTAAGAGAACAACTTAAAGCTATACAAAAAGAATTAGGTGAAGAAGAAGATATAAGTTCTGAATCACAAGAATATAGAGAAAAACTTAAAAAGATAAAAGCGCCTAAAGAAACAAAGGCGAAAATTCAAAAAGAAATAGATAAATTCTCTAGAATATCACCTGCTTCACCAGATATATCTGTAAGCAGAAATTATTTAGATACTATATTCTCATTACCATGGAATAAAGAAACTAAAGATAAATTAGATATCAAAAAAGCTAAAGAAGTTTTAGATAAAGAACACTATGGAATGGAAAAAGTAAAAGAAAGGATATTAGAATTCTTAGCAGTTAGAAGTTTATCAAAATCATTAAAAGGGCCAATAATCTGTTTAGTTGGACCTCCAGGTGTAGGTAAAACATCTATAGCGAAATCAATTGCAGCGTCTTTAAATAGAAAATTCGTAAGAATTTCTCTTGGTGGTGTAAGAGATGAAGCTGAAATAAGAGGTCACAGAAGAACTTATGTTGGTGCTATACCAGGTAGAATTATAAATGGCGTAAAAGAATCGGGAACAAAAAATCCTGTATTCTTATTAGATGAAATAGATAAAATGGCATCTGACTATAAAGGTGATATATCTTCTGCAATGCTAGAAGTTTTAGACCCAGAACAAAATAAAAACTTTGTAGACCACTACTTAGAAATACCATTTGATTTATCTAAGATTTTATTTGTTACTACTGCAAATAGTTTAAGTACTATACCAGGTCCATTACTTGATAGAATGGAAATTATAGAATTATCAGGTTATATCGAAGAAGAAAAATTAAATATAGCCCAAAAATATCTATTAGTAAAACAAATAGAAGAAAATGGTCTTAAAGAAGATTTCGTTAAAATAGACGACGAAACTATGAGAGATATAATAAGTTACTATACTAGAGAAGCTGGTGTTAGAACTCTGGAAAGAACTATAGGAAAGATATGCAGAAAAATAGCTAAAAAATATGTAGAAGATCCAACTTTAACTGAAGTTGTGGTTAAAAAAGAAGACCTAGAAGAATATTTAGGCAAAGACAAATATACATTTGATTTAGCTGGTGTCAAACCAGAAATTGGTATGGTTACAGGGCTTGCATGGACTGCTGTTGGTGGAGTAACTTTAAACGTAGAAGTTAATGTACTAAAAGGTAAGGGACAAGTTGTATTAACTGGTCAATTAGGAGATGTTATGAAAGAATCTGCCCAAACTGCAATTTCATACATCAGATCAATATCAGATAGATTTGATATACCAGATGACTTCTATCAAACTAAAGATATCCATATACACATTCCAGAAGGCGCAACACCAAAAGATGGCCCATCTGCTGGGGTAACAATGGCTACTGCTGTAATTTCAGCTTTAACTAAAATACCTGTAAGATGTGATGTTGCTATGACAGGAGAAATAACTCTAAGAGGTAGAGTATTACCTGTTGGAGGAATAAAAGAAAAATTACTTGCTGCACATAGAGCAGGAATTAAAAAGGTATTACTTCCAGAAGAGTGTAAAGCACAATTAGATGAGATACCACAAAATGTAAAAGATCAAATGGAATTTGTATTAGTTAAACATTTAGACGAGGTATTAGAGCATGCTCTAGTAAAAGATGGTGATAAAAATGAAGATTAGAAGTACAGAAATAAAAATGAGTGCAACGAAAAGGCATCAATATCCGGCTGAAGGGCTACCAGAAATAGCTTTAGTTGGTAGATCTAATGTTGGAAAGTCTTCTTGTGTAAATGCACTTTTAAATAGAAGAAACTTTGCGAGAACTAGTCAGACTCCAGGAAAGACTAGAACTATAAACTTCTATTTAATAAACAACGAATTCTATTTTGTTGACCTTCCAGGATACGGATATGCAAAGGTTGCAAAATCAGAAAAAGACAAATGGGGAAATATAATGGAAACTTATCTAGGAGATAGAGAAGAATTATGCGCTATTTTCTTATTAGTTGATATTAGACACGAACCAACAAACGACGACGTTATGATGTATGAATGGATAAAACACTTTGGATATGAATGTGTTGTAATTGCTACAAAAGCAGATAAAATATCTAGAGGACAATATCAAAAACATATGAGCATAATAAGAAAAAAATTACAATTAGAAAAAGATGAAAAAATAATTCCTCTTTCTTCAAGTAAAAAGACTGGTGTAGAAGATGTTTGGAATGAAATGGTTAGCCAATACAACAAACACGGATACGAAATAACAGTAGACTAATAATATATAAATTTAAAAAATCTATACTGAAATATATTGTTTAAATAAAAATCTTAAAACAATATATTTTCGGTATAGATTTTTTTTGTAACAAAAATCCTACTAAATAAATATGATAATATAGAGTTTTTTTTAGGAGGTCTTTTTATGACAGGTAAAACAAGAAAGATGTTTCCAGGGGGAAACACAGCGAATGGATTTTATTCATTTTTTGATTATATAATACCGAATGATGTAAATAGGATTTTTTGTTTAAAAGGTGGTCCAGGAGTTGGAAAATCATCTTTTATGAAAAAAATGGCTAAGGAATTTACAAAAATGGGTTACGATGTTGAGTTACATTATTGCTCATCAGACCCAAGCTCTTTAGATGGAGTAGTTATAAAAGGATTAAATGTTGTTATGATAGATGCCACAGCACCACACACTGTAGATCCGAAAATACCTGGTGCAGTTGATGAAATCTTGAACTTCGGAGAATTTTGGGATGTAGATAAAATCGAAAAAAATAGAGAGGAAATAGCAAGTTGTAATTCTGATATAAGTGAATGTTTCCAAAGAGCATTTAGATTTTTAAAATCAGCAGAGCCTATTTATATGGACGCTGATTCAAAAATTTCAAAATGTATAGATTCTACAAAAGTAAGTGAAATAACTTATGAATTTATCGAAAAAATATTTAAAGATGTTGAGTTTAGTGGGAAAAAATCATGTGTAAGACATTTATTTGGTTCAGCAATAACACCCGTAGGATATCTGGATTATAGCGATAGTTTATTTGAAGGAGTAAAAGATATTTATTATTTAAAAGGTGATATCGGAAGCGGAAAAACACAATTTTTAAAATCACTTTATACTAGAGCAGAGCAAAAAGGTTTAGATGTTGAAGTTTATCATTTTCCACTAGTAGTTGATAAATTACAAGCTGTATATATTCCAGAATTAGATATAGCAGTTACTACAAGCCAAATATTCAAAGAAAAAGAAATGATAGATTTGAATACTTGTATAGATGAAGATAAATTAAGCAAATATTTAAATGATGTTAAATTTGATAAGGATTTAGTAGATTATCTTATGAATAATGCTATTTCAAATTTAAAACGAGCAAAGGCAAATCATGATATTATAGAAAGTTATTATGTTCCTGCAATGGATTTTGATAAGGTAGAAGTTCTGAAAAAGCAAGTTATCGATAGAATTTTAAAATATAAAAAATAAGAAACTATAGTTAAAGATAGAAGTAGGAAATCATTAAGAGATGTAATGATTTCCTACTTTTAAGTTAGTTACAAACATGTATTTGCAAAATAAATTTATTTATGCACTTTAGGAAGTAATACATGTTTATTGAGCAACAATACAATTTATATTATTAATAGACTTAGACACAATATTTATGAAATATTTGTGTAATCTAAGGTCCTCAGTTAATTCAGGATGGAAAGAAGTAACAAGTATATTGCCTTCTTGGGCTGCAACTATATTTCCATCAACAGTAGATAAAATCTCTACATTTTCACCTACAGATTCTATATAAGGAGCTCTTATAAATACCATATCAATGTCTTCTCCAATACCTTTTACAGGAGCCTTTGTTTCAAAACTTCCTAACTGTCTTCCATATGCATTTCTGATTACACTTATATTCATAACACTAAGATGACTGTAATCCTCATTTACTATATTTTTAGCTAATAAAATCATGCCAGCACAAGTTCCCCAAACAGGCATATTGTTTTCAATTCTAGATTTTAATTTATCGTAAAGATCTAAAGTTTTGATTAATTTTCCCATAGTGGTACTTTCACCACCAGGAATAATTAGACCATCTATATTATCAATATCTTCTTCATATCGTACATCTATAGCTTCTATACCTAAGTATTTAAGTATTTTTAGATGTTCACGATATGCACCTTGCATTGCTAAAACTCCTATTTTCATATTACCAACCTCTTACTGCTAATTTTTCTTCATCTTCTAAACTATCAACAGAAATACCACTCATTGCACCACCAAGATCTTCTGATATTTCAGCAAGTTTAACAGGATTATTGTAATATGTAACAGCTTTTACTATTGCTTTAGCTCTTTTTTGAGGATTGTCAGATTTGAATATTCCAGAACCGACAAATACACCATCACAACCAAGTTGCATCATAAGTGCTGCATCAGCTGGAGTTGCTATTCCACCAGCAAAGTTAACTACAGGAAGTTTTTTATTATCGTGTACATATTTAACTAAATCATATGGAGCACCAAGATTTTTAGCTGCAGTCATAAGTTCTTCTTCGCCCATAACGGCAATGTCTCTTATATCTTTGTTCATTTGTCTCATATGCGTTACTGCTTCTACAACATCACCAGTACCAGGTTCACCTTTAGTACGTATCATAGAGGCACCTTCACCAATTCTTCTTAATGCCTCACCTAAATTTCTTGCACCGCATACGAAAGGAACTTTAAATTTACTTTTATCTATGTGGAATAATTTATCTGCTGGTGTTAACACTTCACTTTCATCTATATAATCTATTTCTAAAGCTTCGAGTATTTGTGCTTCAACAAAGTGACCTATTCTAGCTTTTGCCATGACAGGTATAGAAACAGCTTTTTGTATTTCTTTTATCATTTTTGGGTCGGACATTCTAGCTACACCACCAAATTTTCTTATATCAGAAGGAACCCTTTCTAATGCCATTACTGCGCAAGCTCCTGCCTCTTCAGCTATTTTTGCTTGTTCTGGATTTGTTACATCCATTATAATTCCACCTTTTAACATTTATGCTAAATTCTTATTTAAATTGTATCTCTCATTCATTCTAATACCTCCAAGTAAATTGTTTCGTTTTTATGAGAATAATATTAGTACAATTTATTATAATTAGCAATAAAATGATTAGAAAAAATAGTTATTTATAAATTGTAATAATACAAAAATAGTAAAATTTAAACAACATAAAATTGTATAGATATTGTATTGCATTAATATTTAATCAATCAAAAAACAAATAAAACTAAAACTATTATTTTATAGCATGAAAGTTTAAATAAAAACTAAATTCAGAAAAAAATTACCAAAATTATGAATATAATGTATTTTTTAGGTACATAATCAAACTAACAAAAATTAAAAAAGGAGAGCGATGATTATTGATATCAAACAATTTACTATCTCTTATTCCAGAAAAGGTGGCTAGAAAATATAAAGTAATACCTATGGAATTAAATAATGATATTTTAACTGTGGAAGGAATCAAATATGATTTTCATACAATACAAGATTTAAACATAATAACAAGAAAAAAGATTAAGTTCAAAGAATGTTCAAAGGAGCAAATCATTAAAGAAATAGAATCTATCTATGGAAACAATGTTGAAGTAAATGAAGATTATGCATATAGAATATTTGAATATATTTTAGAAAAGGCAGTTATTGAAAATGCCAGTGATATACATATAGAACCTTTCGATAATTATTTAATAATTAGATTTCGTGTTGATGGCGAGTTATATGAAGCATTT
>OLNU01001896.1_pt1 | contig 14204 bp, 14 predicted proteins | sample 1672241 | NCBI WGS metagenome assembly OLNU01 (sample SAMEA3136663, study PRJEB25190) | human gut metagenome | biome: human gut; feature: human-associated habitat; material: faeces | place: Austria | collected 2013 | reverse complement strand
AGGAAATTGCTGATATGTTTTATGTAGATAAAGAACGAATAATAAGCATCGAAGAAAAAGCCCTCAGAAAATTAAAACGTAACGAGGAAATAAGAAAACTATGGGAGTTGTAATCATATAATTTTTTTGATATAATACTATTTAGGGATTTAAATAAATATTAGAAGGGAGATTTTGTGGAGTATGAGTTCTTTAAAAGTTAGAAATGTAGAAATAGGGAAGGGAATACCAAAAATAATTGCTCCAATTTGTGATAAAACAGAAGAAGAAATATTACATACAGCAAGAAAGTTTTCTATCATACCAGTAGATTTTGACATACTTGATATAGATATAGTTGAATGGAGAGTAGATTTGTATGATTATTATAATGATTATAAAAAAATAGAGGGTGTCTTAGAAAAGCTTAGAAAAATATTAAAAAATATACCAATTATATTTACTATTAAAAGAAATGCAAGTCATGGTGAAGCGGAGATATCTAAAGAAGATTATGTAAAAATATATAAAGAAGTATGTGCTACAAAATTAGTAGATTTAATAGATATTGAAGATAGTATAGGGAAAGATAATATGGAAGATATAATTGAATTTGCTAAAGATATGGGGACATATGTAATAACTACTAATCACAATCTAGATCATACACCTTCGAAAGCTGAATGTATTGCTACAGCAAAAGAATTAGAAGATATGGGGGCTGATATTATAAAAATAATAACAAAACCAAGTAGTAAATTAGATGTGGTAGAATTACTAGAGACAACAATTATTATAGCTGAGCATATTGCAAACGTTCCTATTTGTACAATTTCAATAGGTGAGAAAGGTGGGCTTAGCCGAATTTGTGGAGAATTTTTTGGCTCATGTATGACTTATGGGGTCAATAGAAAGAAAAGTGCTCCTGGACAACCTAATATAGAAGATTTAAGTAATTTATTAAAATTAATACATAAAAATATAGAAGCTTAGAAATATATATAAATAAAGTAATAAATTAATTAGACGAAATTAGTATTATAGTTTACTATTAATAAAAAACTAATTTAAATGGGAAAGAGCATGTAAATATAAGAAAAAATTTGTGGTCTAGTATTTTTTAGATTAAAAAATAAAAGTGAAATATAGTATTTTATTTAAAAATCAAACAAAATTCGACTTATAAAAATCGAAAAATTAAAAAATAAAGAATATTATCAAAATGGGCTTTTTAATCTTTGGGATTGTTGAAATTTCATTAATATATTGCTATAATTTAGTAAAAATACAATTAGATAAGGTGGGTATTGCATATGGATAATATAGAAAAAGTAAGAGCTAAAATTAGTATGTATGATGATGAAATTATAAAAATTTTGTCAAAAAGAATGGATTGTATAGACGAAATAATGCAATATAAAAAAGAAAAAGGTCTGCCTATACTACAACCAGAATATGAAGGTAAAAAAGAAGTAGCACTATGTAAAAAATTAAAAGATAATAAATATGAAGATGAAATAATGAACGTATTTAGATACGTTGTTAAAAATGCTAAAAAATATCAAGCTAAAAATCTATTCCCATACAATATAATGTTAATAGGATTTATGGGATGTGGTAAATCTACAATAGCTAAATATTTAAGCCATATACTTGAAATGGAAGATTTAGAAACTGATGACTTTATAGTAAAAAGAGAAGATATGACAATAAATGAAATATTCCAAAGAAAAGGTGAAGAATATTTTAGAAAATGTGAAAGTAATGCTTTAAAAGAATTAGAAACTAGACAAGGAATAATAATCTCTTGTGGTGGTGGAATGCCAATGAGAGATGAAAATGTAGAATTAATGAAGAAAAATGGAAAAATAGTATTGCTTACAGCATCTCCAGAAACAGTATATGATAGGGTAAAATATAGTAATCAAAGACCATTATTAAATGGAAATATGAATGTTGAATATATAAGCGATTTAATGGAAAAGCGTAGAAGTAGATATGAAGCAGTAGCAGATATAGTAGTAAATACAGACCAAAAACCAATACATGCAATAGCAGAAGAAGTAGTAAGTAAATTAGCAAATTTAGATTAATATAAAAATAAAAATCCTTTCTTTGATTATATATTTAGAAAGGATTTTTTTAGTACATAGGAAATTATAATCAGCTTTAAATAGTGGATAAATATAATTTACGTTAATGCATTTCAAAAAAATCTACATCTTTAAGGGTCTTTAGAACTAAAGATTTTTTTATAATTTTGGAATAAATATTTAATATAAAGTAAAAATTATAATATAGAAATAAAATATAATAAACTAAAATACTTAAAACCTTGTTTACTAAAGATAAATTATGATATTATAGTATATATGATTGTTAATATATATAAAACTTGACAATCTTAGTAACATATATATAATAAAAATGATAAAACATTAGAAATTTATTTACATGGAGGAATAATAATGGTAACAGCAGGAGATTTTAGAAAAGGTGTAACTTTTGAAAAGGATGGTCAGCCATGTTTAGTAGTTGATTTCCAACACGTTAAACCAGGTAAAGGTGCAGCTTTCGTAAGAACTAAATACAAAAACTTAAGAACTGGAGCTATAAGAGAAGAAGCTTTTAATCCAAGTGATAAATTCCCAAAAGCTATAATAGAAACAAAACAAATGCAATATTTATACAATGATGGTGAATTATACTACTTCATGGACGAAGAAACTTTCGACCAAATACCACTAAACTACGAACAAGTAGAAGATGCTATAAAATTCTTAAAAGAAAACGAAGTAGCAACAATAAGATTCTATCAAGGACAACCATTCCAAGTAGAAGCTCCAAACTTTGCAGAATTAGAAGTAACTGAAACTGAACCAGGTATAAAAGGTGATACAGCAAGTAACGTTACTAAATCAGCTACTGTAGAAACAGGAGCAGTAGTTCAAGTACCTTTATTCATAAATGAAGGAGACAAAATAAAAATAGATACTAGAACTGGTGAATATTTATCAAGAGTTTAATATTTTAGCATAAAAAAAGCTTATATATCAAATATTAATGATATATGAGCTTTTTTAAAACAAATACTAAAAATTTAAAGGTATTTTATAAAGTTTCATATTTTTTAAAGGAATTAAATTATATGCCTTAGAAATTATAATACATAAGATTTCTAGAAAGTTGTTTAAATCAAATCTATCTTGAGAAAGTTTTGGTTTAAAGAATCTTTAAAGTAAGGATTTTTAAAGTAATAGCTTTCTTAATAAGATATAAAAAATGCAAAAGGAGAGGTTTATCATGAAAAAACTAGGTGAAGAAGTTGCATATTTAAGAGGTTTAGCTGAAGGATTAGATATCGATGATAAAAGTAAAGAAGGCAAAATGATCGGCAAAATAGTAGAAATATTAGGATGTTTTGCTGATAAAGTAGAAGAATTAGAATATTCAGTAGGAGACTTAGAAGATCAAGTAGAAGAGTTAGAATACGAAGTTGAGGAATTACAACAAGAAGTAGAAGATTTAGAAGAATGGTTATACGACGAAGACGATGACGATTATGACGATGAAGACTACGATGATGAGTATGACGAAGACGAAGATTACGACGATGATGAAGATGGGTTAAGTTTTATAGAAATGGAATGCCCAAACTGCTCAGAAGTAGTAGAAATCGATGAAGAATTATTATTTGATGACTCAGTAGATGTAATTTGTCCAAATTGTCATGCTGTTATATTATCTTCTGAAGATGATTGTGACGATTGTGATGATAGCTGCGGTTGTGGTTGTGGTTGCGAAGTCGAATCTGAAGATGAAGAAAAATAGTTGTAATTTGTATAGTGAATGTTTGGTTTAAAAAGCGCCTATGAAGTTTAAATCTTCATAGGTTTTTTAAAGTAAATATGTTTTTTTGATTCATGGGAATTATATAAATATAACATAAATAATATTGAGATTGATCTAACAAAATAATTAGTTTGGAGGATGTTTAATGAAAATAAATAGAAAAATATCAAGTAATATAGAATTATTTGAACAAAAAATAAATTATGAATTTAAAAATAAAGAATATATATTAGAAGCTTTAACACATAGTTCTTATTCAAATGAAAATAAAAACTATCCTTTTAATGAAAGACTAGAGTTTTTAGGAGACTCTGTATTAAGTATAGTAATAAGTGATTACTTATTCAAAAAAGAAACAAAATTACCTGAAGGTGAACTTACAAAAATAAGAGCAAACATAGTTTGTGAAGAATCTTTAAGTGAAGTTTCTAAAAATATACATTTAGGAAAATATATGCTATTAGGAAAAGGTGAAGAAGCTACAGGTGGTAGAGAAAGAATATCTATACTTGCAGATGCTCTTGAGGCTGTTATAGCGGCTATTTATCTAGATGGCGGAATAAAATGTGCAAGAGAGTTTATATTAACTAATATGGAAAAAATAATAAATGACTCTATAAAAGGAAAAATATTTAGAGATTATAAAACTTGTTTACAAGAAGTATTACAAAGTAATGGAGAAAATAACATCTGGTATAAATTAATCGAAGAAAAAGGACCAGACCACAACAAACGCTTTGTTATGGAAGTCGGAATAAACGACACTGTATTAGGTGTAGGTGAAGGTAAAAGTAAAAAAGATGCAGAGCAAGTTGCTGCAAAATGTGCATTAGACAAAAAAATGTAAGGTGGTATATTTAAATGAAAAAAAGAATAATACCTATATTTGTTCCTCACAGAGGGTGTCCTCATGATTGTATTTTTTGCAATCAAAAGAAAATAACTGGAGTAAGTACAGAAGTTACAGCACAAGATGCTAGAAATATAATCGAAGAATGCTTAGAAACTATAGATAAAGATACAAATGTTGAAATAGCATTTTTTGGAGGAAGCTTTACTGCAATAGAAGAAGAATGCCAAAATGAATTATTAGCAGTTGCAAAAGAATATGTAGACAAGGGATTAGTACACGAAATAAGAATGTCTACAAGACCAGACTGTATAAGTGATTCAATTTTAGAAAGACTTAAAAAATACGATGCTAGTATTATAGAGCTAGGCGTTCAATCTATGGATGCTAAAGTGCTTATAGATAGTGTAAGAGGACATGATATAGAATCAGTAATAAAAAGTGCAAAATTAATAAAAGAACACGATATAAAATTAGGTTTACAAATGATGGTAGGTCTTCCATCTGATACAGAAGAAAAATGTATAGAAACAGCTAGAAAGTTTATAAGTCTAAACCCAGATTGTGTTAGAATATATCCAACTCTAGTAGTTAAAGATACAGGACTTGAAATGCTTTTAGAAAGAGGAGAATATACGCCGTTTTCTTTAGAACAATGTATAAATATAGTTAAAAAGTTATTAGTTTTATTCTATATAAACAATATTAATGTAATAAGAGTAGGTCTTCAAGCTACAGATGATATTCAACTTGGAAAAGGTGTAGTAGCAGGGCCTTATCATCCAGCTTTTAGAGAATTAGTAGAAAGTGAAATGATAAAAGACTATCTAGACTATATAGTAAAAGAAAATGAAATAAGTGGAGAGCTTATAGTAAATTCAAATAATAAAAATATTTCTAAAATAGTAGGAAATAAAAGATCAAATAAAATATATATGAAAGAAAAACACAATATAAACCTTAAAACAATGCCTACAGATTTACAAATAGATGAGTTAGTAATATCATCATCAAAAGGCAGCTTTAGTGTAAATATGAATGAAGTTTATGCTAAATTATTAGAGATATATAACCTTTAGTTTTGAAGGGAGATGAGATAGTGCATTTAAAGAGACTAGAATTAAAGGGATTTAAATCTTTTCCAACAAAGACAGAGATAAATTTTAATGAAGGAATAACAGCAATCGTAGGACCAAATGGAAGTGGAAAGAGTAATATATCCGATGCAGTTAGATGGGTTTTAGGCGAGCAAAGTATAAAAAGTCTTAGAGGAGATAAACTAGAAGATGTTATATTTGCCGGTACAATAGATAAAAAACCTATGAATTACTGCGAAGTAGCTCTTACTATAGACAATAGTGATGAAAAACTAAATATAGATTTTAGTGAAGTTACTATAAAAAGAAGAGCCTATAGAAACGGAGAGAGTGGATTCTTTTTAAATGACAAAGCTTGTAGATTAAAAGATATAAAAGAATTACTTCTAGATACAGGTATAGGTAAAGATGGTTATTCTATTATAGAACAAGGAAAAGTAGATGAAATTTTAAGTAATAACCCAGCGAACAGAAGAAAAGTTTTTGATGAAGCGTGTGGGATATCTAAATATAGATATAAAAAACAAGAAGCGGAAAAAAACCTAAAAAATACTAAAGAAAACTTAGAGAGAATAGAAGATGTTTATATAGAAATTGAAAATAGAATAAAGCCTCTTTTTTCCCAACAAAAAAAGGCTCTTAGATATTTAGAGCTTAGAGAAAACTTAAAGAAATTAGAAGTAAATAATTATATTAGAGAAATTAAAAAGATAGACAATGAATTATCTGAAATAACAAAGCAAAAGACAATACTAGCAAAAGAGTTAAATGAAAAAGAAGTATTGAGAGAAAAAATGGACAAAAATGTAGAGTTAGCTAATGAAGAAATCGAAAAGCTAGAAGAAAATATATCTAAGCTTAATGAATATATAGACTCTATAAAAGATGTAATAAATCAAAATGATTCACAAATTTCTCTTATAAATGAGAGGATAAACAACTCAAAGTCTAATATAGAAAACAATAAAAAGACTTTAGGTGATTTTGAACTTAAATTAAAAGAAGATAATGAAAAGTTAGTAGAATTACAAAATAAAAGAAAAGTAGACGAAGAAGCTATTTCTGTATTAAAAAAGGAAATAAGTGATATAGAACAAAAAAATAGTCAAAAAGAACAAAATTTAAATAACTTAACTAAAAATCTAGAAGATTTAAAAGACAATATAATAACTTACTTAAATGAAAAGAAAGATTTAAGTAATAGCTTATCTATGTTAGGTGCAAATATTGAAAATATAAATTCTAGAAGTGAAGTAATAGATAATAATATAGCAGATATAAATACTTCATTAGAACAAAAAAAATCTATATATAAAGAAAAAGAAGAAAAAGTAAATGAAATTAAAGTTGAGCTTAATAAGCAAAATACAACTTTAAATAATTTAAGAGAAGAGTTACAAAACTATAAAAATGAAAATAGAAATATAGATATAAAAATACAAAACAACAATTATTCTCAAAAAGAATATTCTTCTAAACTTCAAATATATAAAGATATGGAAAAGCATAATGAAGGCTTTAACAGAGGTGTAAAAGAAGTATTAAAAAATAAAAATTTATCTGGAATATGTGGAGCATTAGGACAAGTTATAACTACTAAAGCAGAGTATGAAAAAGCGATAGAAGCGGCTCTTGGAGCTTATATGCAAAATATTATAACTACAGACCAATTTGCAGCTAAAAATGCTATTGCTTATCTTAAGAAAAACAATATGGGTAGGGTTACTTTCCTTCCTATGAATGTTATAAAATCTAAAAGAATAAATGAAAATACTATAAATTCTAAAACTCCATATATAAAAATAGCGAGTGACTTAGTAGAATTTGATGAACAATATAGAGATATAATTGAAAATATACTAGGTAGAACTATAGTAATTGACAATATAGATAATGGTATTAAATTTGCAAATGAAACTAATCACAAATTTAAAGTTGTAACTTTAGATGGAGATATTTTAAATCCAGGAGGATCTTTAACTGGTGGTAGTTTAAAAACAAGCACTAATATATTATCTAGAAAAAGACTTATAAGCGATTTTGAAGAAAAAATACAAAATATAAAAGTAGAAAACGAAGAAAATTTAAAAAATAAACAAATAATTATTGAATCGATTTCAAAAACAAGACAAAGCATAGATACATATGAAAGTGATATAAATGCATTAGAAAAAGACATAGTAAAACAAAATACTAAACTTACATCTATAAATTATGAAATAGATTCTTTAAAACAAAATATTGAAAAGTTACAAAAAGAGAAAAATGGTTTAAGTTCAAACTTAGACTATACATCTAATAAAATAGAAAGTATTGAACAAAATATAAAAGAAATAGAATTAAAAGAAGCTCAAAATAAAAAGAAAATAGAAGAGCTTAGCAAAATTCAAGAAACTCACAATGACGACTTTGATAAAGAAAAGAAACAAATCGAGAGTTTAAAATTAGATTTTGTTCAAAAAAGCGAGATATTTAAGTCTACAGAAGCAGAAATAAACAGAATTAAAACTGAGATAGATGATACAAATAAAAAAATTATCGATAATAAAAATAATATAGAAAGATTAGAAAAAGAAATCGCAAATTTAAAAAATCAATCTCAAATTCAAATGAGTGAAAGTGAAAACTTAAACAAAGAGCTTTCTAAGAAAAATAAAGAAATGGATAATGCTCAACAAGCTAAGAATAAATTCAAAGAAAATATAAATGACTTAAATAAACAATTAAAAGCATTTGAAAGACAAAGTATGGAGCTTAGACAAAGTGAATTTAAAATTGAATCAAAATTAGAGCGTTTATCATCAAATAAAGAAAGTTATACTACTAGATTATTTGATGATTATGATTTGAGCTATGTAAAAGCTTTAGAGCTTAAAGATGATTCAATTGAAATAAATAAAAAAATACTTGAATCTATAAAAAGAGAGATAGCAAGTCTTGGAAATATAAATATAGATTCTATAAAAGAATATAAAGAGACTAAAGAGAGATATGATTTCTATAGTGAACAAAAAAATGATTTAGAAGAATCAATAAGTGCTATAGAGAAAATAATAGAAGAACTAGAAGTAAATATGAAAGTTCAATTTAAAGAACAATTTACTCAAGTTAATGAAAACTTCAAATATGTATATAAAAGACTGTTTGGAGGTGGAGAGGGAGAGCTTACTATATTAGACGAAGATAATATACTTGAGAGTGATATCCAAATAACAGCGAAACCACCAGGTAAGAAAATGAAAAACTTAAATTTACTATCAGGTGGAGAAAAAGCTCTTACAGCTATAAGTATATTATTTGCAATAATATTAGCTAAACCAACACCGTTTTGTATTCTAGATGAAATTGAGGCGCCATTAGACGATGCCAACATATTCAGATTTGGTGAGTATTTAAAAGAATTATCAGAAGATACTCAGTTTATAGCCGTAACACATAGAAGGGGTACAATGGAAGCTGCTGACTATATTTATGGAGTAACAATGGAGAAAAAAGCTATTTCAAAAGTAATAGGTCTAGATCTTCATGAAGCACATAAAATGACAGATATAATATAAAATGGAGGAAAAATTATGTTTAAAAAACTTTTTGGTTTTGGGAAAAAGAAAAAAGAAGAAATACAAGAAGAACCAGTTGAAGAATTAGAAGTGAAAGAAACTGAAGAAGACTCACAAAATGTAGAAGATATTAAAGAAAAAGTAAAATCTGATTTAGAAAATGATGAAGATAATTCTGAATATGATTCACAAAAAGAGCAAGAAGAAGTGGAAATTTTAGAAGAAGACGAAATTGAATCTAATAAAATTGAAGAAACAAAAAATGAAGAAGCTGTGTCTCAAGAAATATTAGAAGAGCAAATAGAAGCACAAGAAGAAGCTAAAGAAGAAATAGCTGAGATTGAGGAAATAAAAGCTGAAGATATAGAAACTCAAGAAAAACAATATGAAATAGAAGAATCAGAAGATACTGTTGAAAATCAAATAGACGACGAAGTGGAAGAAGAGGAAGAAAAACCTAAAAAAGTAAGTTTATTTGATAGATTAAAACAAGGTCTAACTAAAGCAAAACAAGGTATAACTGATAGAATTGATGAAGTTTTAAAAGCTTATACAAAGGTAGATGAAGAGCTTTTAGAAGATTTAGAAGAAGTTTTAATAACAGCTGACGTAGGAGTAAATACTACTATGGATATAATTGAAAAATTAGAAGATGTTATAAGAACTAAAAAGATAACAGATCCACAAGATGTAAGAGAAGAACTAAAATTAATAATAGAAGATATTTTATCTAAAGACGATACTAAATTAGATGTATCACATAGCCCAACTATAATCTTAATGGTAGGTGTAAATGGCGTAGGTAAAACTACAACGATCGGAAAACTTGCTCACAGATATAAATCTGAAGGTAAAAAAGTACTTCTTGCAGCAGGAGATACATTTAGAGCGGCTGCAATCGATCAATTAGAAGTATGGGCAAATAGATGTAATGTTGATATAATAAAACATCAAGAAGGTGCTGACCCAGGAGCAGTAATATTTGATGCGATAAAAGCATCTAAAGCTAGAGGAGTAGACGTATTAATATGTGATACAGCAGGACGTCTTCACAATAAATCAAACCTAATGAATGAATTAGGTAAAGTATTTAAAATAGTAGATAGAGAATATCCAGAAGCTAAAAAAGAAGTTTTATTAGTAGTTGATGCGACAACAGGACAAAATGCAGTATCGCAAGCTAAAAGCTTTAAAGAAGTATGTGATATAACTGGTTTAGCGCTTACTAAATTAGATGGAACAGCTAAAGGTGGGGTTATTTTAGCTGTTAAATCAGAGGTCGATGTGCCAGTAAAATTAATAGGTGTAGGGGAGAAAATGGAAGATTTACAAGATTTTGACTCGAAATCATTTGTTGATGCTTTATTCAGTTAAACTTGTATAAAATAAATGTTGACAAGTATATTTATTTGATATAAAATACAATGTGTAAAGTAAAGAACCTTTACAGTAAAGTCTTGGAAGTGATTGTTATGAACATAGAAAAAATGGTTGAAATTGGATTGTTGTTTGAGCAATACAAAGAATTATTGACTGAAAAACAGCGAGAAATGGTATCTCTTTATTACGAAGAAGATTATTCTTTAGGAGAGATAAGTGAGAACTTAGGAGTATCACGACAAGGAGTTTACGACACATTAAAGCGTTCAGAAAAGATACTTAGAGAATACGAAAATAAATTACATTTAGTGGCTAAGTTAAAAGAACAAGAAAAATTCCTTAAATCTATTAGGGAGAAAGTTGTTGACATTAAAGAAGATTTATTGCACAATAGAGATTGTGCGAATTTAATCCCTAAGCTAGAAAATATAGAAGAAATATGTAGGGAGTTGTTAAAATGATATTTGAAGGTTTATCTGATAAATTGCAAGGTGCCTTTAGTAAGTTAAAATCAAAAGGAAAACTTACAGAAAAAGATGTAAAGGCAGCTATGAGAGAAGTAAAGCTTGCTTTACTTGAAGCCGATGTAAACTTTAAAGTCGTAAAAGATTTTGTTAAAAAAGTACAAGAGAGATGTGTTGGACAAGAAGTTATGGAAAGTTTAACTCCAGCGCAACATGTTATAAAAATAGTTAATGAAGAACTTACTGCTTTAATGGGAGATGTCCAAAGTAAAATTACAATATCTTCTAAACCACCAACAATAATAATGATGGTAGGTTTACAAGGGGCAGGTAAGACAACAACATCAGGAAAGCTTGGCGGATATTTCAAGAAACAAGGAAAGAAACCACTACTTGTAGCTTGTGACGTTTATAGACCAGCAGCGATAAAACAATTAGAAGTTGTAGGAAAAAGCTTAGATATAGAAGTATTTAACATGGGTGATAAAGAAAGCCCAGTTAATATAGCAAAAGCAGGACTTAGTCATGCTATAAAAAATAACAATGATTTAGTTATAATAGATACAGCAGGTAGACTTCATATAGATGAAGAATTAATGGATGAATTAAAATCTATAAAATCTGAAGTTAGACCACATGAAATACTTTTAGTAGTCGATTCAATGACAGGTCAAGATGCAGTTAATGTAGCTGAAAGTTTTGACAATGCTTTAGGTATAGACGGAGTTGTACTTACTAAATTAGATGGTGATACAAGAGGTGGGGCAGCACTTTCAATAAGAGCTGTAACACAAAAACCTATAAAATTCATAGGTATGGGTGAGAAATTAGACGATTTAGAGCCTTTCCATCCAGATAGAATGGCATCTAGAATCCTAGGAATGGGAGATGTTTTAAGTTTAATTGAAAAAGCCCAAGAAACTATGGATATGGAAAAAGCAAAAGCATTAGGTGCTAAGCTTAAAAAACAAGAATTTGATTTTGAAGATTTCCTAGATCAAATGGAGCAAATTCAAAAGATGGGTTCTATGGACAAAATCCTTGGAATGATTCCTGGAATGGGAGATATAAAAAATCAATTAGGCGACGTAGATATGAATGGCAAAGAAATGAACAGAATAAAAGCCATAATACAATCTATGACAGTTGAAGAAAGAAGAAATCCACAAATACTTAATGCATCTAGAAAAAGAAGAATAGCAAAAGGTAGTGGAACAAGTGTACAAGAAGTAAATAAATTAATAAAACAATTAAATGAAATGAAAAAAATGATGAAGATGTTTACTTCTAATAGCAAAGGTATGAAGAAAAGAGGCGGTTTTCCCGGACTTCCTTTCTTTAGATAAATAAATTAAAATTAAAATAGAAAAATTTTCGGAGGTGGCCAAATGGCAGTTAAAATAAGATTAAAAAGAATGGGTGCTAACAAAAAACCTTTCTACAGAATAGTAGTTGCAGACTCTAGAGCACCAAGAGATGGTAGATTTATAGAAGAAATAGGATACTACAATCCAGTTTCTGAACCAAAACAAATAAAAATAAACGATGAAAAAGCTAACAAATGGTTAGGTGTTGGTGCACAACCTACTGAAACTGTTAAAAAATTATTCCAAAGCCAAGGAATAATAGAAAAATAAGAAATTTTAATAATTTAAATTATCTTATAGTAACATTTTAGGAGATGGAAAATATGAAAGAGCTAGTTATCGATATAGTTAAGGCTCTAGTTGATAATCCTGATGAGGTGACAGTTGAGGAAACAAGAAAAAAAGGTGAAATAATCCTAAAACTTTCAGTTTCTCAAGATGATATGGGCAAGGTTATAGGAAAACAAGGGAGAATAGCTAAAGCTATTAGAACTGTATTAAAATCTGCTGGAAATAAAGAGCACCTTAAGGTTTCTCTTGAGATAGTATAAAAAGGATTAGGTATATGCCTAATCCTTTTTGTATATACTCAAAATACATAATTATAGCTAATAAATTTAATAATATAATAATGAAAGAAAGTCATAAAGATTTTTAACATAAGGAGATATATTAATGGAAAAGCTAACACATTTTAAAATAGGACAAATAGTAAATACTCAAGGTTTAAAAGGAGAAGTTAGAGTTTATCCTTTTACTGATGATATATATAGATTTGATGACTTAGAAGAATTCTACTTAGGAAAAGACTTAGAAACTAAGTGGGAAGTTGAAAGAGTTAGATATAAAGGCAACATGGTTATAATGAAAATAAAAAATGTTGATAGAGTTGAAGATGCAGAAAAGTTAAGAAATAAGTTCATGTATGTTTCAAGAGAAGATAGTAGAGAATTAGAAGAAGGTGAATTCTTTATAGCAGACATGATAGGTATGGATGTATATACATTAGATAATAATCATATAGGAACATTAAAAGATGTATTACAATATGCAGCTAATGATGTATACGTTATAAAAAGTAACGATGGTAAGGAATTTTTAATACCTGCTATAACTAAGTTTGTGCCCACTATAGATATAAATGAAAGAAAAATGATAATAGACCCTATTAAGGGTATGTTAGACTAGGTGATAGTATGAGATTTCATATAATGACACTTTTTCCAGAAATATTTCATTCGTACATGAATGAAAGTATAATGAAAAAAGCAGTAGAAAAAAATATAATAGAAGTTAACATATATAATATAAGGGATTTTTCTACTAATAAACATAAAAAAGTAGATGATTATCCATTTGGTGGTGGAGCAGGAATGGTAATGACTCCACAACCTATATATGATACATATAAACATATAATAGAAAAGCATGATATAAAAAATCCAAGAGTAGTATATTTAACTCCAAAAGGTAAGGTTCATAATCAAAGTATTGCACAAGATTTTTCTAAGCTGGATGATGTAATATTTTTATGCGGGCATTATGAAGGAATAGATCAGAGGATAATTGATTTAATAGTTACTGATGAAATATCTATAGGTGACTATGTATTAACAGGAGGAGAACTTCCAGCACTTATACTTATAGATTCTATATCA
>OLNU01001892.1_pt1 | contig 14228 bp, 8 predicted proteins | sample 1672241 | NCBI WGS metagenome assembly OLNU01 (sample SAMEA3136663, study PRJEB25190) | human gut metagenome | biome: human gut; feature: human-associated habitat; material: faeces | place: Austria | collected 2013 | reverse complement strand
TTCCATTCTCCAGAAAATCCAAATATCTTTTTGCATCCTCCGGTGACATCATATCGGCAAATGATTCGTATATTGTCCCGCCACCCCAAGCAGCGTCACTTTATCTGTAAAATTACCCAGGACAACACATTCAGCACTCCGTATCAGATAATCTTCCGCTTTGTCCAGCATTTTTTTATACCAGACAGTCTCTATCTCATACAGTTCTGCCTCATAATCCGACTGTTCCTGCTCGTGGGTATCCTTGGCATTCTGATAGCCGGTATTGATCCCCTCCAGTTTTTCGCGGTATTTATCCGGGGATAACCTCAGTTTCTCCGGCTGCAGCATGGCACATACAGCCTCAAATTTTTTCCCGTATTCTCCAAGCAGGCTGCAGTATCCTTCTATCTGTGCCGCATAGTTTGCATCCACTTTCCCTGCTTTTTCTACTATAGCATCAAACTTCTTTGTTGTCACATCATGTTTGTCAAACATATGTAAATGGTAACTGTTGATGTCATTGATATAGTCTCCAATCACTCCACCGCTCTGCCACGGCTTCTGCTCTTATACTTCCTGCGCCATAAATAAACGCATCATCTTCACAGCAACAAGTGCTATGAAAACAATGCGTTCTAATTTTAAAGGAAAATATCTAATAATTACTTCATATATTATTATACGAAGTAATTATTAAATGTAGCCTTTCATAATATTTCAAATTCCGGTTTTAATGTAACTCATACAAATGCTCATAATAAGCATATAAATCCTAATCCCTACAACCTTACTAGGAAAATTCAATTATTCATTAATATTTTAGTATTTTCTAGTCTTGACTTTATCTTTGTGAGAGGATGTGTCAGTTCAACTACATCTCTTTTAGCATAACTCTTCTCGGTATCTCTAAAAAATAAGTAAAAGAATAAACTACTATTACCAGCAGTAAACTCTACTATCATACTCTCCTCTCCATAAACACACACCATTTTCTAAACCACATGAACAAATGAATATGCTACATCCACCATTTAAGAGTTCCGATTTACTTATTATATATTCTATATTATTAGAAATAATATCTCCTTGTAATTTTATTGCTCCAAACTTTGTTGAGTTTTCCACAAAAAAAACATATTTCATTGATTTACATATTACTTTACTTGTATAATTCAAGAAATCTTCTATTTCATATGTTTTTTTACAAACAATATACTTTTTCTGAGTATCCAAATCATCTAACTTAGCAATTATTTTTTCTTGTAATTGTAAAGTAGTATGAATATCATAAAAATCATCAATAGCTATTTCTATTCCATTATTTCTCCATTCTTTACAGATTTGTAGTATTCCATTTCTTCTTTTGGCTTCAACCAATCTTGTTTTATCCATTTATATCTCCATTTCCTATTTAAACCCATTAAAATCCTCTGGGAAATGTCCTGGGTATTGATTATATCTACCTTTACTGAACGGATTTCCTTTTGTAGCATCTGCACCATGAAAATGATTTCCACGTCCCATCTTATCAAAAGGATGTTCTATAATATATTTCTTTTCTCCACTTACATCAAATTCATACACAATTCTGTTTTCTGATGTTCCATCAAACACAAACTTGTGAGTTTTATATTCTGCTGACTTTGGAATACCTGTTGCTTCCTTCGCCTCTCTAAATACTTGTCTTCTAGTAGAACTTTTACCCCTCTTGACATAAAGTCTTTACACTTATAACAATCCAAGTCGATGCCCCTACATCGAAAAATGAATACACATTCCAAAGTCAACTGTGAAGTTTTCACAGCAGGAACAGAAATTCCGTGACCAGTATGACAATCTTGATTTATCTGATGGGCATAGAAAAGTGATAAAGCATTAGATAAAACGCCTCTTCCTTACTGGCACTTCTTTTTACTCACTGCAACTCTAATTCTTTTTTTAAGTGTTCCAATTCAGAAACACTCATATCACATACACATATTTCAATAATATCATCTGTTTCTGACAATCCAAAATACACTTTATCCATTTTTATATACTTGGAACTTTTTTTGTCTGATAATATTATTCTGGTACCATTAGAATACAAAATAGTTTTAAAAATAGGGCATTCAATATCATCACTATGAAAATTTATCTTTCCATTTTCAAAATTCCCACCACTAGCTTATTCGTAGTTTCTGAATACTCCTTGCAAAGCAATAGCGTTATTCTTTTTAATAACTTACTCTTTATACCCACTGTAAATTCCAATGAAGAAGTTTTATCTTTTGAATATGAAATATATTCAACCGCTTCCTCTTCCTTATTAAATATAATCTTCAAAGGAATATATTCTTCCAATTCCATCTCTAATATATCTTTCATATTCTTCTACATCCTAATGCCATCCATTAAACTGTGCATGTTTTATTACTGGCAACTGTCCTGCTTGTCTTAGCCGAGCAAATATAACTTCCTAATTACCTTGAGTAATCTTTTTTCCATTAACCTCTATCTCAAATGATTTTGGAATATTTCAGATTAGTACGATCAAAATGATTTATAACAGTAATATGATATTTATACAAGATTGTGTAGATAGTGAAATTTACAAAAGGCTAATAGAAAATCTACCAGCCTTTTGCTTGTGATATGGCTTATTTTTTCTAACATATTTATTACAGTAACTAATTAAAATATGCTTCTAATACATTTTCTAGTTCAAGCAATTTATATTTATATTTTTTCATCTCTTTATCCTTAATTAACCGTTTAACAAAAAGCATTAATTCACCAAAATAAAGAACATCTTCCTTTGGATGTCTTTAATGTAGAGAGATCATTAAAATGATTGACACTCCTTGCAATAATAATTGTCTGCGTCTTTTACTAACTTCAAAAAGACATCATCAGCACAGAGTTCATCATAATCCGAAATACCTCTAATGAGTCCCATCAAAGCTCCATTTGAATTTCTTATTGTTCTATTTTGAATAGCAATAATTAATTTATTTATATATTCCTTATATTGTTTCAAATATTCTATTGTAACATTACTTTCTAAACACATAGTATCAATATATTCATTTATAGCTTTCAACTTTCCTTCTAATATATCATATTTATTCATATTTCCTTCTTTCTATGGCAATGGTCTTGTCTCTAAAACCCAACCATCATCAAACTGCTCAAATAGTATCTGTAGTCCCCCACCAGGTCTTGATTCTATTGCTCCAACTTGTTCCCTTGCAGTTCCAATTGCGTATTTAATCTTTGTTCCTGCTGATATTTTAGCAATAGATACATTATCTCTTGCTCCCCAATTGCTCAACAACGCCATTTGATTCATGTAATCATCTACTGTACTAATTCCATTTGCCTCATCAAAAGTAGTCCAATATTTCAAACTTCTTCCATTACCTACTTCAGCATTCGAGTGAAATTGAACTAAATATAAATCTTCATCGATAACATTTTTTATCTTATATCCAGCATTAAAGTTAGCTAATTCACTATCAAATTGTTTAGAGTAATCCCATACTTTACCTGATGTTCTACCACCCTCATACGACGCACTTCCTGCTTCATCTGCCATAAACCCTGCTAGTTTTCCACTCTTTGCAGCATTTTGTATTCCTGCCACTCCAAGCCCTGCTCCTGCAAACATGTAGCCGTTTGCTGCTCCGTTTATGACCGTGTCCTTTAATTCTGATTTGCTGAAACTTCCGTTGTTTAATGCATATATGCTGTAAAATGCTCCGTCTGTTACAGCCGATATTCCTGCTGACGCTATTACCGCTTGTGCTATTGCGGCTGCTCCCACTCCACTTGCTCCTGCAATTATTATTCCTGTTGTTCCAATGGCTGCCTTTGCCCATGTAGGCATGTTATCTATTTCGCAGCATACCCTTGTGTAAAATCCAAGTCCGCCTGCCACTCCGCTCTTTACAACGTTGAAGGCTGTTCTTCCTGCATTTCCAAGTGTGCTTATGTATGAACATCCGTCAGGATCTATGTAATACAGCGGATTGTCTCCGCAATAAATGTAACCGTTCTGGGTTAGGGTTTCATATACATTTCCTGCTTTAGGGTCCTTCTGTATAAATTCCCTGTCTGTGGAATTGTACATTCTTGCTCCCGCATTCCAGTAGCCTGTTGTTTCATCATAAACATATCCGGTATAACTTTTTGAAATGTTTATTCCGTTAAGTTTACTGCTTACCGTTTCTGTTTCCGGCTTTCCCCATGCATCATACTCTGTTTTCGCTGCAACCTCTGCATTTTCATCCAGTGCCCATCTTGTGCTTCCGAGTCTGTCCGTATAGAGACTGTAAGCCTGTGCTTTCGCATTTTCACTGTTTTTTGTTACATCCGCATATGCTCTTTCCCTGTTTCCTGCATATGTATACCTTACAATTGTACCATCTGATTCCTTTTCTTCAAGCAGTACGGGATATTTTTCCGTGTAGTCCCACACATACTCTTTTTCCTTTTTCTTCTTTTTGATTAGTCCTGTTGTAATTGTTTCTCTTGTTCTGTTTCCAAGGCCGTCATATGTGTATGCCGTCTTTTCCGAAATTCCTTTTTTTATTTCACTTACGGTTCCATCCATAAGCGAACTAATCTCATAAGTTTTTATTTCTTTTTCAGGATTTACCGTTCTTTTCGCCGTTCCGTTTTCGCTGTATTTGTTTGAACGTTTTATGCTAAATACTGAGCTTCCCTTTTTTGTAATCTGCTGATTTAAATTATTGTAAGTGTATGTTGTGGACTTCTTTCCATTTGTTTCCTTAATAAGGTTTCCAACATCATCATATGTGTATGTAACTGTTTTGTCTCCTCCCTCTGCTACAAGCCTGTTCAGGTTGTCATATTCATATGTCGATGTTTTCTTTTTACCGGTTATGATTCCGCTTTCATAATGTTTTGTTACATTTCCGTTTAAATCATATTCATATGATTCTATTAATTTAGAATCTTCATCTTCTTTTTGACTTACCGTAAGCACATTTCCATATATGTCATATGTGCTTTCCTGTGTCTCTTTTCCTTCTGTTTTTGTTATTCTGTTATTATCACTATCATATGTGTATGTGGTCTTTTTATCGCCGTCTGTAACTTCCGTTAAATTTTTGTTTCCATCATATGTGTAGCTTACCTTTTTGCCGTCCGTATACGTAATCCCTGTCTTGTTTCCGTCATTGTCATAACTGTACTTTACTGTTTTTCCATTTTCATAAACTGTTTCTGTTATTCTGTCAAGTTCATCCCTTACATATGATATTGTTCCACTAGCCGTTGACATTGCTGTCTGATAGTCGTTTTTATTATATTCATATGTTGTGGTCTTTCCGTCTACTGTTTTTTTAGTACAGTTATTAACGGCATCATAACTGTATGATGTTACGACTTTTCCACTGTTATTTTTTACCGTTACAAGGTTTCCATTTAAGTCATATTCATAACTTTCCTTTTTGCCCAAGGCATCTGTTTTACATATAAGGTTATTATTTCCATCATATGAATATGTTGTTACTTCATCCGCCTTGCTATTTCCCTTTTTTCTGTGAAGCGTCTTTTTTGTAAGATTTCCAACTCCATCATATTCATACTCCGTACTTATTCCATTTGCATCAACAGTTTTTGTCATTCTGTCATCTTTATCATAAATATACGTCATAGTATTGCCTTTTTTATCTGTATATGATGTTTTATTTCCGTGTACATCATATTCAAATTTTTCCATACTATTATCAGAATATGTTATTGATGTAAGTCTTCCTTCTTTGTCATATGTATACTTTTCACTGCTTCCTGTCTTTATTTTTTCTGTGCAGTTTCCTTCTTTGTCATACTTATATGTTGTGACATTTCCATTTCCGTCTGTCTCTGTCTTCAAATTTCCACTTTCGTCATATGAGTACTGTGTTATGACATTATTTGCCGAAACTTTCTTTGTCATACGATTCATCGAATCATATTCCATTGTAACAGTATTATTTCGACCATCTGTTATTTTTACAATGTTTCCATTGCCATCATATTCATATGCTTGTTTTACACCCTGAGGATTTTTGTATTCTGTTACGTTACCATTTGCATCATAACTCCATACAGACACATTTCCATTTGCATCTGTTTTCTTTACAGGATTGTTATTTTCATCATATTCATATAATGTAATATTTCCTTTGGCATCTTTCTCGCTTATTACATTTCCATTTGCGTCATAACTGTATTCTGTTATTTCTCCTTCAGGATTTGTAATCTTAATCAGACGATTATTTAGGTCGTATGTATAATTTGTAATCTTATTATTTTCATCTGTTTTTTCTATGATGTTTCCAACACCGTCATATTTATATGATGTAATGTATCCTTCACCTGATATTGTTTCCACAATTCTTCCAAGCTTATCATATACATATTTCTTTGTTCCTATTGCATCTGTTTCTTCTGACAAAAGATTATTTTCATTATATTTCTTTGTTATGACTAAATCCTGTTTTTCGTTAACTTCAATCTGATTTCCATTTTCGTCATATTTATAAGTTGTTATGTTTCCTTCTTTATCAACATATTTACTTATTTTATTTTCTGCGTTGTATTCATACTGTTCAACGTTTTCTTTTTCGTCTGTTATTTGTATAACATTACTATTTTTATCATACTTATAACTTATGGCTGTTCCATTAGGGTTTATAATTTGTGTTATGTTCCCGATAGCGTCGTATGTATATTGTGTCTTTTCTTTCTGAGCATCAGTTATTAAAATAACCTGTCCATATCTATCGTATTCATATTCTGTCTTTCTGTTTTCAGGCTCTGTAATCCTTATTAAGTTGCCATCCTTATCATAATTATATGTTGTATTACCATATAATGTTTTCTTTTCAATAAGTCTGTTTTCCTTGTCATAAACATATTCTGTTGTATTTCCATTTTTATCTGTTTCTTTAATAAGGTTTAAGTTACCGTCATATTCATATCTGACACTATTTCCCAATGGGTCCGTCTGCTTTGTAACCATTCCAAGAGCATTATAAGTGTATGTTGTTTTTCCTCCATTTTCGTCTGTCTCTTCAATTACCTGTCCCTTAGAATCATACTTATATTGTTTGTTTTTCTTATATGGGTCTTTGGTTTCTACCAGATTTCCTTTGGAATCATATTTATAATTCCATGAATTTCCGGATGCATCTGTTTTTGATATTACATTTCCATATTTATCATATGTATATGTCGTCTCATATCCCAAACCGTCAGTTATCTTCGTAAGATTTCCTGCTATATGATAAGTATATTTACTCTTTACGCCTAAAGCATTTGTTTTTTCTGTCTTCTTTCCCTGCTTATTATAGGTATTTAATGTTTTGTTTCCATTTTTGTCTGTCTGTGAAATAGTATATCCATTTTTATCTACTTCATATGTTGTTTCATTACCTAATGCATCTGTTTCTTTTAAAAGCTTTCCTGCTAAAGAATAAGTAAACTTTGTTTTCTCTCCATTTCCGTTAGTTTCCTCAGTTTTTCTTCCAAGTTTGTCATACTTATACTTTATTGTATTTTTGCTTCCATCACTTACTGCTGCCCTTTGAAATGAGTCTGTGTATGAATAGCTTATTACATTTCCCTGTCCACTTTTTTCTCTTATTACATTTCCAAATGAATCGTATGTATAAGTTACACTATTCCCTAATCCATCAGTTTCCTTTATAAGATTTCCTCTGGTATTATATTCATAATTTGTTACTGAATCTATTGCATTTCTGTAAGTTATGACTTTACCTTTGGAATTATACTTATATGATTCTGATGTATTATCAGGATATACAATATTAGTAACATTTCCATAAATATCATATGAATATGTTGTTGTTCCATAACTATCTGTTTTTTCAACTAATTGTCCAAAAGCATTATAGTCATATGTTGTTGTATCCTGTTCTACATCTTCTATTATGTAAAAATCCTCATTATACTTTATTGTGTGAACATTTCCACTCTCACTTTTACAACTGTTTTCTCTTTTTTCATCGTCATATGTAAATGTATATTCTCCGGAATCAGCAACCTTTTGTTTTATAACTCTTCCTATGCTGTCATATTCATTTTTTACATATTCGTTTCCTTCATAATCAGTCATTAATGTTAAGTTGTTATTCTCATTGTATTCATATGCGCAACTGTCACCATCTGCATTCGTTACCTTCACAAGATTTCCTGATTTGTATTCGTATTTAACTTCTATTCCATTTATAGATGCATTAACAATATAATTTCCTTCCCAACTGTATTTTAAAATTCCCGCATTACTTTTTATCTGAGTCAATTTATTGTTATCATAACTGAAATTAGTAACCCATCCATCTTCTTCGGTAATTTTTATTAATTTTCCTTCTTTGTCAAACTGATATTCTTTTCCTTTTTCTTTATAAAAATATATATCTTCATTTTTTATAAGTTCCTTCTGATTATCTGTCTGGCATGTATACTCACCTGTTCCATCATCCTTAAATACAATTTGTCCGCCTGTAGGTATATAAATAATTACGCAGTTATCTTCATACACTGCCCTGTAATCATATTCGTTACTCCAGCCATTTCCAAAACCTGTATTTGTATTAAAATTTCCTGAGTTATAATATCTTTTTACCGGAATGCTATACTTTGCAACACTCTCTAAATCAGTGTATGTGTAATTAAACTCTCCTGTAAGCAAATCTACAGGATCTCCATCATTTGCATTAACACCATTTGTTTTATCAACATATCCTTTTAATTGAATTGGATTTAGTTTCACATGCACTTCATATGGTATTGATGCATTACTTCCCGGCAAAGTTTTCATAATCATGCTTATAAGTTCGTAATATGCTTCATCTCCATTTTTGTCCTTAAACTGTATCTGAGTTGTATATTTTATTGTAATTTTTTCACCCGGTGCTAACTCATCTACCTTCTTATAGGTATTTTTTGCACAATCGACAAACACTCTCCCATCATTTGAATACTGCTTTTCGCTATCAAAATATAACTGCATTCCGTTAATTGTTTTGTTAGATGTATTTGTATATGTATATGTTATTGTGTACAAATCTCCTGTATATGTATATTTATTTACATACACATCAAGCTTTAATGAGCTTCCTGCTATTACCCACAAACTTTCCCTACAGGCATAATCATATCTAAATTGATATGGTTCTACTTCTCCTTTATCATCTTTCATTTCACCTTCAACTGTTACACTTATTTTGTATTCTCCGTCTTTGTCCCCTCGTACATACCAGTTTACAGCTTTGTTTTCTCCACTTTCAATTTTTCCAATCTCTTTCTTTTCGCTATTATCTTCACCTGCAGCCATTGCTGCTAATGAAAGTCCTTCCGGCAAATTAATTTTCGCATTGCAATTATCTACATATTCACATTTAGAATTATTAACAACCAGTACCTGAACGTCAAACATATCCTTCAACCACTTAGTCGTTCCATCTACAACTAAATAATATACTGTACCATTTCCGTCTGCCTTTATTGGTTCTATATAAAAATTGTCTTCTCTTGATGAAGCAGCTTCACCTCCACCTTTATTTTCATTTTTAACAATATCTCCTTTTTCATTTACATAGAAATTAACAGGAAAAGTCATTTTGTTAAATACCAATTTAGTTGAATATTTAAATATTTTTTTGTTTTCATCACTGTCTGTATCAATTCCTGCTTCTACTATTTCACTATACGACATTTCTTTATAGCTTACATCTGCCTGTATTGTGTCTTTAGAACTTAAATACAGATTTATTTTCTTTGATGTTTCACCCATATTAAGGCTTGTCGCCCTGCTATAATATCCGTTTGCATAAGCAACAATTGAATAACTCTCATTTCCTTTTAAATAGTAATTATACTTTCCATTATTAGCTGTTTTTCCTGAACTGATTATTTCGTTTTTACTATTTACAATATAAACCTCAGCATTACCTATAGGTGCTTCTGTATTTGTATCCGTAACAGTTAATCCTAACTGATACATTCCCTCTGCCGTTCCATCCGCTGTTATTTTTAATTTTTTTGTATTAGTCTGTCCTTTTGTATCGGTTACTGTCAACAATACTATGTAATCACCTGGCTGAAGATATTCATGCTTTACTGTTTTCCCCGTTTTTTGTGTTCCATCTCCAAAATCCCATGAATATTTTACAATTCCCCTATCATCCATAGACTTATCGGCACTAAATGTATATTTTTGTGCTATATGAATCTTTTTATGTTCAAATGTAATTACTGCAGTAGGTGCTTCATCTTTATAATTAGCAGAAAATTCTATCTGCTCTACGTTTTCTTCTCCCACTTCAAAATTTACTGTTTTTGAGTTATCCTGCTCATATTTGTCTGGAACTGTTTTCTGTTTTAATTTATATTTTCCTGCAACAAGATTGTCTATAACGATTTTTCCGTTTTCGTCACTTGCTTCTGTAGTTCCTAAATATTTATTACTATCATCATCTTTATATAGGGCAAGTTCCATTCCCTGTATGTTTTCTCCCTTTTCGTCTTTACATACTACTTCCTTTTTATATACTTTTGTTGCTATTCCTATTTCATTATTTATAGCTACCAACTTAGAATCAGCAACTAAGTTACTTGTGTTTTCCAGTTTTATTCCCTCATCGGAAACAAGCTTATATGCCAGACTTTCGCCCAATACATTTGTAAATTCAGCTACTTTTCTAAATTCATTTTCATTTTTTTCATCTGTTGTTATGTTTAACGCACTTTGTTTATCCATGTGATAAAGTAATTCTTTATCAATAGTTATATATTTATCCTTAATTAAATGTATATTTCCATTTATCTGAACATTTTCCTTTAATTCCAATGTACCATTTTGTAAAATGGCATTTCCCATATTTATTTTACCATTTTTATCATTTACAACATTTCCACTAATTTCGACATCATCCATAACAATATTTCCATCATTATAGATTGCCCCACCTCTATTGGATGTATTATTTTTTATTTCACATTGCTCAATATTTACGTTAGAATTTCCCTGTACATAAATTCCTCCGCCTCTGTTTGCCTTATTGTTTTCTATTATATTTTTATTTGTTTCTATTTTTCCAAATTCAGTATCATATGTTCCGGGCTTTAAGAAACTGACATTGTTTCCGGCAATATATACATTTCCATTGTTTACCGAGTTATTATTTACATTTAATCCTGCTATAATTGTTTTTCCTTTACCCGTAATAGTAATCGCACCACTTACGTTTTTACTTACATTTTTGACTTCCGTGTTATAAATTGAACAGTTACCTGAATTATTTAAATAAATAGCATTTCCATTCCAATTTGCATAATTTCCGTCAAACAGACAGTCTTTCATATAGACTATGCCTCCACCAACTAAACCACAGGCAACAGCTCCACCGTACCATTTACAGCCATTGTTTATGAAAGTTGTTCCTTCTATGTATGCCGTTCCTGATGCATACAGTCCTCCTCCATAATAACTTCCCCAGTTGTTTCTTACTACTCCGCCTTTTACATGTGATAATCCCTCAATGCTTATAGCACCTCCATATCCTCCCCATGTTATGTTGCTGTTTTCTGAAATTTCGGATGCATTATCCATGTTTAGCTTTGCCGAATTAAGAATTATTGTCGAGCTGTTTGAACTAAAATTTTTAATTGTTGCATTATTGAGGTTTATTTCCCCTCTTACATAAAAAGGTGTTTTACCATATTCAGCTTTTATATCTGTTCCGTCAATATCTATATTTTTTAAGTTTAACACTCCACCTTTTTTTATATCTATAAATCTAGATGTTTCCTTAACATTTATTGTTACATGTTCCTGTCCTTCAATTGTTAATTTTTGATTTTCATTTATCTGTATAAATTCATTTGCTTCAATGTCCTGTAATATAGTTACTACACCGTCACCATCATTTGTACTTAAAGCCTCATTTACAGCTTCTTTTAAAGTATCAAAATACTTATCATTGCACCTGATTACTCCTGTATCTGCGAATGCCTCTTTACTTATTCCTCCCGCAACAATTGTCATTACCAGCATTATTGCAATTAATTTTTGTGTTATTTTTTTCATATCCTTCTCCTTGTGTTTAATCTCAAAATGTAAAGTAGATAAAATTAGTTTGTAGGTTAATCGAATAAAAAAAGCACCACTTTGTAAAAAGTGATGCTAAACCATACATTATTATTCAAATTTCCCCTAATACATTCAGTTTTTCTCACCCATTACATTTTGTTTTGAATCGATTTTATCTTATTTGTCGCAAAATGTAAAGTGAAAGTTTTCGACCTTTTTCGACCGTGCACAAATTTCACCTATTCCTTTTAATAACCACCACACCTCCTGCAATCATTACCAACCCAACTGTTGCCAATATGACTGCTATAGCTCTGTCCTGACCTGTTTGTGGAAGTTTGTTGTCATATTTAGCTGTTGTTGTTTGATCATTTTCTTTGCTTTGCTTTTCAGATGTATTTCCTTTGTTTTTTCTTTTACGCTCATCTTTTTTACTTTCCTGTTCTTTGCTTTCTATGTTTTTTGATATGCTTTTAGGTTCCACATCTATGCTTTGTTGTAATTCATTATTGTCATTTATATATGGAATTGCAATTATCTGCGGAACAAATTCATACATTTTATCCTGTTCCACACAAGCATCAATAAGCATTAAATACATACCATCTTTTGCTTTTTCATATTTCATTTTTCCCTGTTCATTTGTTGTTCCTACATAATCTGCCGATATTCCATCTAAACTAATATAACCTGAAATCGTATTTGCAATTTTGCTCAGGTCGGAATTATTTTTTATGTCATTTACTTCAATCGGATATTTTGCAAATGTCCCTGAAAGAATATATTTATCATTTTCATTTTTTTCTGCAATTTTATAAATTCTAACTTCTCTATCTGCAAATATGACATTTTCATTTTTAAGAGCAATGTTTATTTCATACTGATTGTTTTCAGTCTGAGCTGCTTTTATTTTATTATTTGATATAATTCCAACCTGTATAACAGCTATAAATATCATTAATGCCATTACAATTTTCTTATATGCTTTAGATTTTAAATTTTTATACGCACAAATTATTGTGTTTTTTATTGCTTTCTCTCTCATATTCATACACCCTCTTTCCTTTATTTACGCACACTGCAAATGTTATTACAAATAATGTCATTATAATCAACACCAAAGCCAGTGCTATTATTACTACTTTCCACGGATTTACTTTTTGTTTATTGTCTGATTTTTCTGCTTTATCTTCGTCTATTCGTATCCCTTTTACTAATAGTCTGTGTGTATTAACAGCATATGGCGTACATGTAACCAGAGTCACATAATCTTTATCTTTTTCAATACTTAATTTTGAAATGTCTTCAGGTTTTACTACTGAAATTTCTTCCACCTGATAAAATAATTTTTTATTTAATACTGTAATTTGAAATTTGTCACCAATTTCCATTTTATCCAAATCAGTAAATAATTTTGCATTTGGCAACCCTCTGTGAGCTACAAGTACGGCGTGTGTACTTTCTCCTCCTACAGGTAAAGATGAACTTTCCAAATGCCCTACATATTTACTTAGCACTTCATCTGTAGTCCCATGCTTTATTGGAATTTTCACCTTAATCTTTGGTATGGAAATATAACCCATGCTTCCTGAATCGTCTACATTTAAAATGTCGGCATATTTATTTTCTTCTTGGTTTTTATATTCCACATTATCTTTTGTCAGATTTTCATTATATAAATTAGCCTCATTTAATATACTTTCTGACTTTTTATTCTCCATTTTTTTCATTAGCTCATCATATTGTTCAGTCGCTTTTGTTGCGTCCATTTGGTTTACATAACTACTAACTACCGGATATAGTAACACGGAGAAACCCATCAAAAAAATTATAACCAATATTATTGTTGTCGTTTTTCTTTTCATAACTATCTCCCTATTGCCATTTTCAGTTTATTTTGAAGTCAAAAGTTAAAGGCTTTAATCTTTATATGCAAGATTAGCTTTATAGTTAAACTTATAGAGGATTCGAACCGATACAAACTTATAATCTTTATATGAAAGATTACCTTTAACCTTTGCCCCAATATTTGTCTTAGGTTTATTTTTAATATTCTATAGTTCAAAATTTTTCATATGAAATTTAAAAAATATATTTTGGGAAACAGTTTATCATCTTTCTTTAACTGTTTTTCTTCTAA
>OLNU01001879.1_pt1 | contig 14280 bp, 10 predicted proteins | sample 1672241 | NCBI WGS metagenome assembly OLNU01 (sample SAMEA3136663, study PRJEB25190) | human gut metagenome | biome: human gut; feature: human-associated habitat; material: faeces | place: Austria | collected 2013 | reverse complement strand
CCTGGAACGGCCCCATCGGCGGCGTGCAGGTGGGTCTGGTGGACGGCGAGATCGTGCTGAACCCCACCCAGGAGCAGCGCAAGGTCAGTGACCTGGCCCTGACCGTTGCCGCCACCATGGACAAGATCGTCATGATCGAAGCCGGTGCCAACGAGGTGGACGAGGACACCATGCTGAACGCCATCAAGGCCGCTCATGTGGAGATCAAAAAGACCATCGAGTTCATCAACAAGATCGTGGCCGAGCGCGGCAAGAAGAAGATCGACTTCCAGGTCGTGGGTCTGGATATGGACGTGTTCCACGCCATCCAGAACAAGTATCTGGACGACTTCAAGGCCGCCATGGACACCGACGACAAGAACGTGCGTGACGCCGCTCTGCTGCCCATCATGGACAAGATCGCCGAGGAGTACCCCGACCTGTCCGCTGCCGACCTTGACCTGGTCAGCTACAAGATGCAGAAGTTCGTCGTGCGCCGCTGGCTGCTGGACGAGGGCAAGCGCGTGGACGGCCGCGGCATCAACGAGATCCGCCCGCTGGCCGCTGAAGTGGGCATCCTGCCCCGCGTGCATGGCTCCGGCATGTTCACCCGCGGCCAGACTCAGGTGCTGACCACCTGCACCCTGGGCGGCACCAAGGACAACCAGCTCATGGACGACCTGACCGACGAGCAGACCAAGCGCTACATCCACCACTACAACTTCCCGCCGTACTCCGTCGGCGAGGCCCGCGCACCCCGCAGCCCCGGCCGCCGTGAGATCGGCCACGGCGCACTGGCTGAGCGCGCTCTGGTGCCCGTGCTGCCCTCGCTGGAGGAGTTCCCCTACACCATCCGCTGCGTGTCTGAGGTGCTCAGCTCCAACGGCTCCACCTCTCAGGCTTCCATCTGCGGCTCTACGCTGGCACTGATGGACGCTGGCGTGCCCATCAAGGCTCCGGTTGCCGGTATCTCCTGCGGTCTGATCACCGAGGGCGAGCGCTGGATGACCATGCTGGACATTCAGGGCGTGGAGGACTTCCACGGCGATATGGACTTCAAGGTGGGCGGCACCCGCAAGGGCATCACTGCCATCCAGATGGACATCAAGATCGATGGCCTGACCTACGATATCATCGCAGAGGCCTTCGAGAAGTGCCGTAAGGGCCGCCTGTATATCCTGGACGAGATCATCAAGCCCGTCATCGCCGAGCCGCGCCACGAGCTGAGCCGCTACGCCCCCAAGATGTTCAGCATGATGATCCCCACCGATAAGATCAAGGACGTCATCGGCAAGGGCGGCAAGGTCATTCAGGACATCTGCGCCACCTGCAACTGCAAGATCGACGTGCAGGAGGACGGCCATGTGTTCGTCTCCGCCGTGGATCAGGAGGACGCAAAGCGCGCCATCTTTACCATCAAGACCATTGTGGAGGACCCCGAGATCGGTGCCATCTACAAGGGCAAGGTCACCCGCCTGATGAACTTTGGCGCGTTTGTTGAGATCGCACCGGGTAAGGAAGGTCTGGTGCACATCTCCAAGCTGGACACCAAGCGTGTGGAGCGCGTGGAGGATGTGGTCGCTGTGGGCGACGCCATCGTGGTCAAGGTGACCGATATCGACCAGCAGGGCCGTATCAACCTGAGCCGCCGCGACGCCATTCTGGCTCTGGAAGCCAAGCGCGCCGAGCAGGCACAGCAGCAGTAAGCGCCCGATCCAATCAGCAAAAAAGAGGACCCGATGCAGACGATGCATCGGGTCCTCTTTGTATAACAAGATGAAATTTATACCATGCGGCACCGGCGGTCCAACGTCCAGCCGAAGGCGAACAGCAGCAGGCCGCTCACGGCCATCACCGGCACGGGCCAGTTCAGCTGGCCGGTCTTGGGCAGGGCGGGGTTCGCCGGGCGGCCGGGCTGAGCCGGAGTATCCGTGTCGGCGGGAGTGGACGGCTCATTGGGTGCGTCCGGGAAATCCGGCGTGGCCGGGGTGCTCGGGCCGTCGGGGGAGACGGGGGTGCTGGGCGTGTCCGGCGTTTCCGGAGTCTCCGGCGTGTACGCGCCCACCTTCGGGCTGGCGTCCACATCGTAGAGCCACTGGCCGTCCTCTGCCAGCGGCAGGGAAACCAGGAAGGGGTTCACGGCCTTGTAGCCTGCGGAAGCCTTGGTCTGCGCCACGAGGTACAGGCCCAGCTCCAGGTCTTCAAAGACCGCATTGCCGTCGTTGTCCACGGCCTGCACCGTGCCTTCCGAGCCCGGGGCCAGATAGTCCAGCAGGCGGCCTGCCAGAGAGCTGTCGCCCAGATCGTTCAGGTCGCCCAGCTCGATGCCGCAGCCGTAGAAGTCGCCGCAGTATTCAAAGCTCAGGTCGCCGTTTTTGCGCTGGACTTCGGCCACGCGGTAGATGGTCAGCTCGCCGCCGCGCAGGGCCTTCTGGCTGGCTTCGTCGTACAGGCGCACCCGGATGGTGCCGGTCATGGGGTCGCCGTTGCGGTCGGTTAGCTTGATGTTGGCGCTGGTGGCAAAGGCGGGCAGTGCGCTCACCGCCAGAAGACACAGCATCAAAAGCAGGGCCGCAGCGTGCTTTTTGAACTCAGTGCGTTTCATGATTTTCACCTCTTGAAGATTTGCATTTGCGGGTGGAGAACAGCAGCCAAATCAGCAGTGCCAGCAGCAGCGGCAGGGCGATGATGGGCGCCGTGATGATAGGTTCGATCTTGGTGGCTTCGCTGGTGACGCGGATGTGCTTGAGCTTGTCCGGCGTTTCGATGCGCCGACCCCGCACCAGCAGGCGGTGGGAGTTGATGCCGTAGGGGGTGCAGGTCATCAGGGTGACGTAGTCTTTGCCTTCGGTCACCTTCAGATTGTCGGTCTCGGTGGGCAGGACGATGGAGATCTGGTCCACCTCATAGGTGAGCACCCGGTCCAGCACCGTGATGGTGAAGGTGTCGCCCACTTCCAGCTGGTCAAGGTTGGTGAACAGCTTGGCGCTGGGCAGGCCCCGGTGCGCCGAGATGACGGCGTGGGTGCTGCCGCCGCCCACCGGCAGGCTGGTGCCTTCCAGATGACCTGCAGCCACCTGCAGCACGCTGTCGCCGGTGCCGTGGTAGATGGGCAGCTCAACGCCGATCTTTTCAATGGTGATGTAGCCCATGATGCCGGTGCCGGTCACGTCCAGCGTGCTTTCGTAGCTGGGGAAGCGGTCCGGGTGGTACAGGGCGTCCGGGTCGGCGGCGATCTGGGCGTTGAAGGCGTCTGCGGCGTCAAAATAGGCGCTGTAATCCGCGTTGGTCAGCTTGTCCACATCGGCGGCATAGGTGGCCACCGCGCGGGACTGGTGCCGCTGGTTGACGTAGTCGCTGAGGGTGGGGTATAACATCACGGATAGACCCACGAAAAAGACGAGGATCAGGATGATGGTGCTTTTGTTCTTTTTCATGGGCTACTCCCTAATGTTATAAGGATAGGAGCCGGAGGCCTTTTGGGCCCCGCGCTCCGGTGCTGTGGGGGATAAAGGAAAAATTACTTGTTCTCCATGCGCTTCTTGGTGACCAGCAGGACGATGGCTGTCACCATCAGGCCGCCGCCGATGACATAGAACAGGGTGGTGCCCATGCCGCCCGTGCTGGGCAGCACAGTACCGGCCTTGTTCTCAACGCGAACAACGTGGTCGTCAGCAGTAGTATCGCCGTACTTAACAGTGTAAGAAATGGTCTGACTTGCAACCGTGGGCAGAGTACCGCGATCAATCACAACGGTAATAGGAGCGGTCAGCTTGTTATAGCCCACAGGAGCCTTGGTCTCCTCCAGATAGTAGGTGCCAGCGTCCAGACCCTCAAACGTGATGTTACCATTAGCGGGGGTCTTGACCTTGATGGCTTCAGTTGCGTTGTTAGTCCAGCCGGTCAGCTTGTAAATGCTGGTGTTAGTGCCAGTTTCGGTGAACATTGCGTACTTCTGGGTGTCGCCGTCCTTCTTGTACAGCTGGAACTCAGCATCTGCCAGAGCGTGGTTAGTATCATCACCGCCGAGGTTTGCAAACTTGCGCACGCCCATCTCCCAGACGTAGGTCTTGGTGGTGGAGGACTCGGTCGTGGTGGAGTTGTTACCGTACGTCAGAACGGCTTTGTTGTCGTTGCCCGCAGTACCAATTACTGCATCAGAAGTAACAGTGGCACTATAATCTACTTGGATGTAATCATAAGGTTTCAGAGGCTTGAGGAACTTGATCTCAAAGGTGCAGGTATCAGAGGTAGAAGTTACCAGCTCATAATCAGTACCAGGGGTGAGATTACCACTGTAGTTGCTGCCACCGGTCTTAGGGTCACGCATGAGCAAAACCGTAACGGACTTTTCATTGAATTTCAACCCGTTGGACATGGTATCGTGCAGAACGTAGTTGGTGGGATTACCATCGGTCACATGAATGCGGGTTTGGAATTTCACCGTGTCACCAATGCCGGCATCATTGCTGTAGCCAAGAGTATCGCCTTCGTAAACTTCCTTTTCGATAGTGGGCTTGCTGTTCTTCTCTCTGATTACTGCGTTCGGGTCGGTAGTACCAATGGAGCAGAGAGCACCCTTGTCCAGGTCGACCAGGTCGGAAACCACCAGATACCAGCCGAGGGACAGATTGCTAAATGTAAGAGTAATGCCGTTAGCCGTGGCAGAGCCATCTTCATGGACATGATTGGGAGTATATTCAGCATATTTACCGGCACTGTTTGCAATTTGCTGAATAGCAGTGCCATTATTCTCAGGATTGCTATTGATCCAGGTAACAGCACCGGTTTCTTTGTCTAACTTAAAGTTATTGTTTTCTCTGAGAATGAAGTCTTCCCAAGCTCCATTCGCCGTATAACGGTAAGCTTTGGTATCTGCGTGGTACTCCAGATTCAGAATACGGTAAATTTTATAAGTCTGGTTCGTAACGGCGTTCTCAATGGTAATGCTACCAGTGCCAGTGGCAGCAGCAGCGGTAGCATCACCATCAGTCGCAAATGCCGGGATCGCCATGGCGCACACCATGGCAGCTGCCAGCAGTACAGCCATGAGTTTCTGAATGGTCTTTTTCATAGTGGGTGAAAGTCTCCTTCCTATTTTTTATGATTCCTCGTTGTAAAAACGGTCCTGTCTGCGGCGCAGAGAGTTTTGCGGCCGCAATGGAGGGTGCAGCTTGTTTTAATCTGCCCTCCTCTCGCGTCTGCGCTTTTGACAGAAACCACACACCAGTGCGGCAAGCACCATGGTGCCGCCCACTGCTGTATACAAAGTGGTACCGGCCCCGCCGGTAGAGGGGAGTTCGTAGTCGCCGGCGGGGGTCAGCTTGTTGGTCACAGTCAGCAGGCCGCCGCCTGTGACGCCAACAGTAGTATTGTAAGAAACCTCATACAGATTGCCCGAGTCGGCTTCCTCAATGTAATAGATATGGTCAGTATCAATGCCGTCGGTCACGGTGTAAACCCATTTGTGGGCTTTTTCAAGTGTGATGGTCTTTACAGATGCAGTCGCCTTATCACTGCCTTTCTTGTAGGAGTAAAGATTGACAGTGATAGATTCTGCGTTGACATCATTACCGTTCAGTGCACGGCCATCTTCGTCCACCCAGAACTTCTGGATGGTCAGGTAGGTACGCTCGTTGGGCACATACAGGCTGTACTCTTTCTGGTTGCCATAAAAGGTGACGTCAGGCTGTTTGGGCAGCGCGTTGCCGTTGGAATCCGTTGTTTTGTCGCCCACAGCAGCCTGATAGGCTGCTTCCGGGGTAATGGTAGTGTCACTCTGGGTGCTCATCCAGATAAAGTAGAACACCTCGTCCGACTTTTTGTAGCCTGTTGGGGCGGTTTCCTCGGTCAAACGGAACAAATTCTTATCCGGGACGGAAAGATCACCGCGGTTGCCAAAGGGAATCACGATGACACCGTCCGTGCCGTCTACCTTTTGGGTGGTAAGCGCTGCGGAATTCAGAACTTCCCAACTGCCCTTTTCACTGTCGAAACGTTCCAGCTTAAAGACAGCGCCGTTCAATGCAGTGCCGGGGTTCAGCTTATCCACCTTGTGGATGAGCAGCCTACCCTGATCAACAGTGGAAGCGCCATCAATGGCGCCAATGTCAGTCGTGTCGGAGCCGGTATCCTCCTGCCCGCTGATCGATACGGTGTTTTTTAGTTTGACATTCGTTGAGGCGTCGGTGTTGATGGTATATTCCAGCACGAATGCGCGTGCATTCGGGACATCTACCGTGAATGTATAAGTTTTATAAGGCTCTTTTTCTGCGGTGCCTGTCAAAGACATTTCCGACACATTGTATTGCGTTGTCGGCAGAGGTTCAGAGATGTTCGTCTTGGGGTAATCGTACAGCTGGATGGAGCTGTAGTCCAGCTCGGCAGAAACGTTCTTTGTACACACCCCCAACGTATCGGTCACGGTCACCATACCGCCGTCGCCCAGCTGACGGGCGGTGGGGTTGATGACAACGGTGTAGTGCACGTTGCCAGTTTTGCCTACCTGCTCGCCCTTCTTGGTCAGAACCTTGACGTTGCGGTTCAGGGTGACAAATGCCTTGGCGTTCAAGTTCAATGCGTCGCAGGAAGCGGTGTTGGTGTAGGATTTGCTTTCCAGCCGGGGGTTGGTGGTCCATTCAGAATCGTTGACCTTGACCGTATAGCGGATCACGAGCGCTTGGATTTGGGCGGCATCTGCGTCCGAAATGCTGCTCAGGCCGCTCAGGGTAAAGGTGAGGGTCTGGCCTTCCTGCGTCACGCTTGTGGTAATCTTAGAAGATATGCTCCCAACCGTCTTGCCGCTGTTGTCTGTCATCCGAAAACCAAACAGAGGAGATTTGCTGTCCTTGTAATAAGTCAGACCATCCGGCAGAGTGTCGGTGATGGTGACAGTGTCGTGATCCTTGAAGCTGTTCCAGCTGGAGACATCCAGCATCAACTGGTAAGAGAACTGCTGTTCGCTGGCGGGATCATATTTATCGACCGTCTGCGTTTTTTCATACTTGTGCCAGCTTGGCAACGAACTGGTGATTTTATCGTTCGTGCCCTTTCTGACGCCCTTTTCCAGCGCAGCAGACTGCCGGGGCTTGGTGTAGGAGTAAGAAGCATCGCTGCCGCACTTGTTGGCGATCTTTACCGTGGAGCCTTCGGCAACATTGCTCAGGTCTACCAGAGTGTTGTAGCACAGCTCCATGTTTTTAAGGCTGCCGCCCGTATATTGGGAAGGATCGATACTGAGTTTGAAGCTGAGGACTTTGGTGTCATTGTTAGTGTTCGGTACGGTGGTACCTTTTGCAGCGTTGCCGGAATAGCATGTCAGCGTGATTGCGCCGCCAGCAGCGATAAAATCATCATAACCGAGTGTTTTATCGCTGCCGGAAAGGTAGAACTTCAGATTGGTCTTGATCATATTCAGCAGATCAGCCGCATAGGTGTAGTGTTCAATACCGGAGCTCGTGGTGTCGGTAAAATCTTTCTTACCTGTGCCTACAGGGCTTGTGATCTTCCATGCGGCGCTGTAAATACCCTCCGTCTCGGTCGGGGTCAGATCATCCGCATTTGTGGATTTTTTTGCGTTCCACTTGGGGGCGGTGGGCTTCTCGGTATCCTTGGCAGTGTAGCTTTCGTCGCCTTTGGAAAGGGTAGCTGTGTTGGTCACGCCGTCTGTCAGCGCATTCGTGGTGTAGACAAACTGGTACTGCTTGGACGTACTGCCTACCGCGGAACTGCTTTTAAAGGTATAGGTGAAACCATCGCCCGTATTGGGGGCGAATGTCTCACTCGTTTTCTCCTTATTGGTTACCGTGATATCGCCCATGATCGCTGCATCCTTCGTATGGGTGTCCGTGACGGTCCAACCGTCCAGATCTTCGCCGTAGGGGTTCTGCACGGTAACGGTCCATGTGATCAGGCCGGTATCCGGGTCGTAAGTGCCGCTCTTTTTGATGCGCTCTTTAAATTCCACCGACGCATCGTCTCTGTGGTCTTCATCGACCTGAACGCGGTTGTCCAGTTGCGCATCACCCTGCGCCGAAGTGATATCATAGGCCACATCATAGGTCAGCACATACGTTTCCTCTTTGACGAGCGCAGGCAGATTGGTATAAGAAAAGCCGGTGTCAGTGATAGTGGGCGTGTCAGACAGAGTGGACTCGTTCTTGTTGGCGTCTATCTTTTTCAGGGTAAAGGTATCTTTTACATAGATGCCGTTTACGCCGGTGCCGCTGAGCGTATCCTTGATGTCGATTGGCTCATTCCATCCGGTCGAAGAAATGGTAACGGTGTAATGGACAAGCTTTTTACCGGTGGTGTCTATCTTACCTTCCTTTTTGACCTTCAAACCCGTAGGGTCTTTCACGGTAATGATGGTATCTGAGCTGCCGGGGATGATGATGTCGGTTTGGGACTCACCCTCTTTGGTCACGGACTTCCAGTTCAGCGTGAATTTGCCAACAAACGGATCATTAAGGTTAATGTAATTGCCGCAGTCATCATTGAAGGTCAGGGTGGTGGTGCCATCGGTGCGGATGACCTGCGTGCCGATAACATGTCCGTTATAGGTGATATCACGCGTGAGTTCTTCTGGCGGGGCAATGCCGTTTGGGAGCTTATAGTTCAGCACATATTCGCCTTCTTCCAGAACACTGCCATCTACAGAGTAATGGAAAGTGAGAGATACAGTTGTGCCGGAGGTGATCTCCATGTTGCTGTTAACGGGCGAATTATCAATTACAATGTCGATCCTGGTAATGCCGGCACCATTGCCATCGGGAAATTCATCAAAGTAAGCGACATAGGGGGGTTCCAACGTATCTGTGCCATCCCCCGCCACAGCCTGTGCACTTGCAACAGACACCAGCGCGGTCACGTCCGAAGCGTTCAGGGGGACCTCAGCCACATTGCCGTCCACATTGCCGGAGATGACCGACAGCGTACCGGCGTCCTCATCCACATCGGACACGATGCCCACCGTCTCATAGGTGACCGTGCGCTGCTCGGTCTGCGGTTCCGTCTCGACCGGGTCCAGCGACAGCAGGGCAATGTCTGCATCCGGGGAATCGTCCTCGACCACAGCCGGAGTGTCGTCCACGGCCACGGTCTCGGTGACCATGGTGTTGTAGAACACGATATCGCCGGGCTGGATGCTGCAGAAGGACGATGCACTGTCCGCAAAGCCAAGGTCATCGGCGTCCGCATCGGCAAAGCTCTCCTCCTCCGGCAGTCCCTCATCGCACAGGGCAATGGCGTCCTGCTGCGCGGCGGGGATACTCTGGGGGTCCATCAGGTAGCCGGCACCGCGCAGGTCGCTGCGCAGGGCCAGCACACCGGCGCGCTGCGGGATGGCAGACTGCGGGATGCCCGCGTAGTTCAGGCAGTAGGAAAGGAACATCACGTCCCATTCGCCGTAGGGGTTGCCGTACCACTCGCCGTAGCGGGTGTAGTGGCGCACGGTCTGCCCGTCATCGGCATCCACTTCAAAGTTCTTTTCGCTCTGGGTGTAGCCCAGCTGGCTCTGTGCCACGGTCAACAGGTCTGCGGACCAGTCGCCGCTGAGGGAGGTGCTGGTCTTGGCCAGCCATTCGGATTCGTCTTCCACATCGGCCAGCGGGTCGGCCAGGCAGTTCACGGTGTGGTGATGCTCCTCCAGGCCGCAGGTCAGCACTTCTTCATAGCAGTCGTCGGTGTGGTAGTGGATGGGTGCCTCGATCACCGGGCTCACGACTACGGGCTTCGCGGCCACCGGCGCCTCAAACGCCGCCACAGCCGTGTAGGCCGGGTTCAGCTCCTCCACCAGCTCGCCGTCTTCCAGGCCGCACACCAGTTCATAATCGGTGGTGTAGCAGCTGTCGTCGTGGACGTGCTCAAACTGTTCGCAGATCAGGCTGCCGTCCTCGGGGTCAAAGCAGTCGTCGCCATGGACGTGCTCCTCCTCGAGACAGGTCAGAGTCTTCACTTCCTGATAGCAGTCGTCGGTGTGCTCATGCGGCACATAGATGTACTCCGGTTCGGCAGAAAACAGCGCAATGCCGTCGTCTTCTGCGTCCACGCCAATGCTCTCGTCAAGCGAAGCGCTGTCATCGAAGGTGGCGTTCCAGTCCTCGGGCTGGCCTTCCTCATAACCGCAGACCAGCACTTTGGTGTAGCAGTCCGCCGTGTGCGTGTGCTCCTCCTGGTTGCACTGGTACTGCGCGGTGGCCGCAATGCCATCGCTGTGCAGCTGCCAGTTCACGAACAGCGTCGTGATCATGGCCAGCACAAGCAGCAGCGCCGTGTAGCGCCGCAGTGCTTTCCGCTGCAGACGGAACCTTTCCCGATAATCTCCCACAATGTCTTTCATTGCCCCAAAGCCCTCCTAATTTAATGGATCAATGAGAAACTGGACAAGGGCCATACCCTTATAAAGACCTTGCCCACGATCTGATTCTTTTCTACGCAGCCAATAACGCTGCTGCGGCTGTCGATGGACGTTGCGCGATGGTCGCCCAGAACGAAGTACCGGTTCTCCGGCACCTGATAGGGGAACTTGATGTCGCATTCGCCCAGGGCCAGCTCATCCACATAGGGCTCGTCCAGCACCGTGCCGTTCACGGTGACCACGCCGTTTTCATCCAGCGAGATGATATCGCCCGGCAGGCCGATGACCCGCTTGAGCAGGAGCTTGTTCTGCCAGTAAAACCCGCACAGATCGCCGGTTTTCAGGCTGCCGCTCTTGACAAGGACGATCACGTCCTTGTCCTGCAGGGTGGGGTTCATGCTGTCGCCGGACACCTGCAGCACCGGCAGGAACAGGGTGGCCAGCAGCACCGCAACGGCTGCCACCACCACCAGCGCATAGATCGTGCTGCGCAGCACCCGGGTGTAGCGGGAGCGGTAGGCCAGCCGCTCCCGTTCGGCCTTCACTTCCTCGGTGGAAGGAATGGCCGCGAATTTGATGTCGTGCTCTTTCATGTTGTGTGCTGACCCTCCGGCAGAAAGTCGATCTTCTGGTAGTTGTCCAGCACCTCGCTGGCACGGCGGTCGAACTCGGCCCAGCGCGCCCGGACCTCCTGCTCGGCCTTGGCGACCATCGCCTTGCAGTCGGCTTCGGTCTGTGCACGCTTGCGCTCGGCCTCGTCGGTCATGGCCCGGCAGGCTTCTTCGGTCTGCCGCTTCATGGCCTCGGCCTGTTCGCGGGCCTGCGCCAGGGTCAGCTGCGCGTCAGCCGGGCCGTCCGCCGCAGCGGCTGCGCGGACCGATGCAAGATATTCGTCCGCTGCGGCCTGTGCCGCCTCGAAGACTTTATTCAGTTCCAGTGCCGCCTGCGCGATGGAACCGGCGTTCTGGATGTGGAGCTGCCGGTCCTCCAGCTGCGCGGTCAGCGCCGCGTTTTCGGCTTTGAGCTGGTCTTCACTCTGCTTGAGCGCAAAGATGATCTCGACCAGCTCGGTGCGGCTCATGTGCCGCAGCTCACGATCTGGCATAGTGATGTGTCTCCCTGTGATTCTTCGGCACGGCATCTGCACTGCAAAAATCGGTTTTTGCGACACCGGATAGATACATGGATTTTTAGGTCGCCTGCCGGAAGAACTGATATATCAATTTGTGACCTGCCTTCGCAGATTTAGACTTGTCGTATCAAGTCATATGATAGCACAAAAGAAAGTATTTGTATAGGAAAAATCCATATATTTTACATCATTTAATCGAAAAAGATATACTTTTATCGAAAAAAGCGGAAACGCTCATGCCGTTTGTAAAATATGCACAAAACGGGCAGCCGAACGGCAGCGGGCAACAAAAAAGAGCCGCCCCCGGCTGGGGACAGCTCTCAGAGAATGCTTATGAAAAGAGCAGGCTTAGGCCTTTGCGAAGCCCTTCAGCAGATTGTTCAGGCTCAGGAAGGACTGATAGATCACGTTGACGTTGTTGATGATGGAGCTTGCGCCGGAGAAGATGCGGGCGATGTAGTTGAACACCTTACCAACATTCAGGAAGTTGTTGTAAGCGTCGCTGGCACCACCGTCCAGGTAGACCATTTCTTCTTCATCAACGACAGCGTAAGAAGCGGGCAGTTTCATAGTAGACATAGTAGTATCCCTTTCCATTTTTAAAAATTAAAATTAAATTTTAAGAGCAGCTGTGGGTGAGATCAGAGCAGCGAAGCGATGGCCAGCGTGCCGAACAGCACACCTGCCACAACAAAGCCGCCCAGATGATCCAGGATCTCCGGGCTCTGCACAGGCTCGGTGGGAGCAGCAGGCGTCGTGGCCGAGGAGGCATTCTTGACCGTCCAGTGTGCATACACGGTGGTGTCATCGGTGAACACGGTGGAGGTGCTGATCTTGGTGCCGCCGACAGGCTCCGTGTACCAGCCGTCGAAGGTGTAGCCTTCCAGCGTGGGCTGCTCGGGCAGAGCCGAGAGCTTGCCGCTCAGGTTGGTGGTGACGACCACCACAGAGGTGGTGCCGCCCATGGCGTCCAGACCGATGGTGTAGATCTCTGCTTCCTTTGCGTCCGCAGCAAAGGCGGCGGGCACGGCGCTGCACAGCAGCACAACGGCCAGCAGACTGACCAGCAGCGTTTTCAGAACCTTTTTCATAAAATTCCTCGCTTTCCTGACAGAATCGGGCATGGAACCAGCGGTTCCAGAACAGACCTCTGCGTCCCGCAACGAAAGCAGACGGATCAGCCGGGGAAGGGAGGTTTATTCAATCTATTTTTACCATACGATGTGCAACAAAAGAGCAACAAAATGGGCCGTTTTTCCATAGGAACACAAAAAATCTTCATTTTTTTCTTAAATTTTTTCAAAAAAGCGTAAAGAGCAATTTGCCCTGGAAAAATAGAAGAAAAAACCGGAAAAACCGGGAAAATTCATCTCCCGGAATAAGGGAAAGTGCACACGGATTCAGAAAAAATCCTGCCCCGTTTTCACAGGGCAGGAAGTAACTTTATTTGACGACTGTATTTTTAATATCCAAGTTTTTCGTGGACGGCCTGCGTAATAAGGTTGGCTCTATATTGTGTTCCATCCAGCTCGTTTACTTCCATAAAAACGCTTCCCCAAAGCATATAGCTGCTAACCGTGTTTCCGCCAAATCCGTTTTGTGCAGATACGGTAAACATCCATCTGCTGTTGGCACCTGTTCCTAAATGTGCATACCCGCGAACATCTGTAAATCTTACAGATTCAGGGTTCTTGAAGTTGTTCATATAGGGAAGCACATCATTCACAAAGGATTTTTCGTCAGCTGTCAGCTGCTGCCATACACTCATAGGCGTAACTTCGACAGAATATTGGGCACTTACACCATTTTCGGCCGTTGCAATAATAATGGTTTTTCCTTCGGATTTGGCTTCCACTTCGCCTTTGTCATTAACAATTGCTACGGACTCATCTGCAGAGGTCCAAGTAATACCATAGTCGCTGGCATCTGTATAAGTGTGGTGACAGATTTTACACTCACTCCCGGTATGTACCCAATCCGTAGGAACAACAAGCGCCAAAAAGATAATAATAGCTATTGCAATCAGGCATCCTTTTCCGGTGCTTTTCTTCTGAGTTTCCACCCGTTCCTCCTTGAAATCTTTGTATTGTTGCTCAGTAAACCTTAATTGTCACCTTCTTTATATTGAGATGATCATAGTAAGATTATAAGCTTTGTCTGACCGAATGCCAACAAAACTATACAGATTTAGATAATTTAATATCAAAGGCTGTATAGTAAAGTAGATGCAGGAAGGTGAACGACATGATTTCTGACAACATCAAGCGTCTTCGGGAGAATGCAGGGCTCTCACAAGCTGCCCTTGCTCGTAAGCTGGGCGTCACGCGTGCCAGTGTGAACGCTTGGGAAATGGAACTTTCTGCACCGACTGCACAATACTTGATAGCCCTTGCACAGCTGTTTCATACGACTACGGATGATATTTTAGGGCTTGAATCGCAAGAACAGATCGTGCTGCGTGGCATGAACGAACAGGAAAAGCGGCTGGTGTATGATTTGATTTCTTATATCACGGAGCGAAAAGAAGAAGAATAAGACAAAAAGGCTACTGCATCAGCGTGACACTGGATGCGGTAGCCTTATGATAAGGTGACCATTTGGACAGAATTTAGAGCGAATCGTCTTGACACAATGCAGATGTTCAGTTAAAATAGCATAGTAATCTTTTGAAAGCGCGCATGATTCCTGCTAAATTTGAAATTATAAGGTGACCAATAAGGCTACCGAATGATTCAAAGCCAAGAAAAAGAATGATACTGCGCCATCGCCAAGCGGTAAGGCAGGGGACTTTGACTCCCCCATCGTAGGTTCG
>OLNU01001858.1_pt1 | contig 14420 bp, 10 predicted proteins | sample 1672241 | NCBI WGS metagenome assembly OLNU01 (sample SAMEA3136663, study PRJEB25190) | human gut metagenome | biome: human gut; feature: human-associated habitat; material: faeces | place: Austria | collected 2013 | reverse complement strand
TTGAAGGTGTTGTACATGTCGCGCTCCGGAATCTTGCCGGTCTTTGCGATCAGGTCGAATACCGGCGGAACCGGCATAGCAGCCTTTTCGATCTTGGCAACGATGCCTGCCGGCAGCATACGCGGTACGTTCTCATAGAAGCCGCCGCCGGTGATGTGGCTGATGCCCTTGACCTCAACCTTGCCCATCAGGGACTGGATCGCCTTAACGTAGATCTTGGTCGGGGTCAGCAGTTCTTCGCCGAGGGTCTTGCCGAATTCGTCGATGTAGCGGCGGACAGACTTCTCGTTGATGCCGAGCGTCTTGCGAACCAGAGAATAGCCGTTGGAGTGTACGCCGGAGGAGGCAACACCGATCAGCGCGTCGCCGGCCTTGATGCCGGTGCCGTCGATCATCTTTTCCTTATCGACCATGCCGACAGAGAAGCCGGCCATATCGTACTCGTTTTCCGGATAGAAGCCCGGCATTTCAGCGGTCTCGCCGCCAATCAGCGCGCAGCCTGCCTGACGGCAGCCCTCTGCGATACCGGAAACCATCTGTGCGATCTTCTCCGGGTGGTTCTTGCCGACTGCAACATAGTCGAGGAAGAACAGCGGCTGTGCACCGCAGCAGGCGATATCGTTTACGCACATGGCAACGCAGTCGATGCCAACGGTGTCGTGCTTGTCCATCAGGAACGCCAGCTTGAGCTTGGTGCCGACGCCATCCGTACCGGAAACGAGGATCGGATCCTTCATGCCATTGAAATCCGGACGGAACAGGCCGCCGAAGCCGCCGAGCGTACCCATAACGCCCTTGGTAAAGGTGCTTTCTACCATCGGCTTCATCAGCTTGACCGCTTCATAGCCTGCGGTAACGTCAACGCCGGCAGCCTTGTAGCTTTCAGAACGGCTTACACTCATGTTTTACATCTCACTTTCATTTATCGTATGAACGAGAAAAATGGAAAATTGATAATGGAGAATTGAGAATTGTGGTTCGGCGCAGAGCGCCGGATTAAATTGACGCGCTATGCGCGTAACCGTCATTCTCCATTCTCCATTTTCCATTCTCAATTCAAAAGTTAGTCTTTGTTAGAGGGGAGCGGAATCTCGATCTCGAACATGTTCTTATCCACCTGCTCGGGTACCGGAATCGGGTACTCGCCGGAGAAGCATGCATCGCAGAAGCCCAGCTTGCAGCCGACTGCAATCTTGCGGCAGGCCTCGAGCGACAGGAAGCCGAGCGAATCCACGCCTATGATCTCGCGCATTTCCTCAACCGTGCGGTTGTGTGCGAGCAGCTGGTTGCGCTCCGGAATATCCGTGCCGAAGAAGCAGGGATGACGGAACGGAGGTGCCGAAATTCTCATGTGAACCTCAGCCGCGCCTGCGTCGCGCAGCAGCTTTACCAGACGGCCGCAGGTCGTACCGCGGACGATGGAGTCATCGACCATGATGACGCGCTTGCCCTCAATAGCGGTGCGCAGGGCATTCAGCTTGAGACGCACGGAGCGCTCGCGCTTGTCCTGACCCGGCTGGATAAAGGTGCGGGCGATATAGCGGTTCTTGATAAGGCCCACGCCGTACGGAATGCCGGAGAACTTCGCGTAGCCGATGGCTGCCGGGATACCGGAATCCGGTACGCCGATAACCACGTCAGCGCCGACCGGATGCTCGATGGACAGATACTTGCCGGCCTCCTGACGGGCCAGCTCAACCGATGCACCGTCGATGATGGAGTCCGGACGGGCAAAGTAAATGTACTCGAATACGCACGCGGAGGACTTGCACTCGATACCGCAGTGCATGGAGCGCAGCTCACCGTTTTCGACAACGCAGACCTCACCGGGTTCTACATCGCGGATGAACTTTGCACCGAGCGCGTCCAGAGCGCAGGTCTCGGAAGCGAAAATGTAGCAGTCGTTGTCCAGCAGGCCGATACACAGCGGACGGAAGCCGTGCGGGTCGCGTGCCGCGATCAGCTTGCGCGGAGACATAACAACCAGAGAGTAGGCACCCTCGATGCGGTGCATGGTGTTCATAACGGCTTCTTCAATAGAGCCGCACTTGAGGCGTTCCTTAACAATGGTGTAGACCAGCACCTCGGTGTCGTTCGAGGAGCGGAAAATGCCGCCGTCCAGCTCGATCTCGCGGCGCAGCTCACCTGCGTTTACGAGGTTGCCGTTGTGCGCAACCGCGAGATTGCCCTTTACATGGGTGATGGAGATCGGCTGCGCATTCTCGCGACGGGTATCACCGGTGGTGGAGTAGCGCACATGGCCGATGGCCATCGAGCCGGGCATGTTGTCCAGAATCTCCTGATTGAACACGGCGCTGACCAGACCGACATCCTTGTGGCAGTGGATCACGCCGTTTTTGTTTACGGCGATACCGGCAGCCTCCTGACCGCGGTGCTGGAGAGCAAACAGTGCAGTATACGCGTCGTGCGCGGCGGAAATCTCCTTGCCTTCCGGCGCTGCGATACCGAATACACCGCACTCCTCATGCACCTTGTCAAACGGAGTGCTGCTTTTTCTTAAAATACGATATTTCATTCTTCAGCCTTTTCTTGTCCGAATCTTGCCTTGCGGATGGGCTTACTTGCCCATAACGCGCTTCATGATCTCCTGATATGCTTCCTCGACACCACCCATGTCACGACGGAAGCGGTCCTTGTCCAGCTTCTCCTTGGTGGTCTTGTCCCACAGGCGGCAGGTATCCGGAGAGATTTCGTCTGCGAGAACGATCTTGCCGTCCGCAGTCTTGCCGAACTCGAGCTTAAAGTCAACGAGGATGACGTTCAGGGTATCGAAGTACTGCTTCATAACCTCGTTTACCTTGAAGGCCATTGCCTTGATGGTCTCGATCTCCTCACGGGTAGCAGCCTTCAGTGCGATAGCGTGGTAAGCGTTCATGAGCGGGTCGCCAAGCTCATCGTTTTTGTAGGAGAACTCGATGGTCGGCTCGTCGAATACGATGCCCTCTTCCACGCCGAAACGCTTTGCAAAGGAACCGGCGGAAATGTTGCGGATGATGACCTCCAGCGGAACAATGGAGACCTTCTTTACCAGGGTCTCACGCTCGGAGAGCTGCTCAACAAAGTGGGTCGGCACGCCCTGCTGCTCGAGCAGCTGGAACATGTGATTGCTCATTACGTTGTTGATCACGCCCTTGCCGGTGATGGTGCCCTTCTTCTCACCGTTGAATGCGGTTGCATCGTCCTTGTAGTCAACGATTACGAGATTTGCGTCGTCGGTAGCAAATACCTTCTTAGCCTTGCCTTCGTACAGCTGTTCTTTCTTTTCCATGTCCAATTCCTCCATTTGTATAAGTAGTGTTAATTTGAAACGACTTTTCGATTGAAAGCACGCTTTCAATCGAGGGGACATACCGAACAGTGTTCGGATATGCCCTAAGCTACCAAAAGTTCCGCCCGGTGGTTGAAACTCTTGCACGCACTTGTGTAAAAACCGTGATACATGCTCCCGGTTTTTACGAACCTGCGGTTGGATTTAATGCGCGCTGCGGCGCGGGAGTTTTAGTGCTGCTAAGTGTTTGCAGGTTGTACATTTTAGCTGCCAATGGGAGCGGCACCAATGCCTTTACCTTGCGGGGATGCGGTATCAGAGATACCTATATAGATTACGCGAACTGAGCGCGAACCTTTTCGTCTTTTGCGGTAACTTCCGCTGCCATATCGGCCTTGAACTGCGCGAGCTTCTGTGCCAGCGCGTCATCCGACAGGGCGATCATCTGTGCTGCGAGGATAGCGGCGTTGTCTGCGCCGTCAATCGCAACGGTTGCCACCGGAATGCCCTTGGGCATCTGCACGATGGAGAGCAGGCTGTCCATGCCGCCCATGACGCTGGTGGCCATCGGCACGCCGATTACCGGAAGCGTGGTGTAAGCCGCCAGTACACCGCCGAGGTGTGCAGCCTTGCCTGCTGCCGCAATGATAACGCCGAAGCCTTCGGCTGCCGCGTTCTTCGCCAGCTGCTCGGCAGCGGCCGGGGTGCGGTGCGCGGAGCAGATGCGGACCTCAGTCGGAATATCGAACGATTTCAGACGGTCAACACACTTTTCCATTACCTTGAGATCACTGTCGGATCCCATGACAACGAGAACTTTTTTCATTTGTTATTCCTCCTACAAAAACAAATGAGGGCACGGGTATACCCGTGCCCTATAATCGCTCATTTATGTGCACCGATGCCCGAGAGAATGCACGAATGCCCGAGAACAAAAAACTGTTCAGCTGCAGTCTGGTTCAAAAATACGCTGCCGGTCATGAGTACACCTCTTTCTTAAAACCAACGGTGACGATACATATTTATTTTAGCCAATTTAACTTGTTAATGCAAGTATTTTACCCGCTTTTTTCGGGATTCGTGTAAATGCCCAAAGATAAATTTTACTCCTCTGCACTTTCGTGCAGAACGCCCTTTTTGTAAAGCACCTCTTCCATCTGGTGCACGCGCTCGGTCCACGAGCACTGCGCGCCGTAGGCAAGGCGTTTTTCCGTCCATGCCGGACGGTTTTCCTTGGCAGCGGCATCGCACAGCGGCAGAAACATCTCGGGATTGCGGGCAATGTAGACCACATCCTTGAAATCCTCGACCTGCAGCGGCTCGCGCGTGGAAACGATCGGCTTGCCGGTTGCCAGATATTCGTAGAACTTGAGCGGCGAAACGTCCTTGGAGAGCGCACCGGTACGGAATACGTTCAGGCAGACGTCCATCTGCGCCAGATATGCGGGCAGCTCGGGTTGCGGCACCAGACCGTGGAATACGATGTTCGGGTACTGCTTGAGATTTGTCAGGTCAACACCCGGCAGCGTGCGTCCGATCAGGAAAATCGTCGCGTTCGGACGGCTCTTCGCCAGCTTTTCGATCAGTGCATAGTCGATGCACTCCTGCAGCATGCCGACAAAGCCGTAGATCGGATGCGGCAGATCCTTCATGTCCTCCGGGCAGGGAAGGGTGTCCTTCTCGGTCTGTACGCGCGAGAAGATCTCGTAAGCCGCGCCGTTCGGGATCATTTGGGTGGTCGGGTTGATCTTTTCCAGTGTCTCTGCCAGACCGACCGCGGTTGCGAATACCTGATCGGCAGGCTTGGCCAGATCGTGCTCCATCTTGTCCACAACCTTGGGATTGATGTGACCCTTGTACGCGGAATGACGGTCTACACAGTCGTATACCAGCTTGGCGTGCGGCAGGTGCTCCACAATGTCGCACGAGGACGGCGAGTAGCACCACAGTACGGTCTCGTCGCCGAAGCCGTGCTCGCGCATCTTTTCGCGGATGAACGCCGCCTGCCGCTTCTGGTTAATTTTGTTGATCCAGCGGAATTTGTTGAAAAACGGCAGTACCGGCGGCAGTGCGTACACGGTGATATTTTCGTGTCCCTCGACTTTTTCGCCGGGCTGCTTGTACTTTTCGATATATGCGGAGGCTTTTTTGTCCTTGAGCGGTGCGATCATGGACACCGGAGGATCAAAATACAGGATTTCGCTGTTGCGCAGACGGCTCATCACGTTCTGCTTGCGCGTCGGCAGAGGATGGTAGTTCGTTGTCGAAAGACAGACGATGTGGTTCTTCATATCTATATAACCCCTTTAGTGGATTGTTTTATCATGTATCGTAGGGCACCCCGCCCTACGGTTTAGTTTTCGGAAATGTTCAGCAGCTTCGCTGCACCCTTCACATTCTCGGACTCTCTTTCTCGCAGCATTTCCGCAGTGCGGTGCACCTCGTTATCGAGCGCACCGGAGACGCACTCGTCAATGAGGCGACACAGCGGCTCCGCCTTGACGGACGAAAGCTGCAGGCAGGTGCGGCTGCCGATATATTTCAGGAAGCCGTCCACCTTGATATCGTAGCTCATGCCGACGACCGGAACGCCCTGACCGGCGGAGAACATCAGCGAATGCAGTCGGATGCCAACCACGGTTTTCATGCGGGAGAGGATGCCGATGGTGACTTCGATGGGCTGTCGGGTACGCACGGCGTGCCACGGACAGTGCAGCAGTGCGCCGACACGTTCTGCGGGCATGAGGTCGCTCGGGAACTCGATGGGTACGAAAACCGGCGTCAGGCCGTGCTTTTCGTAGGCGTAGTTGGCTGCAGCCGCGATTTCGGGCAGAGCCGTGTCCAGACCCTTCCAGTTGCGCAGACCGAAGCCGATATACTTTCCGTTCGGGTCAATGCCGCTCTGCTCGAGGGCGATATTGACGATTTCACGCGGCGCCGGCATCAGAATGATGGTCGGGTCGGCGGAAACACGGATATCCGGCCGGGTAACGCCCATTTCGGCAAGCAGTGCGCGGGAATTGTCATCGCGCAGCGTGATGCGGTCAACCGATGCGTCAATGGTCCTGGCGGCCATCCGGCGGTTGCCCGGACGGTTGATCGGACCGATGCCGCAGCCGTACATCATTACCTTGCAGCCGCGCTTTTTGGCGGCGTACAGCGTGTAGCAGTAGTACCAGATCGAGCGGGTGGACGTGACATCCTGCATCAGCGAGCCGCCGCCGTTGATATAGAGCGCCGCGTGCCGGAATTTACGCAGCACGGAGAACACGTTGAACGTATAGATGGCGTTCGTGCGGTAAACGAGGCGCGTTTCCTTGGGACGGCGCGACATCACGCAGATGGTGCGTTCGGGATCGAGCTGGCGCATCTCCTGCACAATGGCCTCGAGGATGGCATCGTCACCGGCGTTGCCGCGTCCGTACGCGCCGCAGATGACAATGCTCTCACGCTCGTTTTTCGGACGATGGAACCGTGCCAGCAGATGACGGTAGTTTTCCATCTGGCGTTCGCACATCTTGTCGCGCGAGAAATCGCGGGAGGCTTTTTCGTACAGTGCATCCGCGAATTTCTGCCGCAGCGCGGCATCGTTGCCCAGACGGATCAGATATTCCGCCAGCCGCTTATCGTCCCCGACCGGGAAGATATAGCCGTTTTCACCGGTGTCGATGAGTTCGGGCATGCCGCCGACATCCGAGCAGATGGTCGCACAGCCGGCACAAACGCCCTCCAGAATGGAATACGGGAAGGTTTCGGACACCGAGGACAGCAGGTTGATATCCATCGCGCGGAAGAACGGCATGACCGGCGATACCCAGCCGCAGAATGTCACGCGCTCGCGCACGCCGAGCTGGTCGCACAGCTTTTTAAGCATGTCCTCGTCCTCGCCGTCGCCGGCGATGAACAGGCGCAGCTGCGGCGCGGATTTCAGCGCCTCGGCAAAGCCGCGGATGGTGGTCGCAATATCCTTGACGGCGGTCAGACGCGCGGCAATGCCGCACAGCACGTCGCCGTCCTCGATCTCGGCACCGTAGGTGTCCCGCAGATAGGCCACACGGTCAAATTCACCCTCCGGACGATCAAAATCCATACCGTTGTAGATTTTTACAATGCGCTCCGGGTCAAAGCCGCGCTCGATGAGCGTGCGCGCCATACGGTCTGCGACCGGCTGATAGAAGTCGAGAAAGCGCAGCGCGATGGCATTCGCCGTGCCGAGCGTGTACTGCTTGAGCGGACTGCCGAGGTAGTCCAGCCGGTAATCTGAGTGCACGGTCGTGACGATCGGCACCTGACGGCTGCGGCGCACCATGGCTCCCATCAGGTTGGCACGGCCGCCGTGGCAGTGAATAATGTCGGGCTTGAACGCATCTACCAGGTCGCGCATGGTCCGTGCCGCGCGGAACGGATTGTGCCGCTCGATCACGCGCACATCAATGCCGCGCTCGCGCGCTTCATCTGCAAACGGACCTGCGCGGAACGAGATGAGCATCACATCGTTATTGCGGTTGAGTCCGGTCACGGTATTCATAATCTGGGTCTTGGCGCCGCCTACATCGCCGCCGCCCATTACATGCATGATTCGCAAAGTCAAATACCTCCACTTGACAAGTATAATCAGTATACCATGAAAACAGGGGGATTGCAAAACCGTGAGACAGGAAAATGCGGCTTTTTCGGCGATTTTTCGGCAAACGAAGTTTGTGTTTCCACCGCTTTCATGGTATACTTAAGGCAACACCGCACAATTGAAGCTGCGGCTCCTTGCGCAGGCTCCGGTCGCGCTGCTGCGGCTCCTTGCGCAGGCTCCGGTCGCGCTGCCGCGGCTCCTTGCGCAGGCTCCGGTCGCGCTGCCGCGGCGCTTTACGGAAATTTTGCGCTTTTGTTCAATTATGCGGTCTTGCCTATCTATCTGACGGAAAGCGAGGGTTTTTCTTTTGTCCTCTAAAAATACCATGACGCGCGATGCGATGCTGTTCCTGCCGGCCAAGGTGGTCGAGGGACTGCTCGTCATCGGGTGTTCCTCGCTGTATTCCCACATCTTTGTGGAGGGTGCGGTCAGTGCATTCAACCTGACCAACACCACGATACAGCTGCTGTACCTCATCCTTGCAGGCTGGATGGCGAATTCCGCCACCCGCTATGTCGGTGAGGAGTACCGCGCCGATGAAGGACGCGGCCTGTTCTCCACGGTTTCTACCATCTATGTGGGATTGTGCGTGCTCGTTGCCATCGGCTGCTGCATTACGGCAGCTGTGACGCAAAGTCCGGTTTATCTGGGCGGTGCGCTGATGTTCTGCACCTACACGGCGTTTCAGGTGCTCAATGCGGCGCTGATTCAGCTCGGCCGCGTCAAAGCATCCATCCTGTGGTCGCTGACCTCGGCGGTGCTCAAGCTCGCGGTTGCATTCGCGCTTGTCGGCGGCAAGTCGAATTATCCGTCGCCGTTCCCGGCTATCTTTGCCAATACCATTGCGGACGGCGTTGCGACCATCGGCGCGGTGTTTGCGCTCAGCCTGCCGGTTGTTGTGCGGCTGAAGTATTTCTCCAAGCCGCTGCTGAACAGGTTCCTCAAATACGGCGTACCGCTGATGGGCGTTTCCATCTCGGTAGCGCTGCTCAACCAGATCGACAAATACCTCGTTGTCGGTTTTTACGGCAACATTTTGTACGCATACTACTCGAATAACAACTCCATCGCGAGCGGTCTGTTCACGATGATCTCGGTCGGTATTATGCGCGGCGTGTATCCTGCCGTGCTGCGCGGCTGGCGTGAGGGCGGCAAAGCCGCGGCAAAGCCGCTGCTCGATCAGGGCGTACGGCTGTATCTGCTGATCGCTGTGCCTGCTGTTGCGGGTCTGACGGCGGTGGCGCTGCCGCTCAGCCGGTTTTTGTTCCCCGCGAAGTATGCCGCCGGTGCGCCGGTCATTGCGTATACCGCGCTTGCCATGCTGTTCATGGGCCTGACCGAGTACGCCAACAAGGCGTATGAGCTGGAGCAGTCCACCGTACACGTTCTGCAGAACAGCGCGATCGCGGCTGTTATCAAGGTGGTTTCGAGTGTCATTCTGCTCAAAACCCTCGGATTTACGGGCGGTGCGCTCGGTTCGGTGGTCGCATTTGCGTCCTACTTTATCATTACCTGTGTGCGCGTGCGCAGCCGATTCCTGTTCCGTGTGGCACCGATCAGTCTGGTGCGCATCATCGTTTCGGCGCTGCTGTGCGGCGCGGCGGCCTTTGCGTGCACGCTGCTGCCGGTCGGCAATCTCATTCGCCTTGGCGCGGCTGTCGTGGTCGGTGCAGGCGTTTATGCGGTGTGCATTATCGTCAGCGGTGAGGGCCGCGAGGAAGTACAGGCGGTGCTCCGCAGGCTGAAACGATAAGAAAAATTGTCAAAACAGCGTGGATTTCACTGGTAAAACCTTGTCACGGCAGTAAATCCATGCTACAATAACTCTATCTGAAAATTGTAAACAGAGAGGCGTAATATTATGGAAATGATTCATGAAGCGGGTCAGTACGTTGACACCGTAAAGCGCGTCTGCGAAGCAGTCGGCAGCGAGGTCACGTTCCGCGGCACGGTTCACCGTGTACGCGATATGTCTGACTTTTCTTTTGTTGTAATGCGCGTTGAGCGCGGTTTGATCCAGTGCACCTTCCAGGGTGACGAGATCGGCGGCATCAAGCGTTCGGACGTCAAGGACGCAATGGTACTCGAGGTTACCGGTACCGTTCGTGAGGAACCGCGTGCAGAGCACGGCGTTGAGGTCGTTCTGAGCGCACTGTCCATCCTCGGCAAGCCGTACGACCAGCTGCCGGTACCGCTCGGCAAGAAGTATATGGGCCTGTCCCTCGATGTTGATCTGCCGCTGCGTCCGATCACGCTGCGTCATCCGCGCAAGCAGGCGATCTTCCGCGTACAGGGTGCGATCGCTGACGGCTTTGCACAGTACATGCAGTCGCAGGGCTTCACCCACATCCACACCCCGAAGATCGTAGTTGCAGGCGCTGAGGGCGGCGCAAACCTGTTCAAGCTGGATTACTTTGGCACTCCGGCTTATCTGGCACAGTCCCCGCAGTTCCACAAGCAGTACCTCGCCGGTGCATTCGGCCGTGTATACGAGATCGGCTCGGTTTACCGTGCAGAGCGTCACAATACCTCTCGTCATCTGAACGAGTATATGGGTCTGGACTTTGAGATGGCCTACATTGATTCCATGTACGATGTAATGGCAATGGAGACCGGCATGCTGAAGTCCGTTATGGCTTACGTTAAGGAGCACTGCGCTGAGGAACTCGCTATGCTGAACGCCGAGGTTCCGGAGATCAAGGAGATCCCGACCATCCGCTTCCACGAGGCTAAGCAGATCATGGAGGAGAAGTTCGGTCATAAGTCCAAGAACCGTTACGACCTCAACCCGGACGAAGAAGTGCTGCTGTGCCAGTGGGCAAAGGAGGAGCACGACTCTGATTTCGTATTTGTAACCCACTTCCCGTCCGCAAAGCGTCCGTTCTATGCAAAGGACGATCCGGAGGATCCGAAGCTGGCGCTGTCGTTCGACCTGCTGTTCCGCGGCCTGGAGATCACCACTGGCGGTCAGCGTATCCACGATTATCAGGAGCAGATGGACAAGCTGGCGGCCCGCAAGATGAACGCCGAGCTGTTTGAGTCCTTCACCATGCTGCACAAGTACGGTATGCCGCCGCACGGCGGTCTGGGCATTGGTCTGGAGCGACTGACCATGCAGCTGCTGGGGCTGAACAACATCCGCGAGGCTTCTATGTTCCCGCGTGATATGAATAGACTCGAGCCGTAAAGGCTCTCGCTTCGTACCAAAGGCCGCTTTGCGGCCTTTGGTACGAGGGACAGTGTCGCCGCGCGCGCCCGCTTTACGGGCAGGGCGGGAACACCTATTGCACGAAAACACCCCGAAAACTTTCCGGTTTTCGGGGTGTTTTACTGTTTGTTAAAAATGGCAGGCGCATGTCCTGCCATTTTTGTCGCGCACGTGCTCCATTTTATGATGCGCTCCGCGGCGTGATGGGTTCTCTGGGTGCAGAAATCCCTGCGGGATTTTATGGGTGGCGGAAACGCGGTCGCCCGCGGAAGGCTCGGCGACACGCGCTGTCTGCCTTGTGGGTGCGGTTATGCAAGCAAACCGCGTATTGTATGCCGCGAACGTGGTTCGCGGTTGGCGTGATCTTCACTCTCCACACGAATCGCCATCCTCCATTCCGACTCGCTAAGAGCCGCCTGCGGCGGTTGCTCGCTGGACGCCCACTGCGGTGGGTATCTCAATTCTCCATTACTTCAATTCCCACCAAAATGCTTGCTTTGCGGCCTTTGTATGCAAACGGCGAAAAATATTATGCGGTGAGAAGAAATTTATCGAAAAATGATAATGCAATTTGCGGCATACTGTTGTATAATAAAGCTATATCGGAAAATCTGGTCGTATGACCCTTGAGAAACGAAAGGATTTCTGCGATGAATAAAGTAAATGCCGTCATGGTTGGCGGCCTGTTTGACGAAAACGGCATTTCCGCTTTTGCGCGTCCGGTGTTGTTCGGCACTGCGGGCGATGCAATGCGGGATGCGTTGCCTGATGCGGTGGAGGCGTGCTTCTTTGCGCACGACGACAGAGAGTCTGCCGTTGCCGGCGCACAGGACATCGCGCTCGATGCCGCAAATCGTTTTGCCTCGCTGGCTGCGCTGCCGGAGAGCGAGCACGTTCTGGTGCTGGCGGCTCCGTTTGCACTGGCCGAGGAGGACGCTCTGTTCCATCTGGCGGAGACGCACCTGAACACCGGTTACGGCGTCAGCGTACTGTCTGCCGAGCAGCAGGGCTTTGATGCGGAAGGTCAGCCTCTGCCGAGAGACAGCCGCTGCTATGCCGCCATGTTCACCTGGGATATGCTGAAAAAGGCACTCGCGAGCGGCGCTGATACGCTCGACGGCCTGGTTGCGGCGGCTGTTGCAGCCGGTGCGCAGAAGGGCATTGCTATCACCAACAAGATTTACGTCATCTGCGACGGCACTGCCGCCTTTATGGCGCAGGTCGAGATGATGCAGCGTGTCAACTACGGCCTCATCAAGAAGGGCGTGCAGATCTTCGATCTGACCAGCACCTACATTGCGCCGGACGCTGATATTGCTCCGGGCGCGACCATTCTGCCCGGCTGTCACATCCGTCCCGGCTGCAAGGTCGGCGCGGGCGCGGTCATCGGCCCGAACACCATCCTCGAAAAGGCCGAGATCGGCGCAGGCACCACGGTAAACAATTCGCAGGTTTATGAATCCACCGTCGGCAGCAATACCACGGTCGGTCCGTTTGCCTATATCCGCCCGCAGAGCGTGGTCGGTGACGGCTGCCGCATCGGCGACTTCGTAGAGCTGAAGAAGTCCACCATCGGCAACGGCACCAAGGTGTCGCACCTGACCTATATCGGCGACGCGACCGTCGGCGAGCGCGTCAACTTCGGCTGCGGCACGGTCGTTGTCAACTACGACGGCTATCACAAGTACCGCACCGAGATCGGTGACGACTGCTTCATCGGCTGCAATACCAACCTCGTTTCGCCTGTCAAGCTGGGCGACCGTGCGTTTACGGCTGCCGGTACGACTGTCACCAAGGACGTTCCTGCCGGTGCGCTGAGCGTTGCACGTTCCCGCCAGACCAATCTTGAGGGCTGGAACGACCGCCGCCGCGCCGCACACGAGAAGGACGAAAAGTAAATCCATAAAAACGTATATAAATCCACACGGAACAAAAAATATATTTATATGACGGAGGCAAATCAATGATTTCTCACGGAAAAAACATCAAAATTTTCTCCGGCAACTCCCATCCCGCACTGGCGATGCAGATCGCTTCTGCGCTCGGACTGCCGATCGGCAAGGCTGCCATCTCCACCTTCGCTGACGGCGAAATCTCGGTTTCCATTTCGGAATCCGTTCGCGGCTCGGACGTGTTCCTCGTACAGTCCACCTGCGGTCCGGTAAACAACAACCTGATGGAGCTGCTCATCATGATCGACTCCTGCAAGCGTGCATCGGCAGGCCGTATCACGGCTGTAATCCCGTATTTCGGCTACGCTCGTCAGGACCGCAAGAGCAAGGCGCGTGACCCGATCTCCGCAAAGCTGGTCGCAAACCTTATTACTGCTGCAGGCGCTGACCGCGTGCTGACCATGGACCTGCACGCTGCACAGATCCAGGGCTTCTTTGACATTCCGGTGGATAACATGCTCGGTTCTTCCGTCCTGATCCCGTATATTGCGGGCAAGTTCGGCGTCGGCACCGATGATACCGTTATCGTTTCTCCCGATCTGGGTTCGGTTACCCGTGCCCGCAAGTTCACCCAGAAGCTGGATATGCCGCTTGCCATCATCGACAAGCGCCGTCCGAAGGCCAACGTATCCGAGGTTATGAACATCATCGGCAACGTAGAGGGCAAGAAGTGCATTCTGGTTGATGACCTGATCGACACCGCAGGCACGCTCGTACACGCAGCGGACGCTCTGGTAGAGCGCGGCGGCGCAACCGAGGTTTACGCCTGTGCAAGCCACGGCGTACTGTCCGGTCCGGCGATCGAGCGCATCCAGAACAGCCCGATCAAGGAGCTGACCATCCTCGATACCATCCCGCTGACCAACGACAAGAAGCTGGATAAGATCAACGTCCTGCCGGTTGCACCGGTGTTCACCGAGGCGATCGCGCGTATCTACGAGGAAACTTCGGTTTCGACCCTGTTCGATTAAGATTTTGCATGGAAAAGAGCTGCTGCATGGGTGCAGCAGCTCTTTTTGTATATATTTTCTGCACCGACCAGCTGGGGGACACGAACTGCGCAAGCGGGTTCGCCCTTTCCGGGCGGCAGCTTTTTTTCAGCACCGGCTGAGCGGGGGACACGAACTGCGCAGGCGGTTCGCCCCTGACGGGCGGCTCCTTTTCAGCACCGGCTGAGCGGGGTACTCGAACTGCGTAAGCGTGTTCGTCTCTTTCCGGGCGGGAGGTTTTTCGCTGAGATTCAGCGAGAAAATGCGCCGTCTGCGGACGGCGGGAACGTGCCGCGCCCCGCGGCGGGGCAAGAGGGTAGACACCAAGGTTTCTACCCTCTTAACTCCCACTTCC
>OLNU01001855.1_pt1 | contig 14453 bp, 15 predicted proteins | sample 1672241 | NCBI WGS metagenome assembly OLNU01 (sample SAMEA3136663, study PRJEB25190) | human gut metagenome | biome: human gut; feature: human-associated habitat; material: faeces | place: Austria | collected 2013 | reverse complement strand
TGGAGCAGAGATTACTAGAGCATTTATAAACAAGAACAACACTGCTTATGAACATCGCGAGTTGAAAAAGGGTGTGGTAATGTGTGGCGATTGCCTAGACATGGAAAAATGTCAGATGGTTGGAATGATTATCTCAAATAACCCCGATGCTCTAAAAAATCTGAGGGGATAGACTACATATCAGTTTGTCGAACTGATAAAAAATTTATTTATGTGAAAAGTGTAAGCGGTGGATGGCAAGTGTAAAAAGTAAGCAATGATTTCATTGAAAGAGGAGTTAGATGGTTAATTATTATTTAAATAAGAAAATGGATGCGATGCAATTGAGCGAACTGCGTAAATTTGTTGGGTGGAATACAATGGAAAGTTCTTTAAATAATCCAAAATTACAGTGTTTTCTTTCTGTGAGTGCTTATGAGGGTGACAGACTGGTAGGATATGTGGAAGTCGTATCTAATGGGGTTACTGATGCCTACATACAGGATTTGATGGTTCATCCGGAAATGCAAAATCAAGGGTTCGGAACACAGATGATGAGTATGGTAATCAAAGAGATTAGAGAACGAAATATTTATATGCTTTCAGTAATATACGGAGAAGAAAAACTAAAGGAGTACTATGAGAGATTTGGATTTTTCTCAATGCTTTGTGGACAAATGCAGTTGAGGGATGAGGAGTGAAGGGATATACTGCTAAAAATATCTATATCTCGAAAGGAAGTAAGAAAATGATTAAATGGATATTTTTTGACTTAGGATCAACTTTGATAGATGAAAGTGAATGTGCAGAATATAGAACACAAGAATTGCTAAAGCAACCTAACGCACCAAAGAGAGAAACGTTAGAACATCGCATGATAGAGCTTGCTTCACAAAATCGGTTGCCGTATAAAGATGCTGCTAAAGAATTTGGATTGGAAACGATAAAATGGCCAAAGCATTTAGAAAAAGTATATAAAGGTGTTCCTGAGCTGCTTGAAAAGTTGAGAGACAAATATCATTTAGGTATCATTGCTAACCAAAGTATGGGAACAGAACAGCGTATTATACAATATGGTATTCGCCAATATTTTGATATTATCATATCTTCAGCCGAAGTTGGAATATCTAAGCCTAATCTAGAAATATTTCAGATGGCGTTAGATAAATCAGGGTGTATTCCAGAAGAGACTTATATGATTGGAGATAGACTAGATAATGATATCGAACCAGCATCACAAATTGGAATGCATACAATATGGGTGAAACAAGGCTCTTTTGCTTATGGAAACTTAGAGCTGATACAATATCAGCCTGAACATATAGTAAATAATATTACAGAGATATTGGAACATTTATAGTTTTCACATCAGTGATTCTATATGATGAAACGAAACATCATTAAAATTAGAATTTGTAGGTGGATCTTTGTGACAACAGGAATTATGATATGTAGTTTGATTTTTTTAGCATATATGGATGCGGTTGAGTTTAGGACAACTACTGCGTTATTGAATTCGCAAATGCACATGATATGATTTTACTATAATGAATCATCAGGAGGTTGCTATGTTATATTTACCAGAAAACTTAAAGAAATACCGTATATTAAAAAATCTTACGCAAGAGGATGTTGCAGAGTATTTGGGGATTACCCCGCAAAGCGTTTCGAAATGGGAACGTGGCGAGTCTTATCCAGATATTACACTTTTGCCGGCACTAGCAAATATATTTGAAACAAGTATTGATTTGTTGGTGGGGATGGATACGATTCGTGCGGAAACAACACGGTACAACATTCATAAAAAAGCTGTTGATTATCAGCGAAAAGGAGATTATGATTCTGCAGAAAAAACTTATCGGGATGCATTACTGATTTATCCCAATAAACCAGGGATGATTCTTGGACTAGCAAGTACATTAGCATTAAAGGGTAATACAGATGAAGCTATCGAATTAATGGAAAGAGGATTGCCTATATCAATTAATGAGAAACAGAAAGCCACTATGCGTGCAACCCTATGTTTCTTATATTTGAAAGCAGGATGCGAGGATAAAGCTAATAGACTTGCATCTGAACTTCCTCATACAAGAGAAAGTCGTGAAGTGATTCAACCACTAATCCAACAAAGTTTGTCTGAAAGTGAAATGAACGAAAATATAAAAAATATCTTGCTTGGTGATGGAAAAGGTATTTGGTGAAAAAAGTTCGTTTCAGATTATAGTGATATTTTAGATAATAAAGACAACTTCAAGTTTTCCGGATTAATGTATGTTATATCTATAGCAAGATGAAATTAGAATAAAATCAGGTAAAATAAACCTTGAGATTCTGTAGTGGTCAAGCATTTTTGTAACACTTTGTTCGATAAATACCTATCTGTAATGAGCTTCCATTGGTGTTAAATAATCATTGTACGAATGAGGACGAACATAATTATACCAATTGATATATTTCATGGTAAGTTCATCCATCATCTCCACACTTGAAAATTAGGTTACATTATAAAAATTGCTTTTAAAAGTGTTATAAAATCTTTCCATTGGAGCATTATCATAAGGACAACCGGCCTTACTCATGCTCTGGGTTACATTATTATCTTTACAGAAATTCACAAAATCCCATGAGGTAAACTGTACTCCCTGATATGAATGCAGAATCACTTTAGGATAGTTTTCTTTTTTAGTGCTGTTTTAAGTGTGTTTATTGCTAAGTCCGTATTGATGTAATCACTGTTTAACGAAGCAACAGCCGACCTGTCAAATAAATCAATTATTGAACAGTTGTATCTGAATTTTCCATTTGGCTGACGCATATATGTAAAATCAGTGCACCATACTTTATTTTTGCAGTCGACAGTAAAATTTTGGTTTAAGAGATTGTCAAAGATTTTATTCTTTTTCCCAGCCTTGTATCCCGGTTTGGAATGCATGATTACGGCACATAAATTTAATTCTTTATTCATGTATTTATGCATGGTGGTATTGCTTAATTCATAGCCATAACGTTTGATGAAAATGCGCATAGCCCTATATCCTATAACACGATTATTGTTATAGTACACATATTTTATAAGTTCAAAAATGTGTTCCAAACGTTTGTGATATTCACGCTTGGCATCTTTTTTGTTAAGAAGTTGATTTAATCTTCGTATTTCCTTTGCGTCATTAGACTCGGATGTTGTATCGGTGGTATAAAGGCATTCTTTCCTGTATTCGTTAGCCCACTTGCTAACGGAACTTTTTGCAACATTGAATTCAACAGCAAGTTGATGTATTGATTTGTCGCCTGCCATATAGGCTTTAACTACTTCTTTTTTGAAGTCTTCGCTGCAACGTATTGACATAATGATGTCCTCCTTGTTTGAGTAATATTATAATATATTATTCGAACGAGGTGTTACAAATTTAGTTTACCACTACAAATCCTTAAAAAGACTGATGAAAAACAAATCGCAGATAAGAAGCTGGAGGAAACATATAAAGAAATGAAAAAAGCTGACGCCGTGGCACAATGGGGAATAAAGGACATAAAGGAATTTGAAAATAAAGTAGCAAAAGGTCCGGAAGAGCCTAAAGGACTGATGAGTGCAAAATCTTATAGAGAAAAGATTGTTATGCCGTTTCTTGCAGGCTTAAACAAGATATTTAAAAGAATAGTTAAAATGGCAAAAAGCTACTTTGCGGAATCAATAGAATTAAAGAAGAAGTTGGAGCAGATGAATGCAGATAGGAAAACATTAATAAGAGACAATGATGAGCTTAAATGGTCTAAAAAATATCCAGAACAGGAACTTGATGAAAAGAATGAAAGGATTTATGAATTGGAAGAATCAGAGTTTTTGCTTGGATATTTTAGAAGATTTATTAAGGATGAGGATTATGAAAAGATTGTGGAGATGGGGAAGGAGGAAAGGGAAAACAAGAAGGAAATACAAGGAAGATAAAAGATAGGATATTTAATTGTAAAGTAACAAACTAGATGTTATAATTCTATGAGAAATTGGAGGCCGACAATGATTAATATAAAAAATAAAAATCTTGAAGGATATAAATTTATAGATTTGTTTGCGGGGTTAGGTGGATTTAGAATTGCATTAGAGTCATTGGGAGCAAAATGTGTTTATTCAAATGAATGGGATAAGGCAGTATGTCAAGTTTATAAAGACAATTTTGGAGATTATCCTGATGGAGATATAACTAAAGTAGATGAAAAAAAAATACCTGATCATGATATATTATGTGCGGGATTTCCGTGTCAGGCATTTTCGATTAGCGGAAATCAGAGAGGATTTGAGGACAGTAGAGGCACTTTGTTTTTTGACGTGGCAAGAATTGTAAAGGAAAAAAAACCAAAAGTTGTTTTTATGGAGAATGTGAAAAATTTTGCTTCACATGATAATGGAAGGACCTTGATGGTAGTAAAAAAAACAATGGAGCAGTTGGGATATTCTTTTTTTTACCAGGTATTGAACGCTAAAGATTATGGAATTCCGCAGAAAAGAGAAAGAGTCTATATGGTTTGTTTTAGAAAGGATATGGAAATAGCAGATTTTGAATATCCACATAAAATTAACCTTACTAAACATGTAGAAGACTATCTAATTGAAGATGAAAATGAAGTTAGCAATCTTTGGGTAGATAGAAAAGATATGTATATGAAAGAAAATCCAGATAATAAATACAGTTGCAAACCTATTAGACTTGGAATTGTAAATAAAGGAGGACAAGGTGAAAGGATATATAGTGTAAAAGGAACAGCTATTACGTTATCTGCTAATGGAGGAGGAGTTTTTGCAAAAACAGGTGGATATTATATAAATGGAAAAACCAGAAGACTCCATCCAAGAGAATGTGCAAGAATTATGGGATATCCAGATAGTTATATAATTTGTCAAAGTCAAAATCAGGCATATAAACAGTTTGGTAATTCAGTAGTAATTGATGTTTTGCAATATATAGCAGTCAAAATAGGAGAAAGATTAGCAAAATAAAAAGGCACAGTGCGTGCCTTTTTATTATTTAATATAGTTTTCAAAATCAAGATTATCAAATGGTGGGTGATTATCTTTTAATTTCAAACTAAAAATGACATTAGCATTAAATGTGCCAGATAGTTTTCGAATTTCATAAATATCTTCACGTAAAGAAAACATATATTCTGTTCCGTCAAGAATAAAACGTTTATTATGCATAGGAAGATTGCATTCAACATACAATTTATCTGATTCGGAATAGATATTAGAAATTGAGTAGTTATTCTCGATGTAATGCTGTATAGTTGATAATTTTTTCTTTCCTACGGAACTAGAACCGCTTCTTTTTACACGGTATGTTGCTGAAACATTAAAGAACATAGGAATATTTTCTAATTTAATAATATTATAACCATTAGTGATTATGTATTTTACACCTGAACTACGATATTTGTGTATAATCCAATCAAAAAAGACATTTTCGCAATTTGGAAAATTTATTTCTATTCCTTTAGTACCAGCTTCTTTGTATTTTTCAAAAAAGTGATTCATATAGTTTATAATTTGATTAGAAAATTTATCAGAGCTGGTTGTGTTTTTACAACTATAATCAAATTCTTTTGTTAGGATATTGGGAAGTAGAACAAACTGACCACTTTGGGCAGGACTGTGCTTTGCTTCCACATAAAAGGTAGAACCATTATTAGATTCTACAAGGATATCAGGTACGGTCGAATCTGATTTCCCCTTATATTCAAAACGAGCAAAAGTTGAATATAATTTTTTTAGGTGTTTGTAACAATCTTCTTCAAATTCTTGCCATGACATATTAATTTACCTCCTTTAAATAGTTAATGATTGAATTACCTAAAGCATTTATTACATTGACGGTCATTGCATTTCCTGCTTGCATAAGTAAATGTCTGTCAGATACATAATCATATACTTTATCAGCATAGGATGTGGGAAATCCCTGTAAAAGAAGGGCTTCATACCCACTTAATTGATAAAGGGTATGATTATGTGAATATAAAAGACCGTCTCTTTGAGCTCTTAAAGTAGGACACTTATTTTCGTATATTCTCAAGTCATTCATTCTAATATCAAAAATAGTGTTTTCTTTCTCTAGTAAATCATTTACTGTATATTTCCCTTTATTAGTGTCATTTTGTAGATACTTTTTTATATAAATCAAATATTCAGAATCAACCATATTTAAGTTCCTTAAAAAATCTTGCAAATTGGGCTGACTAACGCTAGTTGGCCATTTAAAGTTATTAACATCAGAATTAAGTGACTTGTTAAAGCCAACAATATAAACTCTTTGTCGCATTTGTGGCACCCCGTAATTCAAACTAGTCAAAACTTTATAAGTAACGTCATATCCAGCAGAGTTTAATTCATCTAATATTATTTTAAATGTTTCTCCGTTGTTGTGAGTAACAAGACCTTTTACGTTCTCGAGAAGAAAGCAAGTTGGTTGTGTTTCTTTTAGGATTCTGGCGAGGTGAAAAATAATTTGCCCTCTGATATCTTGAAAGCCTTCCTTTCTACCGATTACTGAAAATGATTGACAGGGAAAACCAGCAATCAATAAATCATAGTTAGGAAGTGAATTTGCCTTTATACGTTTTAGGTTGCCAAAATTTTGTTCGTTGCTAGTATCAAACATTAAATTGTATGTTAAAGGTGCTAATCTTGCTGTGTCTGAATAACCTACACAAGTTAAACCTGAAAGTGCTAATCCTAAACGTCCACCACCTATGCCGGAGCAAAAATCAAAAAATGTATTAATGTTCATAGATAATCCTTTAAAATAGTTATTTGTAAACTAGTTTACCAAAAATGTTGTATAGTTTGCAATAACCAAAGTGCAAATATAAATTTTTCAAATGTTAGCATTTTATAAAAATAATCATTAAAAAATTTAGTAATAAAAAAACAATGATTAGGCTTAATAAATATTTTTTAGCTACTTGGGTTAATTAAAATAAATTGACAAAAAGGTAAATAATAAGTAAAATGAAATTAGCACTCTAAAACAAGGAGTGCTAATAATGGAAAGGATAAGAATATGGAAGAAATAATAAAGAACATTGCTGAAAAAATATCCTCATATAACATTTTTACTAATTTTTTCCCGGGAATAGTATTTTGTTATATCGTTGAACAAAGTACAAGGTTTTCATTAAAACATGATAATATTTGGGTAAATATATTCGTATATTATTTTGTAGGAATTATAGTAAATCGTTTTGGCTCTATATTTGTAGAAAAATGGTTAATGAAAATAAAAGTTAAAAATAAAGAAACTAATAAAAAGGAACCATTTTTGAAATTTGCACCCTATGAAAAATATATTGATGCTTCGAAAAATGATTCATTCGTATTAACATTAAATGAAACTAACAATACCTATCGTACCATGACGGCAATGATTATTTTGGCTGTGGTGATTAAATTATATGATTGGCTATTATATGATTGGGTGCAATATTTAGGACCTATGGGTAATAATTTAGTTTTTATCATAATGTGTTTGATGGGTATTGCATTGTTTGTATTTAGTTATAAAAAACAAACAGACTACATCAGAAAAAGAGTAGAAAGTTATAATAAAACAAAATAATATATGGAGGAAGAATAGATGAGCATTATTAAATCGTTATCTGTTGGAAATGGAGATATGTTTTATATTAAACATGGAAGCAGTAATTTTACAATAATTGATTGCAATATGGATGATACTAATAGAGAAATGATTACAGATGAAATTATTTCTGAATCAAGTGGAAAAGATATTAAGCGTTTTATATCTACACATCCAGATGAAGATCATATTCATGGCTTGAAGTATTTGGACGATAAAATTGGAATAGTTAATTTTTATTGTGTAGCAAATGAGGCTACGAAAGAAGATGAGTCTGAGGATTTCATAAAATATAAGGAATTAAGAGATTCAGAAAAGGCTTTTTATATTTATAGAGAATGTTCACGATGTTGGATGAATAGAAATGATGAAGAAAAGAAGTATGGTTCTTCAGGGATAAATATTTTATGGCCTATAAGAGAAGATGAAAACTATAAATCAGAGTTAGAGAATGTTAAAAATGGGGAAAGCCCTAATAATATATCTCCAATTATAAAATATTCTTTAAATGAAGGGGTGAATGTACTATGGTTTGGGGATTTAGAAAATTCATTTATGGAAAAAATTAAGGATACTATTGAATTGCCGGAGGCAGATATAATATTTGCACCACATCATGGTAGAAAAAGCGGAAAGATACCTAAAGAATGGATGGAAAGTATAAATCCTAAAATAGTAATAATAGGTGAAGCCCCGTCAGAAAAAATTAATTATTTATCTGGGTACAATACTATTACACAAAATACTGCAGGTAATATTATTTTAGATTGTGATAAAGGTATGGTAGATATATATGTTACGAATGAAAATTATTCTGTAGATTTTCTTGAAAATAATGATAAATCAGATAATTATAGTGGCAAATATATTGGCACATTGAATTTGTAGATAGATATAAGTTTTATTGAGCAAACACGGTTAGTGAAAATAATTTATTAAAGAACATGGAAAAAGTTCAAATATTATAGTAATAAAAAACGATAGGTGATATTAAATTAGTATGAAGTGTATAGCTACAGTTATTACAATTTTATTTTTTGTTTTTATAACAATCTATGCAATTGTTACAAAAAATAAGCAAAAAATAAAATCTTCCAAGAAAGAAAGCATCAGTAGAAGATTATTTATGCTCCAAAGTAATTTATTTGTAGTTGTTTTCTCAACGATTACATTTTACATAGGAACAGTTATTAATGAAAATTTGGCTTTAATTTATCCTTTTCTTTTAATAATAATATATATTTTTTATGATATTATATTTGATATATGGTTAAATAAGGAAGAACTAAGCAAAGATGAAAAAAATTGGATTATACTAATGACAGAGATTAGTTGTTGTATTGTAATGATAAGTTCTGTAAATGTGAAAGAAATAAGATTGGCAATAGAATTGGTATTAGCGTATATGTTTTCGGCACATTTTCCTTATATGAATATGATTAAAGAAGATTTTAGAAAAAGTATCGGTATAAAACATTTGTTTGAAGCATTAATAAATAGTATATTTAAAATAAAAGATATTTTAGTGTTAGAGAAAAATAAAAGAAATAGTTTAGTGTTTGGAATATTGATGGCTGTAATAGTTATTTTGTTAGAAAAATACTATGAGCATGTTATTTCAATAATAAATGGGGTAGAGATAGGAACTGGTATATATGGCATATTAGTGTTGATAGTAGTATTTGGGAAAGAGTGTATTTTAAAAATTTATATGTCAATTAAAGAGAAAAAATAACAGGAAAAAAATTGATTCCATTTTGATTCTAAAAAAATAACAAACGAATTTTAACCGCTAAGACAACGTTATAGAATACACTAATATAAAGATGAAACAGATACAAAAGTATCTAAAAAATAAAATTTAGAACAGAGTTTGAATAACAGTTTTTTTGAATTCAAATTTTTAAAAAGCCTTTAAATAAAGGGCTTAGAACCACATAATTGTATATAATATTACCGAGGTGATACCAATATGATACCATTTCGGCAAATATAGGAGAATAAGGCTCCAATGTGATTAATTAGTCACATTGTAGTCTTTTTTTCTTTATAGGAAAGATCGTAGTTGGCGTTCTGGTAAATTGAAAACAGCCTGCCGGGAGGCGGGCATAGATTCCACCATATCGAATCATTTTAAAGTGCTTTTCAGGGATGTGTCTGATTAACCGTTTTATGAAATCCATAGCAGGGAGAGTTTCTTCGACATACTTTTCGTCTTCGTGACGATTGTAATGGAAGGTAACGAACACGCCGTCATAGCTGTAGCCACCTTCGGAAATCAGGCAGTGAATGTGAGAATTCCATTTGAGATCCCTGCCAAAAGTATGAAGAACCATGATATAACCGAGAGTGAAGTTTTTGGATTTGTTCATTTTAAAGAACATGTGGAAAATAACACTGCAGCAGAATGGAAAAGACAATGAAGCAGAGTTCTGTCCTGAAGGAAAAAATCACGGAGATTTTCATCAATTGTGAAGGCGCAGTGTCTGTGCTGAATGTTAACCAGTTTAAAAGACATAGATGTAGTACGTTCCATGGAATACTAGTTACCGCAAGAGGGACAGAAACGGCTGTGGCAGCGAAAAGGAATGAACTTAAGATTTCCACAGTGTGGGCAGCCGTACATAGCACCACCAAAAGAAGAATCACCACAGTTTATCATCTTTTCGATATTTTCTATCTCAGAAGCTCTGGGATGAAGAGTATATTTAATTTCTTCATAATAGTTGGTAAAGATTCTTTGTAAGATATTCATATGTCTATTATGCAGAAAAATGAAGCAAAAGAAAAGCCCACCCCTCAAGATTGAGGGGCGAAATGAATAAGTATGATTATGAAAAATATACGGAACGTGACGTGAAAGTTGCAATTAATAATACAGAAAGAACTGTTGAGGATTTTAAAGCTTTATTATCACCGGCTGCGCTTCCTTTTATTGAGGAAATAGCTCAAGCGGCACAAGTGGAAACAAGAAAACATTTTGGAAATAGTACATATATGTTTACACCAATTTACATAGCAAATAATCAAATGCGGTGCCAAAGGCGGTTGTATAATGTCTGGTATGATGAGCCTATAATTCTAAAAAATTAGAATACAAAGTTAATCTGGTAAATGCTATAATGAATATATAATTAAGGTGTAAAAGAATAAATGATTAAAAGGAGATTTTATGAAAAAAGGGTTTAGTATAATTATGGCGTTTGTTACGGTTATGACAATGCTTTTTAGTGGCGCAACTTTTGCTGATGATACGAATGAAAATACAGAAAATAAAACAAAAGAAAGTAATTTTACAAATCTTATAGTATTTGCAAGATTTTTAGATGAAGATGAATTTATAGATAATTCTTATAATGGGGAATCTGTTAGAAAAATTACAGATAATACTTATAACAGTGCATATTTTAATGTTTCGGATTATTATGAAATTGCGTCAAGGGGAAGTCTTAAGATAAATAGCGTGTATTTGTTTAATAAAGGTGGTTCAGTGCAGTTATCTCATACAAGAGGATACTATGCAGAGTATAGTGAAGAGAATCCTGAAGGTTACAGGGACAACGGAGAGAGAGCAGAGCGTATGTACGAATTAAAAACAGACTGGTCTGAATCTATAAACAGAGCTATATCGGCGGGTAATGTGATTACAAATTATGATGGTACAAAAAAGTACAACTTTTCTGAACTTGATAAAAACAACGATGGGGCAATTGATGCAATCACCATTATTTATAAAAATACAACTCAGAGTATTTCTGTGGGTTGGTCCTCCCCTTTATGGAATTATAAGGATTATGCAGATTACGTAAAAATAAATGCAGATGGAAAAACAATTACAAGTAAAAACTATGTACAGGTGACAAATTCTTATAATTATTTATACAAGGATAATCGGGAAAACGTGATTTTGCCTATGGCAGTGGCGACTCATGAAATGTGGCACATTTTAGGATTTAAGGATTTGTACAATAGCTCAAATAGTTCGCCGGTATATTATATGTCTGCAATGGCAAAGCATACGTCACCTGTGCCACAGTTTATATCTGTAAAAGAAAGAGAAGCAAAGGGGTGGCTTACATCTGACAATGTTAAAACAATTTATCAAAATGGACAGTATACCTTAAAGGAAGCATCGACTAGAGGAGATTCACAGATAGTCGGATACAAATTAAATTTAAAAGGAACCAATAAAACACTGTACTTAGAATATAGAAATTTTGGCACAGGTGGTAATAAGTATGATTGTCAGTCAAAAGAATTGTATAAAACAGATGGAACGAAACTAAAAGGATTGATAATTGGTTCAGGACTTGTTTGTTATTTGGTGGACAAAGACACAAAATTCCCAAACAATATGGGATGCGTTGCAGGAAAGTGGAATTATGAAACATTAGGTGGCACATATGCAACAAAATCTGACGCACCATTAAAACTGAATCAGAGCTTGGAAATAACTGATGATATGCATGTTGAAGTCACAAATATAACTGATAATCAATTAACATTTAAAATAGAAGGTGATTTTGAAGAACAACAGACTGAAACTAAAGAGATATCAGACAGGGAAAAATATGATGGAAGGGACGATGGCATAGTAACACCTGTAAAAGATCAGGGAGATACCAATTTGTGTTGGGCATATTCAAGCATTGCAGCAGCAGAATCATCCATTTTGAAAAGTGGAATTGATTCTACAGTAACAAAAGATACACTATCATTAAATCCGATGGCGGCAGCTTATAGAGTTTTTAAGAGAGAAAGCGATCCATTGGGAAATACAGATGGAGACTGGCAATCAGTAAATTATTTGATGCAGTCAGGAGACCCACTAAAAATTGCCAAGTTATATTCAATGTGGTGGGCACCGGTATCGGGTAATGTGGTTACGACAAACCCATATGAAAATCCATCATATAGATTTGAAAATGCAATTTATATACCTGAAAACAAATCAAATCCGGAAGAATACATTAGGTCAATAAAAAAAGCCATAGCAAAATATGGGGCAGTAACATTTCAGTACAATAATGCAAGAGAAACATTATACTACAATCCAAAGAATGAACATAGCAGTACAATTTCTCCACATGCATGCACAATCATTGGCTGGGATGACAATATCCCATCAGACAAATTTGTGCCAAATGGTGCTACCCAAAAGGGTGGCTGGCTTGTAAAAAACAGTTACAAATCATTGGAGTATTTTTGGCTGTCATATGACAATACAAGCAGTTGTTCTTATGCATTTTCATTTGCACCAAAGGACAAGTATGACTTTAATTATTACTATGATGGAAGCATGGACGATTTCCCATTAAGAAAAGATAAGTCAGTGGCAAATGTGTTTAAAGCAAAAAAATCTGATGATTTAAAAGATGAATATATAAAAGCAGTAAATGTGGCTATTGGTGGTGAAAATGTAACCGCTAAAGTGGAGATATACAAAAATGTAGATTATCCTTATGGCGGACAGGACAATGTACCAGTTTCAGGTGGTTACCTGGCAAATACTACAACGGCGTATTTTGAAAACAGTGGATATGTAACAATAGAACTGAATCAGCCGGTAAAGATTGAAAAAGACCAATGGTTCTCTGCAATAGTAAGTGTTTCAAATGAAAAGGGCGACGCCAAAATAATGACTTCATATAAAAATGGCAGGGAAATGTCATATATAAACAACGGTAGTGGATGGACACAACTTAAAAATTATGTAGGAAGAATAAAGGTATACACAAAATTGGAGAACAAAGTGGAAAATCCAACTGTAGAAGAGCCTACAACGGAAGCACCAACCACAGCGGAAGTGACAACAACATCAGAGCCAACAACGGAAGCACCAACCACAACTGAAGTGACAACAACATCAGAGCCTACAACGGAAGCACCAACCACAGCGGAAGTGACAACAACATCAGAGCCTACAACGGAAGCACTAACCACAGCGGAAGTGACAACAACATCAGAGCCAACAACAGAAGCACCAACCACAGCGGAAGTGACAACAACACTAAAGCCAACAACGGAAGTGACAACTACATTAGAACCAACAACTGAGAAACAAACTGAGACAACTGTCACAGTAGAACCCACAACTGAAATATTGACTACAGAAAATACAACATCAGAAACTACTGTAGAAAATCAAACAACTGACGAAACAACATCAGAAAAAGAATCAACTACAACTTTTGGACAAGTTGTAACAAAGGAAAATGAACCAACAACTAACGGAAAAACTACAACTCGTGTTGACGGTGTAAATAAAAAGAGTTTAAAGCAAACAAAAATTCTAAAAGTAAAAAAATTTAAAAATAGAAAAGTGAGAATTACTTTTAAAAAGGTAAGTAAGGCTAAAATATATCGGATACAGTATTCAACTGACAGAAAATTTAAGAAAAACGTAAGAACAAAACGTACAGGAAAAAATACATATCTGTTAAGAAAATTACGTGTTAGAAAAAGATATTATGTAAGAGTGAGAGCAATAGTTGGAAAAGACAAAGGCAAATGGAGTAGTGTAAAATCTTTTAAAGTGAGTAAGCGGTTTTATAAGTAATTGACAGTTATTCCATATTTGTTATAATACCGTCACTTGGTAGCACAATGGTAATGTCAATTTACACACTTACAGATGCAATTGTAATTGGACAGGGAGTTGGGGCTAACGCCCTTGCGGCACTTGCATCAGGGCTTATGGGCTGTAATGCCGGTGGTGGAAGTTTTGGTGTTAGGGTGGAGTGTAGTGTTTTTGAAAAATATAAAGTATAATACAAAATAATAAATTTCTAGCTAAGGAGCAATTAATGGAAGTGCTGAAGGAACTATTTCTATAAGAGAGATAATTGA
>OLNU01001851.1_pt1 | contig 14473 bp, 8 predicted proteins | sample 1672241 | NCBI WGS metagenome assembly OLNU01 (sample SAMEA3136663, study PRJEB25190) | human gut metagenome | biome: human gut; feature: human-associated habitat; material: faeces | place: Austria | collected 2013 | reverse complement strand
TTCTTCCCCGGAGATCGAAAACATTCTGGAAAACAGCGACTTCATTTGCCTGCTCAATCAGGCGTCCGGCGACCGGCGTATCCTTGCGGAGCGATTGAACATTTCCCCGCAGCAATTACGGTATGTGGACAATTCCGAACCCGGCGAGGGGCTTTTGATCTATGAAAATGTGATTCTGCCGTTCCGCAACCCCATCCCGCAGCGCAGCCAGATCTACAAGATTATGACGACCCGGTTAGGCGAGGGCGAAACGGTATGACAGACAAGGAGGTGACGCCCTATGAAGCAGTTGAAACCCCGTGATAAGGTGACGCAGCACATGACCCGCGACGGCCTGACGCTGGACAACCAGACCACCGGCGAGAGCATCAACATTTCCAGCCGGGAAGCCGAACAGGACTATTCCGCAGCCGAGCCGGGCGGCACCGCTGAAAAGGTGCTGGAACGTGCCGGGGACATCCGGGAGCGCAGCAAGGCAAAACGGGCTGCCAAGGATGGTGCGAATACGGCGGCGCAGGCCACAGGCCCCGCGTCCCGCCTACAATTCACCGCCGAGGAACGGGCCGATCCCGCCCTTTCCAAGTACGTTCACAAGGCGGAAAAGCGGGCGGATAAGCTGGACGCAGCCAAAGAAGCCCTGCCGAAAAAGCGCGTCGTCACCAAGGAAACCGTCTATGACGAGGCCAAGGGCAAGGCCAAAACCAAGCTGCACTTTGACAAGGTGGAGAAACCAGCCCCCAAACTCAAACCCAACCCGGCCAGCCGTCCGATGGAGGAAGCGGGCCTGTACTTGCATGGAAAAATCCATGAGGTTGAGCATGAGAATGTGGGCGTCGAGGGCGGCCATAAGGGAGAAGAACTTGCCGAGCGCCAAGCGGGAAAAGCCATTCGCAGCGGCATCCGGCGTCATAAGCTCAAACCCTACCGGGCCGCAGCCAAGGCCGAGAAAAAGGCTGTTGCCGCCAATGCGGAGTACATCTACCAGAAATCCTTGCGGGATAACCCGGAAATGGCGCAGGCGGTGAAAAACCCGGTGGCCCGGTTCTGGCAGAAACAGAAAATCAAACGGGACTATGCCAAGGCAGCACGGGCGGCGGGCCAGATGGCACAGGGCGCAGCCAGCGCCACCAAAACCACCGCCGCAGCCGCCAAGAAAGCCGCCGAGAAAAGCAAACAGGCCGCGTCCTTTGTGGCCCGGCACTGGAAAGGTGTGCTGCTGATCGGCGGTGTGGGCCTTATGCTCATGCTGATTATGGGCGGCCTGCAATCCTGTACGGCCATGTTCGGCAGCGCCGGAACCGGCGTGGCAGCCACGTCCTATCTGTCCGAGGACAGCGATATGCTGGGGGCCGAAGCCGCCTATGCGGACATGGAGGCCGATTTGCAGTATGAGCTTGACAACTACGAAAGCCTGCACCCCGGCTATGACGAATACCGTTTCGATCTGGACGAGATTGGCCATGACCCCTATGCGCTGACTTCCATCCTGTCGGCGCTGCATGATGGCGTCTATACGCTGGGCGACGTGCAAGGCGACCTTGCCATGCTCTTTGAGAAGCAATACACCCTGACACAGACCATTGAAACCGAAACCCGATACCGCACCGAAACCCGGACGGACAGCGAGGGCAACCCCTACACCGTGCAAGTTCCCTACACCTACTACATCTGCAACGTGAAGCTGGAAAACTTCGATATGTCCCACCTGCCTGTCTACATCATGGGCGAGGATCAAATGAGCCTGTATGCGGTGTATATGTCCACGCTGGGCAACCGGCCAGACCTGTTTCCCACAGGCACCTATCCCAACGCTTCCACCGTCAAGGAGCCGACCTACTACGACATTCCCCCGGAGGCTTTGGAGGATGCCACCTTTGCCGCAATGATGGCCGAGGCGGAAAAGTATATCGGTTATCCCTATGTGTGGGGCGGCAGCTCTCCCAGCACCAGCTTTGATTGCAGCGGCTTTGTGAGCTGGGTCATCAATCACAGCGGATGGGACGTGGGACGGCTGGGCGCACAGGGCCTTTGCAATATCTGTACCCCTGTTTCCCCGGAGCAGGCCAAGCCCGGCGACCTTGTATTTTTCGTCGGCACTTACGACACCCCCGGCGTTTCCCATGTCGGCATTTATGTGGGCAATTCCATGATGTTGCACTGTGGCGACCCTATTTCTTACACCAACCTCAATTCGAGTTATTGGCAGGAGCATTTCTATTGTTACGGGCGTCTGCCTTGACGCCAGAAAGGAGTTTTGACTATGGCAAACAAACTTGACCGTATCGAAAAGGACATTGAGAAAACCAAGGCCAAGATCGCGGAGCTGCAAAAGCAGCTTCGTGAGCTGGAAGCGGCAAAGACCGAACAGGAGAATTTGCAGATCATCCAGCTTGTGCGCGGCCTGAACATGAAGCCGGAGGAATTTGCGGCGTTCCTGCGCGGCGGCGCTTTGCAGACCGCCCCGGCCCCGCAGCCGGATTTTGAACAGGAGGACAATGCCCATGAAGAATAAGATCATTCGCACATTTACCGTGACGCTGGCCGCCGTGCTTTGCCTGACGGCCTTTTCCACCACCGCGTTTGCCGGTGGCACTGACCCCGACCCGGAGCCTTTGCCGGAAACCACCGAGGCACCGCAGGAGGAAGAACCCACCACCGGCGGCATGGAGCCGGAGGGCGTACCTGTCACCCCGGAGGGCAACGCAACACTGGTGGATGATTTTTATGGGGATAAGCAGCTTATCACCGTTACCACCAAGGCGGGCAACTACTTTTACATTTTAATCGACCGGGCGAACGAGGACAAGGAAACCGCCGTTCACTTCCTCAACCAAGTGGACGACGCCGACCTGCAAGCACTGTTGGAGGACGGCAAAGCCGCCCCGGAAACCTGTACCTGTACGACCAAGTGCGCGGCGGGAGCTGTCAACACGAATTGCCCGGTATGTAAAACCAATATGACCGAGTGTACCGGCCCGGAGCCGGAACCGCAGGAGCCGGAGGAAACCGAGCAGCCGCAGGAAGATGAACCGAAAAGCACCGGCATGGGCGGCCTTGTGGTGTTCCTTGTGGTGGCCCTGATTGGCGGCGGCGCGGCCCTTTACTTCTTCAAGTTTAAGAAGCCCAAGGCCGACACCAAGGGCGGCGACGAGCTGGACGAATACGATTTTGGCGAGGACGAGGATGACGAGGACGAACCGACCCCGGAGGACGAGGAACCCGCGCACGATAAGGAGGATAAAGAATGAGTGTTCAGTTAGTAATTGCAGAGAAACCGAGCGTCGCCCGCAGCATTGCGGGCGTGATCGGTGCGGATCAGAAAAAGGACGGTTACATGGAGGGCAACGGCTATCTGGTGAGCTGGTGTATCGGCCACCTTGTTTCCCTTGCCGACGCCGGAGCCTATGACGAGCGTTTCAAGAAGTGGCGCTATGACGACCTGCCGATTTTGCCGCAGGAATGGCAGTACATCATCCCCGCCGAGAAGAAAGGACAGTTTGCCGTGCTGCGTTCCCTGATGGAGCGCCCCGACGTGACGGGGCTTGTGTGCGCCACCGACGCCGGGCGCGAGGGTGAGCTGATTTTCCGTTTTGTCTACCAGATGGCGGGCTGCAAAAAGCCGTTCAAGCGCCTTTGGATTTCCAGCATGGAGGACGCCGCGATCCGCGAGGGCTTTGCCCACCTGAAACCGGGGGCCGACTACGACGACCTGTATCAATCGGCCCTGTGCCGGGCGCAGGCCGATTGGCTGGTGGGAATCAACGCCACCCGGCTTTTCTCCATTCTCTATCACAAGACCCTGACCGTGGGCCGTGTCCAGACGCCTACCCTCAATATGCTGGTTGACCGGGAGGCTAAAATCAGCAATTTCAAGAAAGAGAAATACCACGTTGTCCATATCGCGGCGGGCGGCATGGAGGCGGCCAGCGACCGCTTTATGAACCCCGACGACGCCGACGCCACCAAGACGGCCTGTGCAGGAGCGCAGGCCGTTTGTGTATCGGTGAAGCGTGAGAAAAAGACGGAGCAGCCGCCCCGTCTTTACGATCTCACCACCTTGCAGCGGGAGGCCAACCGCCTGTTTGGATTTACCGCCAAGCAGACCCTTGATTATGCCCAACAGCTCTATGAAAAGAAGCTGCTGACCTATCCCCGCACCGACAGTCAGTATCTTACCGACGATATGCAGCCCACGGCGGAAAGCATCGTGTCCGGCCTGTGGCCGCTGCTTTCCTTTGCAGCGGGGCTGGACATTGCCCCGCAGTTTGGCCGGGTACTGAACAGCAAAAAGGTGTCCGACCACCACGCCATTATCCCCACGATGGAGTTTGTGCAGAAAGGCTTTGACGGGCTGACCGAGGGCGAAAAGAAACTGCTGTCCCTTGTGTGCTGCAAGCTGCTGTGTGCCGTGGCCGCGCCCCATGTGTATGAGGCCGTCACTGCCACATTCACCTGTGCCAGGAACGAGTTCACCGCCAAGGGAAAAAACATTCTCACCCCCGGTTGGAAAGAGATTGAGCGCCGCTTCAAGGCGTCGTTCAAGACCGACGCCGACGAGGACGCGCCGGAGCTGGCACGGGAGCTGCCGGAGATCACCGAGGGCCAGACCTTTGACCCGGTGGAGGCCAGTATCACCGAGCATTTCACCACGCCGCCCAAGCCCTACACCGAAGATACGCTGCTGTCGGCTATGGAACGGGCCGGGGCCGAGGATATGCCGGAGGACGCCGAGCGCCAAGGTTTGGGAACCCCGGCAACCCGCGCTTCCATTCTGGAAAAGCTGGTGCAGATGGGCTTTGTGGAGCGCAAAGGCAAACAGCTACTTCCCACCAAGGACGGCCACAACCTTGTGTGCGTCCTGCCGGATGTGCTGACTTCTCCCCAGCTCACGGCGGAATGGGAAACCAAGCTGACGGCCATTGCCAAGGGCGAGGCCGACCCGGAGGGCTTCATGGTGGGCATTGAGGAAATGACCCGGAGCCTGATTTCCCGATATTCGCAGATCAGCGAGGACGCGCAGAAGTTGTTTCAGGCCGAGCGTGTTGTTATCGGCAAGTGTCCCCGCTGCGGCGAAGCCGTCTACGAGGGCAAGAAAAACTATTACTGCGGAAACCGGGCCTGCCAGTTTGTCATGTGGAAGAATGACCGATTTTTTGAGGAACGGGGCAAGACATTCACCCCGAAGATCGCCGCCGCGCTGCTCAAAGACGGAAAGGCAAAGGTAAAGGGCCTGCGCTCCATGAAAACCGGCAAAACCTACGACGGGACGGTGCTTTTGGCCGATACCGGCGGGAAGTACGTCAACTACCGCGTGGAGAAAAGGAGCTGACGGAGTAACGTAGCAAGCATAGGAAGTGTAGCCACACTTCCTATAAATCCCTGACCCGGCCACCCTGCCGGGCCGGGGATTTTGCTTGTTGGGGAAAGCCCCAAACCCCTATGAATATGAAAGGAGTGAACCCATGAGCGAAGTGTTTTCTATCCTGCTTCATAACCGACAGCGTTATGAGCAAGGCAAAGAGGGCCTTTGGTTTTCTTTGCCGACCACAACCGAAAAGCTGCAAGAAGCCCTGCGGGAAATCGGGATCAGTGCCGACAATCCGCAGGACTTTTTCTTGTACGACTACCGAAGCCCGCAGGAGCGTCCCATTAAGCTTCCCAGCGATCTGGTGCTGTCCGCCGATGTGGACGAGCTGAACTTCCTTGCCGCGAGGCTGGAAAAGCTGGACGCCGCCGAGCTTGCGGAGCTGAACGCTGCCCTGACAAGCCCGCAGAGCGACTTCCGCAGTATCGGCCAGATCATCGACTATCCCGACAACGTGGACTACTATGTGCATCTGCCGGATGTCACCGGCACGGGCCAGTTGGGTGACTACTACCTGAACCGTTCCGGCATGGTGGATATGCCGGAGGAATGGAAAGCGGGAATTTTCCTGCCCCGTTTCGGCCTGCATATTGCCAATACGGAGCATGGTGTTTTCACCGATTATGGCTATCTGGTGAAAAGCGGCGACGAGTGGCAGCGCGTCCATGAGGGCCAGCCGGTGCCGGAGGAATACCGGGTGATGGCCTACCCCGCGCCGGAAATTCTGCGGGACGAGGCCCCGGCCCGGACGGTGCAGCCGGAGGTAGCGCCCACCGCCGAAGCTGCGGCCCCGCCGCCCGTCGTCCCCATTACTCTCAACAGCCAGAACAGCGCCGACCGCATGAAAGAAATCACCGACCGGCTGGAAACCGGTATACAGGAACTCTTCGAGAGTGAACGCCACAAAGCCTATCTCACCTCTATGGCGAAGTTCCACAGTTACAGCTTCAACAATACGCTACTGATCGCCATGCAGGGCGGCCAGCTTGTGGCGGGCTACAACAAGTGGCGGGACGATTTTCACCGTAATGTGAAGCGGGGCGAGAAAGGCATCAAGATTTTGGCCCCCGCCCCCTACAAGGTGAAAAAGGAAGTGCCGAAGCTGGACGAACAGGGCAAGCCGGTCATGGACAAAGACGGCAAGCCTCTGACCGAAGTACAGGAAACACAAGTTCCGGCGTTCAAGATCGTGTCTGTCTTTGACGTGAGCCAGACCGAGGGCGAACCCTTGCCCTCTATCGGTGTGGACGAGCTGGCCGGGAATGTGGAGCAATACGAGGACTTCTTCAAGGCGCTGGAACAGACTTCCCCCGTGCCGATGGCCTTTGAGGACATCCCCGGTGGTTCTCACGGCTACTACCACCTGACGGAAAAGCGGATCGCCATACAGGAGAACATGAGTGAGCTGCAAACTTTGAAAACGGCCATCCATGAGATTGCCCATGCCAAGCTCCACGCCATTGACCCGGACGCCCCTGTGACCGAGCAGGCCGACCCGCCCGACAGCCGCACCCGCGAGGTGCAGGCCGAGAGCGTGGCCTATGCCGTCTGCCAGCACTACGGACTGGACACGTCCGACTATTCCTTTGGCTATGTGGCCGGTTGGAGTTCCGGCAAAGACCTGAAAGAGCTGCGGGCGTCCCTTGAAACCATCCGGGCCACCGCCCATGAGCTGATTACCACCATCGACGGCCACCTTGCCGAGCTTCAGCAACAGCGGCAGGCGCAGCAGGCCGTGGAGCAAATTGTGGAGCCGACTGTGGAACAGGCCGCCGAGCAGCCTGCCCCCGACAGTGTATTTTCCAAGCTGCCCCCGGAACAGCAGCAGGAAATGACCGACAGTGTGAAAGCCATGCTGCAAACCCTGATTGACGCCGATGTGAAATCCACCGGTGAAGTGACGCAAGGCACGTTGGACGCCATTCAGACACAGGGCTTTGTCCTTTCCGGCGACGGGACGCTGCAACGGGCCGAGGCCCAAGAAGCTGCCTACCGTCTGGAAAGCGGCAATATTCTCTTAATCCAGACCAGCGAAAACGGCTTTGACTATACCATGTACGGCCCTGACTACAAAGAGATCGACGGCGGACAGTTGGACAATATGGAGTATTCTTTGTCGGAGGCCCGCGACGAAATTCTTTCCGGGATTGCACCGCAGGGCCATGTAACTGAAAACATCACCGGCGACGCACTGGAAGATTTTCAGGAGGCCGCAGAACAGGCCAATGCTATTTCCGTACAGCCGGAGCCGCAGCCGTGGAATGGGATTGACGGCCTTTTGAACAACAAGCCCATTATGCCGGAGGCCACCCCCACAGAACGAGCCAACGCCCTGATCGACTGGGCCGAGCGTGATGGACAGCGCATGGGCAACGAGGAACGCCGGTTGATCGTGGAGTACGCCGAGGCCGTGGACAACACGGACAAGGTGGTTGCCCTTATCAATGAGTTTTGCGAACATGGCTATGAAATGCAGCACGGCCATGTGGACGAGTTGGTGAAAAGCCGGATTGACCGGGAAATCGCGGAGGCCAAGGCCGCACAGCAGCCCACTCTTGACCCCACGGCAGAGCCGGTTGTAACGATCCTTTTCACCGAAAGCCCCCATTTGGAAATAGGCCAGCAAATGCCGCTGCATGAGGCCGACGCCCTGTTTGCCCGGCTGGACGCAGAACATCGGGGCGGCGGCTACTATGATAAGACCGACTTCCGCATTGATTTCACATTCCAAGGAGAGCCGCACAGCTATTCCGGGCGGCAGGATTTTGGCGACCGGGACGGTTCCCTGATTGAGCATATCCGGGAGTATCAGACCTTTTATCTGAACGATGAAAAATGGAAAGACCATCTGACCCGGCAGGGCGGCCCGGAGGCATGGGCGGAGGATCACGCCAGCCGGGAAGCCTTTCTCGCCGAGATCATCCCCTACATGGAGCTGCATTGCAACCTGTCCCGGCTGGAACAGGAGGCGCAGACCCGTTTGGCGTCCAGCGACACCCTGACGCCGGAGGAAACTGCCTACTATGGGGTGCTGGTGGACTACGCTATGGAGTGCCGTCCACTGCTCAACCACGGAGAGCCTTTGCCGGAAATGCCGAAACTGACCGACTTCGACCAGAGCTTGCAAGACTACAAAGCGCAGGTGGAGGCGGAAATTGCACAGGAGGCCGCCGATGCCGGTATGACCGTAGAGGAATATGCGGCGGCTGGCTATGAGGCCCCGGCCCAGCCGCAGGAGGTCAAAGAGCCACCCCAGCAGGAAGCCCCGGAACAGCAGACAAAAGAACCTGCGGCGTCCGACTACTACTATTCCATCAATGAGGGCGCGGCCCGCCGTGCCAAGGAAATGAACAGCTTTTCCGACTACAAGCCCGGCAGCGCCACAGCCGAATACCGGCATTATGTGGATAAAGCCTTTGCGCTGGCACAGGAACAGAAAAAGCGCGTCGATCCCATGTACCATGAGAAGATCGACAGCCTGCTTGACACCTATGCGCGGAAACTGGCCGCCAACATGAACCATGGCTATGAGATTGACGCCCGTGTTCCGTCCATTTTGATTGCCGGTGGTTCCAATTTCCCGGTACGCCAGAAAGAGAAACAGAACGCGGCCCGCGACAGCAATATGCAGGAATGGCAGTACATCCAAGGGCTGCTTGATAAAATCCGCAGCACCGGCATGGGCGGCATCCGGCAGGACGACCCGCAGGCCATTCCCAAGCTGCAAAAAAAGCTGGCCGGTCTGGAAAAGGCGCAGGAAACCATGAAAGCGGTCAATGCCTATTACCGCAAACACGGTACGCTGGACGGCTGCCCGCACCTCTCTCCTGAAAACCTTGAAAACCTGAAAGCAGATATGGCGTCCGGCTGGCACTATGAAAAGAAGCCGTTTCAGAGCTGGGAGCTGTCCAACAACAATGCGGAAATCCGCCGTGTCCGGCAGCGGATCGAAAGCCTGACCCGCGCAAATGAAGTGGCCTATGTGGGCTGGGAATTTGATGGCGGCCATGTGGAGGCCAACCGGGAACAGGGCCGCTTGCAGGTGTTCTTTGACGGCAAGCCGGAGGCGGACGCCCGCCAGCAGTTGAAAGAACACGGTTTCCGCTGGGCGCCGAGTGTGGGCGCATGGCAGCGGCTTTTGAACGACAATGCCTACTATGCGTCGGACAGGATTGCTTGTATTCAGCCCCTTTCCGGCATCAAGCCCACGGAGCTGCAACGCAACAGCAGCCGAAAACAGCGGGCGCAGGCGGCACAGGAACAGGCAGAGCCGGACTACTTCTACCGGGTACACGCCAACCCCCGCAGCGACAGCCGGGAAAACCTGTATATGCTGCAAGCCTATATCCCGCAGGATAACGGCAGGGCCAAGATCGGGGATGTGCTGTATGTCGGGACGCCGGAACGGTGCCGGGAGTTGATGGATCAGCTCAACACCGTGGAGCTGACGCAGGAAGCCGTCAAGGAGCTGTATGCCAAGGAACAGGAGCAGCCGACACAGGAACCCACCCCGGAACAGGAACCGGCACCAGAGCCGGAGCCGGAACAAGAACCCGTGCCGGAGCCGGAGCCGGAAACCGCCCCGGAGCCGGAAGTTACTTCCGACGCCGAGCCGCAGGCGGCCCCTGCCGAAACCCTGACGGAGTTGCAGAAAAAGGCGTTGGAAATCGCTGACCGATACAAAGACCTGCCCTTGCAGGCCAAAATTGATGCGATCGCGCAGGCGTTTGGCTGTAAGACCGGCGAAATCCACACGTCCCCCTGTACCGGCAAATGGCGCGGCACCAGCGATATGACGATCCGTTTTGACAACGGCGCGTCCCTGTTTATCGGCAACCACCTGACGCCGAAAGCCAAGACGGTCAAGGTGCAGACGGAATGTGTCAACCGTACTTTGGTACAGTACAACCCGGAGATCGTCAAGGCCACCAAGGAAGCGGCCCTGCCCGCGCTGTTGCAGCGGGAGGCCAAGGACAACGAGATCGCAGCCCAAAAGGGCTTGAAGCCCTACACGCTGCTCAATGTAGAGTTCAACGAGGGAGCCGACGAAAAGACCGGCGGTTTAATGGGCTGGTACTATGTGACGCTGGCCGTGGATGGCAAAATCTGTACCCATCTGGAAACGGGATTGAACTATGATATTTCGGACGGCAAGGTGAGCGACACCCCATCACGGGCCGACTACTATCCGGCAGGAGCCTTGAAAGAGGCCGATGTGGACTACGTTTTCAACAATGTGGGTTTTTCCTCTGTGTCCACCCTCTATACGGTGCCGCTGCGGGACGATGTGCGGGAACGTGCCGAAAAGACGCTGGCCGAGCGCAGCGCCGCCGCGCCGGAGGCAAGCCGGGAATGGGGCTTTTACATCATTCCCGACCTGAAAACATGGGCCACCAATGCCGAGCAGCAGACCCCGATAGAGCATTTCGCCACCTTTGAGGAAGCCAAGGCCCGGTTCGACGAGCTGCGGAGCCAGCCCTATAACAGCGAGGCCAAGGATTTGAACACCGATGGCCGACCCTACGCCCATCTGACGCTGGGCATGGAAAGCAAGGACGGCATGAGCGCCGCCGATATTCTCCATATGCGGGCGGGCCAGAATTATCTTGTGGAGGACTTCACCCGCATGGAACGGCTGCGGAGTGATCCCGTGGTACTGGAAAGCCTTTCCCGTGTGGCACAGGAAATCGGCTTTGACCGGGTGCGGCCCTATGTGGTGGAGAACGGCAGCTACAAGGCCATGCCGGATATGCCGTTCACCCAATGGGAAAACCCGTATTTCACCGTCGATCCCCCGAAGCAGGGCGATACCTTTACCATCTACCAGCTCAAAGACGGGCCGGAAACACGGAATTATCGCTATGAGGCTTACGAGAGCTTGCAAGAAGCGGGGCTGGCCGTTGACCGGCAGAATTACGATCTGGTTTACACGGCCCCGCTGGACGGCAAAACCACGCTGGAGGATATTTACCGTACATTCAACATTGACCGTCCCGCCGACTTCACCGGCCACAGTCTTTCCGTTTCCGACGTTGTGGTGCTGAACCGCAGCGGCAAGGAGGAAGCCCATTACTGTGACAGCTTCGGCTTTACGCCGGTGCCGGAGTTCTTCTTGCAGCGGGAAAAACAGCTTACGCCACGGGAATTGCTCACCGGCGAGAGCATCCAGACCCCAAGGGGCAGCTTCCTTGTAACGGATATGAGCCGGGAACAGTTGGAGGCCGCTGGCTATGGTTTCCACCATCAATCCGAGGACGGCAAGTATCTTATCATGGGCAACGGCACGGACGCCTTTGCCATCCCAGCCCAACAGGAAAGCCCCATCAAGGCCGCTGAAATGACGACCGAGCAGAACTACAACATGATTGACGGCGTTCTGAACAATGCCCCGACCATGAGTGAGCTGGAAGCCAAGGCCAAAGCCGGGGAACAGATTTCCTTGTTCGACGTAGCCGAGGCAGCCAAGGCGGAGGCCCAAAAGCCAAAGCAGCCCCAGCGCCCGGCGCAGAAACAGAAAAAGCCGTCCATCCGGGCGCAGCTCAAAGCCGCCAAGGAAGAACAGCAGAAGAAACCGCCGCAGCGGGAAAAAGCACAGGAATTGGAGGTGTGACGCCATGAACAGGTTTGAGAATGTGGATGTTCTGGCCGCGCTGGAACAGCTCATGCGGCAGAACACCGCCTTTCACCGCGACGATTATAACACTGACAAAGAGATCATCGGGCGGGCCACTGTCAGCGACAAGGCCGAGGACAAGACGCTTTTGTGGATGTCCCGCCCATCCGGGACGTACTGTTTCCGGGAAAGTGATGTGTTCCTGCAAGGCACCCCGCAGCACAACACATGGAAGTTTTACGGAGAGCAGACCCGTGACCGGGTGCTGGCCTACGCCGTGGAGCTGACCGGCAAGGTGCGGGGCGTCATTCGCGGCAATCTCTATGAGCTGGACTATCCCCAGCACTTCCGGCACGTCGCAGCCGAGGCGGTACAGGCCGACAACATCATCCTGCACTATGAAAAGGGCGGCCGGGAGCAGCCCGCCGGTTTGTACTTCGACGGGCGGCCCGATCCCAAGCTGGGGGCGTTCCTGCTGTATGAGGCCAAGCCCAATGAGCCGGAACACCTGCGGGAGCTGTTGCGACAGGAACAGAAAGGCCGGGCGCAGCTTGCGCCCGGCGACTTCAAAGCCCACGTCACGGCGCTGCATGACGGCATGATTTTGGCCGAGGCGCAGCGGATCGTGGCCGGGCTGAAAGATCTGTCCGCCCCCAACAGCCCCAACAAGACGCATTTCATGGTGGAGCTGTCCCCGTACTTCGTCCAGATCGCGTCCAGCAAGGACACTGACCGGCTGTTTTCCATGCTGCCCTATAAATCCCTGTGCTTTACCGGCATGAAAGACCGGCACGGCCTGTATGCGGTGATCGGCAAGGACGAGAACCGGGACAAGGAAGTGCGGCGGCCCCGCGCTTCCATCCGCAGGCAGTTATCCGAAACCAAACAAGCCGCAGCCCCGAAAAAGGCCCCGGCCAGAACCAAGAAAAACGAATTGGAGGTATGACAATGCAGTTTACCGTGGAAGAAGAAAACCTGATCTGTATGTATCACAAGAGCGACCGGCGCAGAACGGCGGCCAACATCCGGGCAGCCCTGCCGGACATGGACGAGGACATGGCGGCGCTGGCCCGTCAGACCGCCGACAAGCTGGACGCCATGAACGACGCCGACTTTGAAGCGCGGCAGTTCCATTTCACGGACGAATAAGCAAAACGTCGGGCGCAGGGGCTGTATTGCCTCTGCGTCCGGCATTTTTATATGGCCTTAAATGCTGAAATCATATCGCGAATATTTTGAAATCTTTTGATTTTATCCGGGTTCAATCCTTTCTCAACAAAAGCTCGTAAATTCTGATTCGTAATTTTTTCTGTATTGGTTTTGCCTGTCATTACAAAATAAATAACTCTGGTGAGCGCATAAGTTTCGTGAACTATGCCATAAGTGTTAAACCCCTCGACAACCAGTGCAGGATCATTAAAATAGCCCTTGAACTCTGTATTAACCGTTGTTAGCGTACTATCAGGAATTTTTACAAGTCCAAAATCTGAAAGTTTCACTACAAGAGTATCATCGTACTCTTTTATCAAAATATTTTTAGGACTTATATCACGATGTAGATGTCCTTTTGAATGAAGATAATCAAAGGCACGTAATATTTGTTGGGCAATTCCTTTTCGCTGTACAATTGTTAAGGTGGAGTTATGAGCAGCGATATATCCGTCCAGTGTATAATCCATATATTCCATAATATACTCATTTTTATCTGGATTGTAGCAGTAAACTTCGAGTATGTATGGAGAAGATAGATCATTCATTACATCAAATTCTCTTTTGAAACGGGCAACTTCTTTATCTGTAAGTTCCTTTTTTGCACGCTTCAAAATAAAAGGACGATTATAAAAAGTGTCCTTATATTTATAAACATTAGCATAAGAACCGCTTCCTATCAGTTTCAAATCAAATGTAAAATCTTGTTGCTTATGTGAAATGGTTATGCTACTAAGAGGTAGAAAAATAGGAAGTGTATAATATAATTCGACCTTTGCCATATTGGGCGGCAATGAACTTCCGCCGCTTGAACTAAGGAAATCACGACAGCGTGTGAGTAAATCTAAATAGTATGGGTCTATTTGAAAGGCTAAAGGTGTTTCCTTTAATGAACTTACTAAGCTGAATATAATTTCAATTCTCTTAATTAAATCTCTGCTCGGTTCTGCCCAAAAATGTGCTTCATGTTCCCCGGTTGGTAGTCTTTCGTTCATTGTTCTAAAAAGCCCGACCAGATCATGATGTAAGGTCATAAGAATTTCCCGAAGTTTTTGGTTTCTAAATGATTTATATAAATCGGAGTATTCCGCATTTATTTGACTACACGATAATAGTTCTCTGTATTGTGATTCAATATAGTTTTCAATATTCATACAAGTTCCACCGTTTCCCACTTTGTTTTATTGTATTATATCATGCTATGACATAATCGGCAATTATCCAAAACGCTGGGCGCGGAGGTGTCAAAGCCTCTGCGTCCGGCGCTCTTTTTTCTTATGCCTGCC
>OLNU01001833.1_pt1 | contig 14607 bp, 17 predicted proteins | sample 1672241 | NCBI WGS metagenome assembly OLNU01 (sample SAMEA3136663, study PRJEB25190) | human gut metagenome | biome: human gut; feature: human-associated habitat; material: faeces | place: Austria | collected 2013 | reverse complement strand
GCGGGCATGAACCCGAACGAGACCGAGGAGCTGATGGAGACGATCGAAATCGTCCGCAAGAGGTTCGGCGTAACCGTCCTGCTCATCGAGCATGACATGAAGCTGGTCTCCGGCATCTGCGAGTACCTGTATGTGCTCAACTTCGGCCGTCTGCTGGCTGAGGGCACGCCCAAGGAAGTGCTGAGCAATCCGGAAGTCGTTAAGGCATATCTGGGCGAATAAGAAAGGAGGAAACAAGTATGGCAATGTTGGAAGTAAAGGACATCAACGTGTATTACGGCCTGATTCATGCACTGCGTGATGTTTCCTTCAAGGTAAACGAGGGCGAGGTCGTAGCGCTCATCGGCGCGAACGGCGCGGGCAAGACCACCACGCTGCACACGGTCACGGGTCTGCTGCCGTCGAAGGGCGGCACGGTGACGTTCGAGGGCAAGGACATTACGCACAAGCCGGGTCACACGATCGTAAAGCTGGGCATGAGCCACGTTCCGGAGGGCCGCCGCGTGTTCGCGGGTCTGACGGTCGCGGAGAACCTGCGTATGGGCGCGTATACCCGCCCGAAGAATGAGATCCCGGAGTCGCTGAAAATGGTCTACGAGCGTTTTCCGCGGCTGGAGGAGCGTAAAAATCAGGCAGCGGGCACACTGTCCGGCGGCGAGCAGCAGATGCTCGCAATGGGCCGTGCGCTGATGAGCAAGCCGCGCATCCTGCTGCTCGATGAGCCGTCCATGGGTCTGTCGCCGCTGTTCGTCGGCGAAATCTTCAAGATCATCGAGGAAGTGTCCAAGGCAGGCACCACTGTCCTGCTGGTAGAGCAGAACGCAAAGAAGGCGCTGTCCATCGCGGACCGCGGCTACGTCCTCGAAACCGGCAAAATCGTCAAGACCGGCAAGGCAGCTGATCTGCTGAATGATGATGCCATCAAGAAGGCTTATCTGGGAGAATAAATTTCGGAAATGGAAAATGGAGAATGGAAAATGGAAAATGAATGTGCGGCGCACAGCGCCGATATTAAATAATCGCGCTATGCGCGATACCACCATTCTCAATTCTCCATTCTCAATTATCAATTTATGTAGGGGGTAAATTATGAAACCTTACGTTATCACAATCGCGCGCCAGTACGGCTCGGGCGGCAAGACGGTCGGCAAGATGCTGGCGGACAAGCTGGGCATTCCGTTCTACAACCGCGAGATTATCACCATGGCGAGTGAGGACAGCGGTGTAAACGCCATGCTGTTCTCGGACGAGCGTCTCAAGGGCGATTTCCTGACGCGCCTGCGCGCGCATTATCACGGCAACGCGCCCGTGCCGAACGACTCGTCCAAGTCCTACCTCAAGGATGAGGCGCTGTTCGCCTATCAGGTGAAGATCATCCGCCGGCTGGCGGATCAGGGTCCGTGCGTTATGATCGGCCGCTGTGCCGACTATATTCTGGCAGGCCGACCGGATGTTGTGCGCGTGTTCGTCCATGCGGACAAGGATTTCTGTCTCGAGCAGGCCATGAAGGTGGACTCGCTGCCGGAGCAGGAGGTCGAGAAGAAAATCGCGGAGATCGACGATTACCGCGCCCGCTACTACAAGCACCACACCGGCCACGACTGGTATGATGCGCGGAATTATGATCTGTCGCTCAACAGCGGCGTGCTCGGCTTTGACGGCACGGTTGAAGAGATCATCAAGTATATGGAAGTGCGCGAGCAGTTTCAGAAGTAAATAGGGGAGAACCGTTTGTGAGAGCAGGCGGTTTTCTTTTTTGCGTTTGGCGGTTGAAAGGATTTACCGTATGTTTACCACCTGCACATAATTATCCCGTAGGGGCGAACATTGTTCGCCCGCAGCACGACCGGAGCCTGTGCAAGGAACGGCCACGCATCCGGTTAACCATAACGTAGGAGCACAATGTGCTCCCCTGCGGGATGACGTGTACAGATCGGATAGCAACGGTAAACCACGGCAGGAAAATGGTGCAGATTCGACCTGAAAAAACTTTTTCAAAAAATTTTGAAAAAAGGGTTGACGAAACGGGGATTCTGTTATATACTAAACAAGTCGTCAGCGATGAGTCATCAAAAACGACAACAACTTAACAAGATGGAGAGTTGGCTGAGTGGTCGAAGGCGCACGATTGGAAATCGTGTAGGCGTGATGAGCGTCTCTAGGGTTCAAATCCCTAACTCTCCGCCATAAAGGACTGAAATCGAAAGGTTTCAGTCCTTTTTGCATTTCTACACAGAAAAATAGTTGCAAGTAAATTTCTGACATACACAGGGTAAAAATCGAAAATGGCACAAAAGTGGCACAACTTCACTGAAAAAATCCTCCGGTTACGAGCCGGAGGACTTCTCTTTTTGTTCGTTTTTTGTTTCGGGGAAGATACCGGCAACGACCTTCTGGGCGGCGGCAGCAGCCGTTTCAAAGTCGGTGTGCAGGTAGCGTTCGGTGGTTTCGATTTTCGTGTGGCCGAGCATATTCTTGACGGTGTTCAGATCCGCGCCGGACTTGATAAGCATGGTAGCTGCAGAGTGCCGCAGGTCGTGGACACGCACCTTGTCAAAGCCATACTTCGTCCGGAAGTTTTCCCAGCGCTTCGTGATGGTGTTCGGCGTAGGAAGTACGCCGTCCAGCTCGCAGACATACTGCACGATGCGATCCTTCGGGAACGCTGCACGCACGGCCAGCAGCTCCTCTTTGATGTAGGGGACCAGGTACAGCGTGCGGTGACTTTGGGACGTTTTCAGTCTGGGTTTCCAGATCGGCTGCCCGTTGCCGTCGTAGGTGTACTGCCCTGCGATGGTAATGGTTTCGTTCGCGAAGTCGATGTCAGACCAGCGCAGGCCGAGCGCTTCGCCGCGCCGCAGGCCGTAGACAACGCACAGCAGTACGACAAGGTAAAGCTGCCCATCATGTTGGGGGAGCACTGTAAGCACGCTGTGGGCCTGATCTGCCCCAAGGATAGACGGTACAAACGGTTCGTCATCTTTTGGCAGCATGACCTTGCTGCATGGATTGGCCTTGAGCAGCTTGCATTCGATTGCATAGTTGCAGGCGGCCTTGAGAACGCGGTGCGAATAAGCGATCGTGCCGGCGCGGATCGGCTTGCCGTTATCCACAGCCTGTGCAAGCATCTGTGCATAGACGGTTTCAAGCATGATGCGGTTCAGCTTGTCGATCGGCTTATTCCCAAGATACCGATTCAGCCGGTCAGCGCAGTGCGTATAACCGCGAATCGTGTTGGACGCACGGCCGCGCAGCTTGCATGAGGTGATGTAAGCCTCCAGCAGCTGCCGGACTGTCATAGTATCCGCTTCTGGAGCGCGGTCAGCGTAGTCGCTGAGATACTGCTGTTCCCACTCGATCGCCTCACGCTTGGTGCGGAACCACGTCTTTGACTTACGGCGTAGCTTGCCGTTCTCGTCATGCCACGCGGCACGAGCACCCCAGCCCTTGCCTTTTTCATTCCATACCATATAAGAAAAACCCCTTTCCACCATGAAAAAAGTATGGTAAAATAGGGGTACTGATGTAACGGCTCAATGTTTTATCAGTACCCCGTCCCGTTCCGGTGTTGGCGCACCGGGGCGGGATTTTTTTTATGCGTTTAACCGGGTCGAATTCGACCCCTTTATTTTTTCTCGAGTTTCACAGTCGTGGTAACGCCCATAGCGGACACGCTGTAACTGATTTGTCCGTCCTCGTAGGTGAACGTCTTTGTTTCATCCGGAGAGGCGAGAAGCGCGTTTGCGGTCTGCTCGGTGTCATTAGCAGAATCCCAAGTGTACGGCTCATCTGCTGTGGTCGGAGCCTCGAAGCTGCCCGCCCAGTACAGAGCAGTGGTGTCCGGCATGACCCAGTTGACCGTGATCGTGTCATCCGTGATGGTGGCCGTCTGGTAGCTGTCCTCGGCGTTGCTGTTTACCTGCACCCATTCGCCGGTCAGATCCGACGGCTGCGGTGCTTCCTCCTGCTGGGCGGCGGCATCGGCGCCGGTGCTGCTCGATGCGTTTCCACCGCAGGCTGTGAGCGGCAGTGTCAGCATGAAGCAGGCGAATACTAACGCTAACATTCTCTTTTTCATATTCGGTTCTCCTTAAATTTGATCTACGGTGCGAATGACTTTGATTACACGGCCGACAACGCGGCATTTCTCCAAATCAGAGCCTTCGATCCGTTTCGGTTTGAACTCGGGATTGATCGGAACCAGCTCGAGCCAGTCTTCGCCGGGCTTGTAGTTGATTCGTTTTACTGTGGCCTCGCCGTCGCCCAGCAGCATAATGCCGATCCGACCGGGCACTTCCATGTCGCTGCATCTCAGACAGAGAATGTCGTCGCCGTCCTGAAACTGCGGGTACATACTGTCGCCGCTGATGGTCGCCAGGAAAAAGTCTTCCGGTCGTCGTCGGCCTATCCATTCAGCAGGAATGCTGCGCAGTTCATAGGCATCATCGGGTGTTGCGTCGAAGTGTGCAGCCACCGGGCCTGCGTAATGAATCGTGACAAGCGAGTAGTCGTCCGGATTGTCCTCAGATCTGCGTGCATTGACCTCACGCAGTATGCGGGCATTATCCAGATGAAAGAACGGTTCCGACACATTGCCGAGCAGGTAATCGCTGCTGACGTCAAACAGCCTTGCAAAGTTAGAAACCACGGTGATGATAGGCTCCTGCAGACCGTTTTCATATCTGCTGATCGTGCTCTTGTTCAGGCGGCCGCCAAAACGATCATTGTACGTTTTAGCAAGGCTTTCGAGAGAATATCCGCTTTCGGTGCGTAAATCTTTTAATATTTTACCAAAGTCAGCCATAATAGCTTCCTCCTTTTGAATTTATCGTATCACATACAATTAAGAAAATCAATATGGAAATTTGCGTTTTCGATAACAAAATTAAAAATAGTTATTGACAACGCAACGGCAGGGTGTTATAGTCTTGTTATCGAAAACGCAACGAAGGGAGGGGAAGCCGATGGTCGAGAAGAAGAAACTCATTCACGAACCGTATAACAAATTCAAAGGCTTTATGCGGGAAAATGGTATCATTTATTCACATATTGCCGAACTACTCGGTGTCACACCGACAACTGTTTCACAGAAGGTAAATGGTCAGTCGGACTTCACTGTCAGTGAGGCAGAGTTGATTATGCGGGAATACCATGCGGACATCAAAATTTTTTTGCCCTGATCGTTGCGTAAGCGATAACAAAGGGAGGTGAACACCATGAAAAGCCGTCTTATCCAGGAAACCGTCAGCTACGATGGCGCCTGCGAGATGCTTGACTGTGGCAAGAACACGATCCTGAATCTCTGCAAAGCCGGAGAACTGGCATCCACGATCCACGCCGGACGACGGCGTATCTACATTGACAGCATCGAGGCCTATGCTGAGCGTATCCGCGCAAAGGCGTATGCCGCGAGCGTAAATATCTAAGAAAGAAGGAAATCCAATGCAAAACAACAATTTCGCAGCCACACTGGCCTCGGTCGCATCCGAGTTCGGCGTAGAGGACACCGCAAAGCACGGCCGCGGCATCAAGCCGAGCAAGCGCCCGTACTTCCGCTGGACAGATGAACAGCTCGAGCAGTTGGCAACGCTGCGCGATGAGGGCAAGTCTGCGGCCGAGATCGCGGAGGCGCTGGGCGTGTCGAGCGATAAGGTCATCACCAAGCTGGCCGCCATGGCAGCACGGCAGCGGGCCGGCAGCAAGACGCCGGAGCAAAGTACCGAACCGGTACCCGAGGCCGAGGCAGAACCGGAGCAGGAAGCTGAAACCGAGCCGTCCGTCGAGGCCGAGCCGGAACCAGAGCTTAACCCAGTGTCGCAAGACCTTAACCCAACTGATGTTGACCTCGACCGCATGATCTTTACGGCGTTCGACAACGTTGTCGGCAAGGTAGATGATTTCGTCACGATGTCCGGCTGCTGGCGCAAGGTGCTGACGACCATCGAGAAGCAGTTGAACGAGCTGGCATATCTCGTTTGGGAACACCCGAACACCGAGGAATCGGTCTGTCAGATCGCGGCCGTCATCGCGTATGACGAAGTACGCGCATGAAAAACGCCGCTGTCAGGACAGCAATCCCGATCAGCGGCAAAGAAAAATATATTCAATCACATAATAGCATGAAGTTAGGAGAATTTCAATGGTAAAGATTATCAGCACCGTAAAGGGTACAAAGGCATTCGCAAGCGTAGAGATGGCCGGAGAGATTTCGGTCATTGCAGCAGAAATCGGCGGCGCACTCAGCAGTGCCTACAACCAGATCAAGGCACAGGACAAGAACGCAGCGAAGAAGTTCCGTTTCCTGCTCACTGAACTGGTATCCAACGAGCGTTCGCCGATGTGGGACGCTTCCAAGGACAGCGGCACCGTCTGCCGTGCTGCTATCGTCCGTGAGGGCGAAAAGCTGACCGGCGACGACATTGCCGACCTGCTGCGCCGTGGCACGCCGAAGGACATCATCAAGAGCCTGCTGGAGGAGATGTAACATGACCGACCCCATCAAGATCACCTCGCTCGAGGCGGAGAACGTCAAGCGCGTGCGTGCGGTGCAGCTGCATCCGAGCGCAACCGGCCTGACCATCATCGGCGGGAACAACAACCAGGGCAAGACCTCGCTGCTGGACACAATCGCATGGGCGCTCGGCGGCGACCGCTTCCGTCCCTCCATGGCTACCCGTGAGGGCAGCACCATTCCGCCGCACATCAAGGTCACGCTGTCCAACGGCCTGATCGTCGAGCGCCGCGGCAAGAACAGCGACCTCAAGGTCATCGACCCGTCGGGCAGCAAGGCCGGACAGCAGCTTCTCAATGCCTTTATCGAGCAGCTTGCACTCGATCTGCCGCGCTTTATGCAGGCGAGCGACCGCGAAAAGGCGGACACGCTGCTCCACATCATCGGCGTAGGCGAACAGCTTGCCGCACTCGAGCGCAAAGAGCAGGAGCAGTACAACGAGCGCCTTGCCATTGGCCGCATTGCCGACCAGAAAGCCAAGTACGCGAAGGAGCAGCCGTACTGGCCGGATGCACCGGACGAACTCATCTCCGCAAGTGACCTCATCCGTCAGCAGCAGGCAATCCTTGCCCGCAACGGCGAGAACCAGAGCAAGCGGGCGATGGCAAGCCTGCTCGAGCAGCAGGTGAGCACCCTGACCGCGCGTGTGGATGAGCTGCACCGTCAGCTGCAAACCGCCGAGGAGGAACTCACCGCCAAGACGGCTGATCTTGCCACCGCACGCAAGACCGCCGAGCAGCTGGTGGACGAGAGCACCGAGGAGCTGGAGCGCAGCATTGCCGACATCGAAACCATCAACGCCAAGGTGCGCGACAACCTCAACCGTGAAAAGGCCGAGGAGGATGCACGCGCCTATCAGCAGCAGTACGACAGCCTGACCGCCGAAATTGAGCAGCTCCGCGAGGACAAGCGCGCGCTGCTGGACGGCGCCAAGTTGCCGATGGAGGGCCTCGGTGTTGCGGACGGCGCACTGACCTATCACGGCCAGAAATGGGATAATATGTCCGGCAGTGAGCAGCTGCGGGTGGCGACCGCCATTGTGCGCTGTCTGAAACCGCAGTGCGGCTTCGTGCTGCTGGACAAGCTGGAGCAGATGGACCTCGGCACGCTGCGTGAGTTCGGCGCGTGGCTGGAGAGCGAGGGCTTACAGGCCATCGCAACGCGCGTTTCGACCGGTGACGAGTGCTCCATCATCATCGAGGACGGCTATGTGCAGGGAGAGGAACAGCCTTTACCTGACGAGCCGCAGAGTACATGGAAAGCAGGTGCATTTTAATGCAGATCATCCGCGGAAAACAGAAGACCGCGCTCAAGGTTGTCGTGTACGGTCCGGAGGGCATCGGCAAGTCTACGTTTGCCGCACAGTTCCCGAACCCGCTGTTCATCGACACCGAGGGCGGCACCAAGCACATGGACGTCGCCCGCACGCCTAAGCCGACCAGCTGGGTCATGCTGCTCGGTCTGGTCAAGGAGTGCATTGCCGACCCGAGCCTGTGCGGCACGCTCATCATCGACACGATGGACTGGGCGGAGCTGCTGTGCAGCCGCTACGTCTGCGACAAGGCACAGAAAAAGAGCATCGAGGAGTTCGGCTACGGCAAGGGCTACACCTATCTGATGGAGGAGTTTGGCAGCCTGCTGAATACGCTGAACGAGCTGGTCGAGCGCGGCGTGAACGTAGTCGTGACGGCGCACGCCAAGATGCGGAAATTTGAGCAGCCGGACGAGCTCGGCGCATACGACCGCTGGGAGATGAAGCTGTCCGCCAAGACCGCGCCGCTCGTCAAGGAGTGGGCTGACATGGTGCTGTTCGCCAACTACAAGACGTTCGCCGTCAAGACCGAGAACGGCAAGACCAAGGGGCAGGGCGGTGAGCGCCGGATGTACACCACCCATCACCCGTGCTGGGATGCCAAAAACCGCTTCGGCCTGCCGGGCGAAATGCCGTTCGATTATGCCGGAATCGCCCATATCATCGGGAACGAAAAAAATATTCGGTCAATTACTGAACCGAATGAACCGATTGCGGTCAATTCTGCGGACGAAACGCCGGATAAGTGTAAGGACGTTTCCGATGCACCCGCACAGGCGGCAGTAAGCGAACCGGCGAAATCGGACGGCATCGTGCCGGACATTCCGGCAGGTATCCCGCAGGCGCTGCGCGACCTGATGCAGGCCAACAACGTCACCGCGACCGACATTCAGACCGCCGTTTCCGCCAAGGGATATTTCCCGCTCGGCATGGAGATCACCGACTATCCGGCGGATTTCGTGAGCGGCTGCCTGATCGGTGCGTGGGATCAGCTCTATCAGGTCATTCTGAAAGAGCGCAAGGACATTCCGTTTTAATCAAGGAGGACAATTATTATGAACGACAACATTCTGGATCAGGAGCTCGGCTGGGAAGACGAGATCGAAAACGAGGGCAGTCCGCGCCGTGTGCTCGAGCCGGGCGAGTACCCGTTTACCGTACTGGGCTTTGAGCGTGCCCGCTACGCAGGCAGCGAAAAGGTAGCGCCGTGCAATCAGGCTATCCTGCACCTGCGCGTGGATGCGCCGGACGGCGAGAGCGAGATGAACGTCAACCTGTTCTTGCTTAAGCGCTTTGAGTGGAAACTGTGCCAGTTCTTCACGTCCATCGGTCTGCGCCAGCACGGCGAAAAGCTGCGGATGAACTGGGCGGCTGTCACCGGCAAGACTGGCCGCTGCCGCATCACCAAGCGTACTTACAAGGACAAGACCGGCGCAGACCGCGAAACCAACGATCTGGACGAGTTCCTCGATCCGCTGGGTGCGCCGTCCATGCAGCAGGCGGGCGGCTTTACGCCGGGAGCATTCTAATATGGAACTGCGACCGTATCAGCAGGCGGCGCGTGAAGCGGTCGAGAACCGCTGGGAGCAGGGTGACGACAGCACCCTGCTTTCTATTCCCACCGGCTGCGGAAAGACTGTCATTTTTGCGAAGATTGCCGAGGACAGGGTGCGGCAGGGCGACCGCGTGCTCATCCTCGCGCACCGCGGCGAGCTGCTCGATCAGGCCGCCGACAAGCTGCACACCGCGACCGGACTTTCCTGCGCGACCGAGAAAGCCGAGCAGAGCTGTCTGGGCAGCTGGCTGCGTGTAGCGGTCGGCTCGGTGCAGACCCTTATGCGGCCCAAGCGGCTGGCGGCGTTCCCGCGGGACTACTTCGGCACCATCATCATCGACGAAGCGCATCACGCGGTATCCAACAGCTACGGACGTATCCTGAATCACTTCGATAGCGCAAAGGTGCTCGGCGTAACCGCAACGCCTGACCGAGGTGATATGCGAAATCTCGGCAGCGTGTTTCAGTCGCTGGCGTATGAGTATTCGCTGACAAAGGCCATCCGCGAGGGCTACCTTGTGCCCATCAAGGCGCTGACCGTACCTCTCAAGATGGACCTCTCCGGTGTCGGCGTGCAGTCCGGCGACTTTAAGCCGGGCGACCTCGACAGTGCGCTCGACCCGTACCTCTACCAGATCGCGGACGAGATGGCAAAGACCTGTGCCGACCGCAAGACCGTTGTGTTCCTGCCGCTCGTTAAGACCAGCCAGAAATTCCGCGATATTCTGTGTTCGCGCGGCTTCCGTGCGGCAGAAGTGAACGGCGAATCGCCCGACCGCGCGGAAATCCTTGCGGCATTCGACCGCGGCGAGTACAACGTGCTGTGCAACAGTATGCTGCTCACCGAGGGCTGGGACTGCCCGAGCGTCAACTGCGTTGTGGTGCTGCGCCCGACTAAAGTACGCAGCCTGTACAGCCAGATGGTAGGCCGCGGCACGCGCCTGTTTCCCGGAAAGACCGACCTGCTGCTGCTGGATTTCCTGTGGCACACCGAGCGGCACGAGCTTTGCAGGCCGGCACATCTGGTCTGCGAAACCGCCGAGGTGGCCGAGAGCATGACCGAGAGTGCAGCCGAGCAGGGCGGTCCGGTGGACATTCTGGAAGCCGCCGAACAGGCCGAGAGCGATGTGGTGCAGCAGCGCGAGGAATCCCTCGCCAAGCAGCTGGCGGAGATGAAAAGCCGCAAGCGCCGTCTGGTGGACCCGTTACAGTTTGAGCTGTCCATTCAGGCGGAGGATTTAGCAGGCTACACGCCCGCATTCGGCTGGGAGATCGCGCCGCCGAGTGAAAAGCAGCTCGGCGCACTGGAAAAGTGGGGCATCCGCCCGGACGAGATCGAATGCGCGGGCAAGGCGGCAAAGCTGCTCGACCGTCTGGCGGCACGCCGCACCGAGGGTCTGACAACGCCCAAGCAGATTCGCTTTCTGGAGGGCAAGGGCTTTACGCACGTCGGCACCTGGCAGTTTGAGCAGGCAAAGCAGCTCATCGACCGCATTGCCGCCAACGGCTGGCGCATTCCGCGCGGCATCGACCCGAAAACCTACATGGGATAATGGAGGATAAATGAAGCAGGACGAACTCGATCTCCGGCAGGCGCTGGACTACATCGACCCGAGAGAACTCTCGTACAGCGAGTGGGTCGGCGTCGGCATGGGACTGAAAGAAGCAGGCTATCCCGTCGGTCTGTGGGAGGACTGGTCAAGACGGGACGGCGGGCGCTACCGCACCGGCGAGTGCGCCCGCAAGTGGGACAGCTTTCGCGGCACGGACACGCCCATCACGGCGGGAACCATCGTGCAGATGGCGCAGCGCGGCGGCTGGCAGCCGAACGGCGGCGACTGTGAACTCGGCTGGGACGATGAGATCGGCGGGAACGAACCCTACCGCGTGATCGACCCGCACTGGGTCGAGGCGCAGGAGATTGCCGAACCCGCCGAGTGGCATCCGGCGCAGCAGCTCATCACCTACCTCGAAACGCTGTTCGACAGCGAGGAGCACGTCGGCTACGTCACCCGCTCGTTCTCGAACGAGGACGGCAAGGCCATGCCGACCAAGGGCGACTGGGCGCGAACCGCCGGTCAGCTGGTGCAGGCGCTCTCTGCCTGCGGCGACGACATCGGCAGCGTGCTCGGTGACTACGACCCGGCGGTCGGCGCGTGGATCCGCTTCAACCCGCTCGACGGCAAGGGCATCCGCAACGAGAACGTCACCGCGTTCCGCTACGCGCTCGTCGAGTGCGACGGCATGGACATCGACCGCCAGAACGCGCTCATCCGCGAACTGGAGCTGCCGGTGGCGTGTCTGGTGCATTCGGGCGGCAAGAGCGTGCACGCCATTGTACACATTGATGCACCCGACTACCCAGAGTACCGCAAGCGGGTCGAATACCTGTACACGGTCTGCCGCAAAAACGGTCTGGAACTCGACCAGCAGAACCGCAATCCGTCGCGCCTGTCGCGTATGCCTGGCGTGATGCGAAAGGGACACAAGCAGTTTCTCATCGACACCAACATCGGCAAGGCGGACTTTGCCGAGTGGCGCGAGTTCATCGAGAGCGCGACCGATGACCTGCCCGACCCGGAGAGCATGAGCGCGGTCTGGGACGAGATGCCGCCGCTGGCTCCGGCACTCATCGACGGCGTGCTCCGGCAGGGACACAAGATGCTGCTTGCCGGACCGTCCAAGGCGGGCAAGTCGTTCGCACTGATCGAGCTGACCATCGCCATCGCCGAGGGCAAAAGCTGGCTCGGCTTCGACTGTGCACAGGGCAGAGTGCTGTACGTCAACCTCGAGCTTGATCGCGCCTCCTGCCTGCACCGCTTCCGCGATGTGTATGGCTGCCTCGGCTGGAAGCCTGAGCACCTCGGCAACATCGACATCTGGAATCTGCGCGGCAAGTCCGTGCCGATGGACAGGCTCACGCCCAAGCTGATTCGCAGAGCCATCAAGAAGGACTACATCGCGGTCATTATCGACCCCATTTACAAGGTCATCACCGGCGACGAGAACTCCGCCGATCAGATGGCGAACTTCTGCAACCAGTTTGACAAGGTGTGCACCGAACTCGGCTGCGCGACCATCTACTGTCACCACCATTCCAAGGGTGCACAGGGCGGCAAGCGCTCGATGGACCGCGCGAGCGGCTCCGGCGTGTTCGCCCGCGACCCGGATGCGCTGCTCGACCTCATCGAACTCGAGGTGTCGGACGATCTGCGCGTGCAGATGGAGAACAACGCCGTCTGCCGTGTATGCGGCGCGGCGCTCGAGGCAGCAGGAAAGAGCGACGAGGTATCGCAGGACGACCTGTGCAGCCAGCGTGCTGCCATGGATGCCTGCAAGCGGCTACTCTCCGGCGTGGACTACAATCACCTGCTCGACCGTATTGCCGACACCCGGAAAGAGGTGCAGGCACGGACGGCGTGGCGCATCGAGGGCACGCTGCGTGAGTTCCCGAAGTTCCCGCCGGTCAACCTGTGGTTCGAGTTTCCGGTGCACCGGCCGGATGGCAACGGCGCTTTGCAGGACATCAATCCGGACGAAGCTGCTCCGGCATGGCAGCGCGGCGCAAAGGCCCGCAAGGGCAAGGCAAAGCAGGCGAAGCAGAGCAAGAAGGAAGCGTTCGATACGGCGTACAATGCCCTGTGCCTGGGCGGGGATGCGCCGACGGTGCAGGACATAATCGAATACTACACCGAGCAGAACGAGGACGGAGAGGTTCAGAAGCCGACTTCGAGAACCGTCTACAGGTGGATTAAGGATTATGGTTATTCGCTGGATAAGAATAGTGGAAAAATCTTGAATGACACGACCTGCGACATGACCTGAAAGTTAAGGTTATGACGCTTGCGACACAACCTGTGACACGACCTTACGGTTCAGGTCATGTCGTTAGTGACATAACCTGCGACACGACCTGAAATTATGGTCATGTCGAGAGTGACGACACGACCATATATATACTACGTATATATTTTTGACAATGTCACAAGTGACACAACCAGGTGGGTCAGTGTGTGAACGCACTCACCATGTGAGGGGGCTTTGAAGGCGCCCCTCACAGATGGTTGGAGAGCGCACACACGACTGGACCCGTCGCGCGAGAGGAGAGAAGAAGAAAATGGTAACGCAGTTTTTCATGGCGATGCGCCCGCCGACGTGTACGGCGCAGGAGAAGCAGGTGCGCGTGGTGCATGGCAAGCCGCAGTTCTACGAGCCGCAGGCGCTCGCCGCCGCACGCGCAAAACTGTGCGCCCATCTCGGGCAGCACCGGCCGGAACAGCCGTATACAGGCGGCGTGCGGCTCGTAGTGAAGTGGCTGTTCCCGCGAGGAAAACACCCGAACGGCAGCTACCGCACGACAAAGCCGGATACAGACAACCTGCAGAAGCTGCTCAAGGACTGCATGACCGCCGAGCACTTCTGGACGGACGATGCGCTGGTGTGCTCGGAGATCACGGAGAAATTCTGGGCGGACACGCCCGGCATCTGGATTCACATCGAGCCGGTGGAGGGCTGATATGGACTTTGAGGAGATGAACCAGCGGGCATACGACCGCAAACCCGAGCCGGACGGTCTGACACCCGCCGAGCGCATGATCTGGCTGGCGCTGCGGCTGCTGTATGAGCTGCACTTTCACGGCGGTCTGACCCGTGAGGAGGGCGTGGCGTATAAGCAGGAGCTGAAAAAAGATTACGAGCGTAACCTCACGCAGGAGGCCGAGTGGCTGCGTGCCGGTACGGCAATGAAGCTGCTGCGGCAGAGCGAGAACCCCGAGGTGAAGAAAATCGTCGGGGAAGTTGAAACGATGTTTTGAGGAGGAGAACAATGGCGAAGTGTAAATTTTGCGGGGAGCCGGTTAAGGCTGCACCCGTGTCCCATCCGGCCTGCTGGGAGCAGGCGGTGAACAAGCTCGCAGGTGAGATCTGCGATGAGTATTGTAAGTTTCCTTTTGAACTGGACTATGAGGCACTGGTGGACAAATGCGAGCAGTGCCCGATGGTACGGCTGAAGGAGTTGGGAGGGGAAGTATGATTTTAGAGTTGACCAAACAGAACATCTTGAACCTGACGAATGAGAGCAAGCGCAAGGCTATCCTTGCCGCCTGGCGCAACTGGGGCATCTGGCACAAGGCGCCCGAGATCGGGCTTAGCGTGTATCGGCTTGATCTGCCGGACGGCAGCTTTTTCACCGCCAGCTGGTACGAGGGCGACGACTTCTTTCCGGGCGGC
>OLNU01001815.1_pt1 | contig 14696 bp, 9 predicted proteins | sample 1672241 | NCBI WGS metagenome assembly OLNU01 (sample SAMEA3136663, study PRJEB25190) | human gut metagenome | biome: human gut; feature: human-associated habitat; material: faeces | place: Austria | collected 2013 | reverse complement strand
AGCGGATATCAGGTGGAAAGCATAAAAATCGGTGAAAATGATACAGATCTGTATACAGAAAATGACTTTGAATTCAGTGGAAAGGCAGAAGCAAAAGGAACAAATGCCGGCACCTATCCTATGGGTCTGAAAGAAGCACAGTTTACCAACAAGAACGAGAACTTTACGAGTGTCGTTTTTGTAGTAACTGACGGAAAACTTGAGATCAGCCCAAAACAGGTAACCCTTACCAGCGAAAGTGCAAGCAAGCCGTATGACGGAACGCCCCTGACCAGACCGAGTGTGACAGGAGGAGACGGATTTGTAGCAGGAGAGGTAACCGATATCCGTGCAACCGGAAGTGTTACCAATGTAAGTGAAGGTGAAGTAACCAATGCCATTACTTATGCAACAGGCGAGAAGTTTAATGCAGATAACTACAACATCACCAGGGAAGAGGGCAGGCTGAGCATCACAGCATCCCAGGAAAAGGTAACCGTAACCATCACCGGACATACAAATACGGAGAAGTATGACGGAACTCCTAAGAAAGCGGAAGGCTATGAGACAGCCATTGCCAGTGACAGTGGTCTGTACAAAGAGGCAGATTTCAGCTTCAGTGGAACTGCAGAAGTGGAGAAAACAGATGCAGCAGAAACTGCATACCCGATGGGCCTGGCAGCAGGGCAGTTTACAAATACGAACACGAACTTTGCAAACGTGGAATTCGTAGTAACGGACGGAGCCCTTACCATCACCCCAAGACAGGTAATCCTTACCAGTGCGACTGATGAAAAGGTCTACGACGGAACCCCGTTGACTAACCACAACGTAACCGTAAGCGGTGACGGCTTTGCAGCCGGTGAAGGTGCAACCTACGATGTAACCGGAACCCAGACCGATAAGGGAAGCAGCGATAATACTTTTACCTACAAGCTGAATGAGAATACCAAAGCTTCCAACTACAGCATTGAGCTTGCACCAGGAGAACTTACAGTAACACCAGTTACAGACAAAGTCACCGTAACCATCACAGAGCACAGCGCTTCCCTGAAATACAATGGAGCGGAACAATCTGTTACAGGTTATGACACAGCAATTGACAACACCCTCTATAAAGAAACTGATTTCACCTTCAGCGGAGATGCTACAGCGAAAGGAACTGACTTTGGTTCATATCCGATGAATCTGAAAGCAGAAGACTTTACAAACAAGAATAAAAACTTTGCAAATGTAGTATTTGAAATTGTAGACGGACAGCTTGAGATTACCAAACGAGATGTGGAACTGATCAGTGGTTCTGACGAGAAAGTTTACGACGGAACTCCGCTGACTAAGAATCACATTCTGATCGCAGGTGACCAGTTTGTTCCTGGAGAAGGCGCAGATTATGATGTAACCGGAAGCCAGACAAATGCAGGATCAAGTGATAATGAATTCACTTACAGACTGAACAGCAGCACCAAGGCAATCAACTACAATATCAAAACTACTCCGGGAACCCTTAAGGTAACCCCGGTTACAGATAACGTAATTGTCACCATTACCGAGCACAGTGGCAGCGCCAAATATGATGGCACTGAAAAAACAGTAACCGGTTATGACGTAGCAATAGACAATGAACTGTATACAGAAAATGACTTTACATTTAGTGGAAATGATGTTATTAAAGCAACAGATGCAGACATTTACAACATGGAACTGAAACCATCTGACTTTAACAACATAAGCCATAACTTTGCAAGTGTTACCTTCAAAATTGTAGACGGAACTCTGAATATTTCCAGACGAGATGTGACTCTGACTAGCGCAACAGACAGCAAGACATACGATGGAAAGCCGCTGACCAATGACAATGTGGCAGTTGGCGGTGACGGCTTCGCAGAAGGAGAAGGTGCAGTATACAACGTAACCGGAAGTCAGACAGAGGCAGGCTTCAGCAACAATACCTTTAGCTATGAGCTGAAAGATAATACCAAACCGGATAACTACAACATCACACCATTTGAAGGAATCCTTACTGTTTCCTCTAGCGAAGATGAAGTAGTGGTAACAATCACAGGTAACAAAGGCACTCAGAAGTACGATGGAACAGAGAAAACGGTAGAAGGCTACACAGTATCCATCACCAGTCCTTTGTATAAAGAAAGTGATTTCACCTTTGATGGTATAGCTCTTGCAAAAGGAACAAATGCAGATACTTATATGATGGGGCTGAGTGAAGAGAACTTCACAAATACCAATAAGAACTTTGCAAAAGTTACCTTCCATGTAATTGATGGCTCTCTTGTAATCGAAAAACGTAATCTGGTTCTTACCAGTGCAAGTGCCCAGAAGGTTTACAATGGAACAGAGTTAACAGCAAAGGATGTAACGGTAAGTGGCGATGGATTTGTCAAGGGCGAAGGCGCATCCTATGATGTAACTGGAACTCAGACAACTGTAGGTGACAGCGAGAATACATTCACCTATAAGCTGAATGAAAATACCAACGCTGACAACTACACCATTGAAACTAAGAATGGCAGCCTGCTTGTTACACCTGTAACAGATCAGGTTGTGGTAACACTGAAAGAAAACAGTGGTACAGAAGTCTATGACGGAACAGAGAAAACAGTTACCGGCTACACTGTAGCAGACATCAGTAACAAGCTGTATACTGACAAAGATTTCACATTCACTGGAAATGCTGAGGTAAAAGGAACAGATGCCGGAATCTACGATATGGAGTTGAAGGCAGAAGATTTCCAGAACATCAACCCGAACTTTACAAACGTTGTGTTTAAGGTGGAGGACGGAGCTCTTGAAATCACCAGACGCCAGGTAACCTTCCAGGCTGACAGCGGCGAGAAGAAATATGACGGCGAGGAGCTTACGGTTCCTACATGGAAACTGGCAGATGGAACTCTGGCAGATGGCCAGCAGGAAATCGCACATGTAGAAGGAAGCCAGACACTGGTTGGCGAAAGCGAGAATAAGATCACAGATCTGAAGATTTTTGCAAATGCAGCAAGCCAGGAAGCTGAGGGCAGCGAGACAGAAGCACAGGATGTGACAAAGAACTATTCCATTATTCTTCTTGCAGGACTTCTGAAGGTTACAGACGGAAGTGAAGAAGATCCGGTAGATCCAGGCCAGGTTGTAACAAAGACCCATGAGGATAAAACCTATGATCTGGATGAGACTGTTACCTTTACAATCAATGTAAAGAATATCTATGACGAAGCGAAAACCGTAAGGATCATTGAACTTCCTGGTGTTGTGATCGAAGGTGCACCGCAGGAGACTCCGAACGTTCTCACAGTTGAGAAGGTTCCTGCAGGTGAAACTGTTACAGCAACAGCAACCTATAAGATTACAGAGGCAGACATTGCCAACGGAAGCTTTGTAAATACGGTAAAAGTGAAATTCGAGGGCGGTAAGCCATTTGAGAACACTGATACAGTAACCACCGTTGATCCGGTAAGAAGCTATACACTCACCAAGAAATCCAGTGAGAGCACTCACGAAAACGGAATGTTCAAAGCAGGCGAAACCATCCACTACACCCTCACCGTGACCAACACAGGAAACCAGACTCTGGAAAATGTAGAGATCACAGATACTCTGAATGCAGCCGGAACGATTTCCAACATCCAGGGCGCAGACAGTAAGCAGGATGGAAAGGTAACAATTTTCACAATCAGCAGCCTTGCACCAAAAGCAGAAGCAACCATTACTTATGACTACGTGGTACAGGAAGCGGATAAAGGCAATACGATCAGCAACGCAGCAGTAGGAACTCCTGCAAACCCAGAGGATCCAGATGGCGAGAAGCCAGGAGACAACACGGATAACCCGGTAGAAAATCCGAAGCTTGAAGTGAAGAAGGACATTGTTTCCATCACAGCAGCAGATGGAACCCAGAAAGACAAAGCAGGAAAAGCAGACCTGAACGACATCATTACCTACAGCGTAACTGTAACCAATACCGGAAACATGAAACTCACAAATGTGAAGATTACAGACAGTCTGGAAGGAATCCAGCTTGCAGAAGGCCAGAGCTTTGACCTTGGCATCCTGGAAGCAGGAAAGGCAAAGACCGTAACCTACACCTATCAGGTGAAAGAATCTGACCTTGGAAAATCCATTCTCAATACAGCAACCGCAACAGGTGATGTACCGGAGAATCCGGCCGACACCCCGAAACCGGAAGGCAAAGATGAGAAAGAAGTTCCAACAGAAGATCCGGCAAATTGCAGTATTACAGTAACTAAACGGCTTACAAATATCCAGGGTGAACTCCTTGCAGTCCGTGCAGCAGACTTCTATGTGACATTGTTCTCCGACGAGGCAATGACTCAGAAGGCAGCTGACACAAAGATGATTCACTTTGATGAAAATCAGGGAACCTCTTCGGTAACATTTGACCAGCTGAAACGCGGTACCTACTATGTAGCAGAGACCGACGCAGAAGGCAAAGTCGTTGCAGAGGGTACCTACAACAATGGTTCTTATGTAGCACAGTATCAGGCAGGTAATAAAGTAGAGATTACGGAGAACGGAACAGCAGCACAGTTCCAGTTTGATAATCAGTTCCTGCTTCTGCCAGACGAGTACTATATTGTGAAAACAATCACAATTAATAAGACGGTTGTTAAGAAAAATGGCGAAGACTTGAAATCTGAAGAGACCTTCTATGCAGGAATTTTCAAAGATGAAGACTGTACACAGCTTGCAGACGGCGTAAGCCAGAACATTGTTCCGCTTGTTATGGACGGTGAATCCACTGCAACAGCAAAAACAGAAGTTACAGTTCCTGTAGGCGGCGAAGAAATAAAACTGTATGTAACGGAGGTTACAGCAGATGGTACACCGGTAGCATTGAACGATACCTTTGAATATGATGTGGAAATCAATGACGGCTTTGTAACACTTTCTGAGACATCAGAAGATGCAACAGTCCTTATTATCAACACATCCAGAAAGGAAGAACCGGAACCGACAGCAGAGCCGGCCCAGGAACCTACAGAAGCTCCTGCAGAGCCCACCCAGGCTCCTCAGATCACACAGCAGCCAGAGGACAGGGCAGTTACAACAAATGGTGTCAAGACCGGTGACGATTCACCTCTTACCCAGCTTGCATTCATGCTCTTCGCAGCCTCCGCTGCAATCCTTCTTATCATTTTTCTCAAAAAGAAAGATGAAAAAGATATAATGAAATAAGGCTTCCCCTTAGCCCCCTTTCTGGAAAAGCACTTTATGTGCCCTCCGCGAAAGGGGGCTTTTCCCATGCCCTATTATAAAAATGGCATGAAAGCCGCTTTTTCCATAGTGCTCCTGTTGACAAAAATTCAAAAAGGCTTTATAAAATTCTTAGAGCCTGCAGATTGCGGTATGTTTTGTCCGAATTCGATTGCCGTAGTCCGCTACGGCGCCCTCATCCGGGCAAAATCTCCCACAAATTGTGACGCACATCTTGCAGAAAGCCTTTTTCAGACACGCTCCAGCATGTTTTCAATAAAAATTCCATACCCACTTGCCGCATCCTGGACAAAAACGTGGGTTACCGCACCGATTACTTTTCCATTTTGCAGGATGGGACTGCCTGACATGCCCTGGACAATGCCGCCGGTGGTGTTAAGAAGCCGCTGATCGGTGATATGGATGACGAAACTTTTGTTAGTGTCCTCGTGATTCATGTCGATTCTGGTGATTTCTGCATCGTATTCTTTTACTCCATTACCTACATCACACAGAATGGAAGCCGGACCGGTCTGTACTTCCTGTTTGTAGCCGATTTTCATCTGGCGGAGGGAAATTGGCGGAGAATCATTTCCGGAAAAACTGTCTGCAAAATCCCAGAAAGAAGTTTTGGACTGGTTAAAGCTTTCAGAAGCATTGACCGTATCATCTGAAGCAGAAGCTGCGGCCTGGAGCTCTGTAATATTATTGCCAGAACTGTTGGTGAAACTGCCGTAAATTCCATTTGAACTATTTACACGAATCTGTCCGATCACATTGTCATTTCTGTAACGGATCAGCCCGGAAAGTTCTCCGGGACTTCCTTTTTCTCCTTTTTGCACTCCGAGAATCTGGGCACAGTAAAGATTTCCTCCCTTTATTGACAAAAGATTTCCTGTGTCGATATCGCTGATTCCATGGCCAAGAGCACCGAAATTTCCGTCTTTTGTTACATAGGTAAGGGTTCCGATTCCCTGGGTATCATCCCGGACCCAGATTCCAAGCTTGTACTTTCCGGAAGCATCCTGTGCCGGGGAGAGAGAGACCGGAATGGTACTGTTATTTCTTCGCACGCTTACCGTAACAGGCTTTCCATCAATAGTTTCCAGATCGTTAATTAAATCCTGCTTGCAGGATATTTTCTGCTCATTTAGTGCAACAATATAATCGCCAGGCTTTAAAATATTTTTTGCCGGATCCTGCATCTGCCCATTTTTAGAAAGGATTTCTCCGGTGTCGATCACAAGAACTCCGTCTGTTTCCATGTAAATCCCCACTGTGCTGCCGCTGACCAGAATGGTGTCTGCCTCTGTTGGTTTCACTTTAATATTCTTGAAAGCTATTTTTCCAAAAAGTCTGCAAGGCAGTTGGTAGCTGCCTTCCCCGGAAGCAGTGATTGTATCTCCGAAAGATACAAAAGGAAGATTGGAAATCTGGGAAAGGTCAAGTCCTGAATTTTTGTCAATGTGTATTTCATCCGGAATTTTCCGGTCCAGATAACGATATCCCAGAAATACCATTGTCAGAAGGTCAAGGACAAGACAGAGCAGGATAAAATGTTTGTATTTTCGTTTCTGGTACATGTTTTCACATCCTTTTCTTTTGTTTTTCACTGTGCTGGTACAGCAAATATTAAGTAACCGCTATAGTGACTTGTCTGATTTTTCATATACTGTGTCAATATAGCAGAAACTTAATTTTCACTGTACTAGTATGGAGAAAAATCATGATTTCACTCTTGTATTTTTATGAACCTGTTCCATATCTTTCAATCATAAAACGCGAAAAAAATAAACTGTGTTAAATTGAGAGTCGGTGTAAAACGCTGTCTTAATATAAAAATCCCCTCAGAAAAAATGAAATTATTGTCGTTAAAAGACGCAAAAAAGCTCGAAACTAATCGAACGAAAATGCAGTAAAAACGGCAGTTTCGGCTTGATTTCCCCATGGCAGTTCCACTATAATAGACGTTGTTACAGCAAAGGAAAATTTTTCTGAAAAATGTGCAAGAGCAAACAGGGCCCTGCTGTTTTGTACAGGTGATAGGAAGATATTGGGAAGAAAAACGCGTTTGCTTCCTGATATCAGAAATATAGCAACTTTCCGGCTGTGGATTGCCGGAGAATTTTCAAAATAGTAGAAGGAGAATGGCCTCATGGAAAAATTGAATGTGGCAATTGCGGACGATAATGAGAAAATGGTGGAGGTACTGAGTAAGATCATTGATCAGGACGAAGACCTGAAACTGGTTGGAAAAGCACATAATGGAGAAGAAATCTGTAACATCATAAAGGAAAAACAGCCTGACGTGGTTGTACTGGATATTATCATGCCAAAAGTAGACGGACTTTCAGTGATGGAGCGCTTCAGTCACGATGAAAATTTGAAAAAAGTGCCGTCATTTATTGTGGTTTCGGCAGTGGGACAGGAGCGGATCACAGAGGACGCTTTTGATCTTGGAGCAGATTATTTTATGCTGAAGCCTTTTGACAACAAAATGCTGCTGAACCGAATCAAACACATCCGCCGGGCGGGAGAGAGACGCGTCAGGGAAATGAACCGTCCAAGACAAAAGGAAGAGGAAAATACTTACAATTCAGGAAATCTGGAAACGGATGTGACAGATATCATACATGAAATCGGAGTACCTGCACATATTAAAGGTTATCAGTATCTGCGGGATGCTATTATTTTATCCGTAAATGACATGGAAATGCTGAATTCTATTACAAAAATTTTATATCCAACCATAGCCAAACGCCATCAGACAACGCCAAGCCGCGTGGAGCGGGCTATCCGACATGCCATTGAAGTTGCATGGAGCCGTGGAAAAATGGATACCATTGACCAGCTGTTTGGCTATACAGTGAGCAATGGGAAAGGAAAACCTACCAATTCCGAGTTTATTGCACTGATTGCTGACAAAATCAGACTGGAATATAAAAATCGTTCTTTCCAATGAGCCGAATTTGGGGTATAATAAAAGACAGAAGCAGGTTACTGGCACTAAGTGGCAGTAACGCTATTTGCTATTACTAAGGAGGGTTTTTTGGATGAAAAGAATTCTTTTTGCAACATCAGAGGCAGTGCCTTTTATTAAGACCGGAGGATTGGCTGATGTAGCCGGCTCACTGCCGAAATGCTTTGATAAACGTTATTTTGATATTCGCGTGATCTTACCGAAATATGCCTGCATGAAGCAGGAATGGAAAGATAAAATGGAATATGTCACACACTTCTACATGGATCTTGGATACAAAAACTGTTATGTAGGTATTCTTCAGATGGAGTATGATGGCATTAAGTTCTACTTTATAGATAATGAGTATTATTTCAGTGGACCGAAACCATATGACAGTGCTCCGTGGGATCTGGAGAAATTTGCATTCTTCTCCAAGGCAGTGCTTTCCGTACTTCCGGTAATTGATTTCCGCCCGGACATTATTCACTGCCATGACTGGCAGACAGGTCTTGTTCCGGTTTATCTGCACGACAGCTTCCAGCAGAATCAGTTCTTCTGGGGAATTAAGACCATCATGACCATACATAACCTGAAATTCCAGGGTGTATATGATGTAAAGACGATCAAGGAGCTTACAGGACTTTCCGATTACTATTTTACACCGGATAAGCTGGAAGCATACAAGGATGGCAACTTCCTGAAGGGTGGTATTGTATTTGCAGATGCTGTTACTACAGTAAGTAATACATATGCAGATGAGATCAAGACACCGTTCTATGGCGAAGGTCTGGACGGACTGCTCCGTGCACGCTCCAACAGTCTGCGTGGTATTGTAAATGGTATTGATTATAATGATTTTAATCCGGAGACAGATATTAATCTGTCAGCTCGTTATAATGCTACCACCTTCCGTAAGGAGAAGGTTAAGAATAAGATCCAGCTACAGAAAGATTTAGGACTTGAGCAGGATCCGAAGGCTATGATGATCGGTATTGTTTCCCGTCTGACAGATCAGAAGGGATTTGACCTGATCGCTTATATCATGGACGAGCTTTGTCAGGATAGTGTACAGATTGTAGCTCTTGGCACAGGAGATGAGCGCTATGAGAATATGTTCCGTCACTTTGACTGGAAATATCATGGCAAGGTTTCTGCACAGATTTATTACGATGAGAGCATGTCTCACAGAATCTATGCAGCTTCTGATGCATTTCTGATGCCGTCATTGTTTGAGCCATGCGGTCTGAGCCAGCTGATGAGCCTTCGTTATGGTACTCTTCCAATCGTCAGAGAGACAGGTGGTCTGAAGGATACGGTAGAGCCTTACAATGAATTCGAAGGAACCGGAACCGGATTTTCATTCAGCAATTACAATGCACATGAGATGCTTTCCACGATCCGCTATGCAGAGCACATTTACTATGACAAGAAGCGCGAATGGAATAAGATGGTAGACCGGGCTATGGCAAAGGATTTCTCATGGAGTAATTCCGCACGCCAGTATGAAGAGATGTACAACTGGCTGATCGGGGAATAAGGATTCTGTAAGAAATATGCCATTTAAAGTACGGATATAGATATATATGGTACATAATATATACGGTACATAATAAGATGAAATTCGGACATACTACTTTCTGTAAAGTGTCCGCCTCAGGATACAGGAGAGATTAATTTTCTCCTGTATTTTGTATATATGGACATTTGAAGGCTGTCGAAAACAAAGGTTCCATACTGTTGGTTTTCGCTACAGAAATATTTTAGTTACTGTTCACTGGTAACATTCCGCGAGGTGTTTTTTGTGAACGTAGTTCACAGAAAACCCGAGAAGTGCGGCGCGAAATCATGCAAATGCATGATTTCTGTGCATCGCGAAGCGCGTTGCTGTGAACGGAGTGAACAGTAACATATTTTAACAGGAGGCAGGTTATATGAACCAAATTTCAGAACTGGATCTACAGAATTTACGTCACCTGATCGGTGGATTTGACACCACCCATTGTAAAATGGAGGAGTATGCAAGTAAGGCTACAGATGCCCAGGTAAAACAGTTTTTCCAGAAGTCTGCCCAGTCGGCAGTGGACTGCAAAAATCAGCTTATGCAGTATTTACAGTAGGAGGTGCCGCAGATGAATGAAAAAGTGATGGTAGCAGATACCCTTGCCGGAATTAACGGTGAACTGACCCGTTATGGGGAGATGATCCCTCAGACAGAGAATCCTCAGCTGAAACAAACCTTAAAACAGATGAGAAATCAGTGCGAGATGTCCCAGGAGGAGATTTACCAGATTGCCCGTGCAAGAGGCTATTATGTGCCGGCAGCTCAGGCAACAAGGGAAGAAGTGGATCATGTCAGAAGCGTGCTTAGCCAGGGATAAGAGCAGCTAGTGTTACTGGTCACGGAGTGAACAGTAATGGGATAGTAAATAACATCCGGGTTGCAGGAAATAATTCTTGTAATTCCGGATGTTTTGCTATATAGTAGAATTACTGACAGGAAAACGACAATATAAAAGTCGTATACGATTCATTTCAAAATTTACCGGAGTTTTGTCTGTCTCCGGGTATACAAGAATTTCACACCCGTATTCCGGGATGATTCCACCGGTGAAAATAACTTTACAGTTCGTTTGGCTTAACATGAAAAATAAAATTTTTATATGGCGAGTAGGGGCTTGACAAGTGAACTGATTTAAGATAGTATGTACTACAGAGAAACGAACATAGGTTCGTATTTGCGCAAGCAAGAAGATCCTGGCTGCTGTTCACTGGTAATGTTCCGCGAGGTGTTTTTGTGAACAAAGTTCACAGAAAACCCGAGAATTGCGGCGCGAAATCATGCTTTGCATGATTTCTGTGCATCGCGAAGCGCGTTACTGTGAACGGAGTGAACAGTAACAGATCCTGGCTGCTGTTCACGGATAAGGTTCTGCCAGGTGCCTTTTGTGAATGGTAACAGGTTATACAGTCCGGTTAATGATTACAGAAATTACTACGGACTTGTCTGATTATTAAGAATAGGAGATCGGAATAATGATAAATGAAGAGAAGAAGAAAGCGCTGGAAGCGGCTCTTGGACATATTGAGAAGCAATATGGCAAGGGCTCTGTAATGAAACTGGGTGAGTCCAGTGCCAATATGCAGGTGGAGACTGTTCCTACCGGTTCCCTGAGCCTTGACATTGCACTTGGGGTAGGCGGTGTGCCGAAGGGACGTATTATAGAAATCTACGGACCAGAGTCCAGTGGTAAGACCACTGTTGCATTACATATGGTAGCCGAGGTTCAGAAAAGAGGCGGAATTGCCGGTTTTATCGATGCCGAGCATGCTCTTGACCCTGTATATGCGAAGAACATCGGCGTAGATATTGATAATCTTTACATTTCCCAGCCGGATAATGGTGAGCAGGCTCTGGAGATTACAGAGACCATGGTTCGTTCCGGTGCAGTTGACATTATCATCGTGGATTCCGTTGCAGCTCTGGTTCCCAAGGCAGAGATTGATGGTGACATGGGAGACAGTCATGTAGGTTTGCAGGCACGTCTGATGTCACAGGCACTTCGTAAGCTGACCGCTATTATCAGTAAGTCTAACTGCGTTGTGATCTTTATCAACCAGCTCCGTGAGAAGGTTGGTGTTATGTTTGGTAACCCGGAGACAACTACTGGTGGACGTGCCCTTAAGTTCTATTCATCCATACGTCTTGATGTACGCCGTGTAGAGACATTGAAGCAGGGCGGCGAGATGGTTGGAAACCACACCAGGATCAAGGTTGTTAAGAATAAGGTTGCTCCGCCATTTAAGCAGGCTGAGTTTGATATTATGTTTGGTACCGGCATCTCCAAGGAAGGGGATATCCTTGATCTTGCTGCTGAGAATTCCATTGTGAATAAGAGCGGTGCATGGTATGCATACGAAGGAAATAAGATCGGCCAGGGACGTGAGAATGCCAAGCTGTTCCTGAAAGAGCATCCGGACATCTGCGATGAGATTGAACGCAAGGTTCGTATCCATTATCACCTTCTTCCAGGTGAGGAAGAAGAGCAGCAGGATGTGAAGCAAGAAGAAACTACACCAGAATCTGACGCTCCGGCAGCAGAAGAGGAATAAAATATGGCGGTTACACCTGAAGAGCAAAAGAATGCCAGAAGAAAGGCAATGCTTCTTCTGGAGCATATGGACCGTACAGAGAAAGGCCTGTCTGACCGGCTGCGTCAGGCAGGCTTTTCAGCAGAAGCCACAGAGGATGCCATGAACTATGTGCGTTCCTATGGGTATCTGAACGATTACCGCTATGCCATGAATTATATTTCCTTCCGCATGGGAACCAAGAGCCGTCAGAAGATTCTCCAGGAGCTTTTAGGGAAAGGAATTGACCGCGAGACTGCCTTTGCAGCCTGGGAAGAGGCAGCAGAGATTGAAGAGCCAGATGAACTGGCCATTCTCCGCGTTGCAGTAGAGAAGAAGTGCCAGCCAGATACTGTTCTGGATGAAAAAGGAATGCGCAGACTCCAGGGATTTCTTCAGAGAAGAGGTTTTTTCTATGGGGACATATCCCATGTACTTGAAGAGATGAATATTACCTGTGAGAGGAATTTTTAACAAAATTCAGCTGTTTAGTACTTTCACAGGAACCCTTGACGAAATATAAATTTCATTTTTGTGTAGAAAAACTTGACATAATTCTAAAAAAAAGATAAACTTGTATTGTTGTGATTGCACAATGAAAACTAAATATTGAGGAGGTGCTCCTGTGACAACAATTATTGTTGCAGTTGTCGCTGTAGTAGCCACTCTACTGATTGCAGTTCCTATTACTAGTAAAGTTTCTGTGGATAACAAAGTTAAGAAAGACGCAGAAACGATTGGGTCAGCTGAAGAAAAGGCCAGAGGCATCATTGATGAAGCCTTAAAAGCGGCCGAAACAAAGAAACGTGAAACTTTATTGGAAGTAAAGGAAGAATCTCTCCGTACAAAGAACGAACTGGAGAAGGAAACCAAGGAACGTAGAAACGAACTGCAGAAATATGAGAAGCGTGTCTTATCGAAGGAAGAAACCGTTGATAAGAAAGCTGAAGCAGTTGAGAAGCGCGAGGCAGAGTGCACAGCGAGATTTGCTGAATTGCAGAAGAAAGAAAAGAGAGTAGATGAACTCGAGCTGAAAGGAGTACAGGAACTGGAACGTGTTTCCGGTCTGACCTCCGAACAGGCAAAAGAAGAATTGCTCAGATCTGTGGAAGACGATGTTAAAGTTGATGTTGCCAGACTTTACAAGGAACTTGAGAGCCAGGCGAAGGAAGAGGCAGGAAAGAAAGCCAAGGAATATGTGGTAAATGCCATTCAGAAATGTGCGGTAGACCATGTTGCCGAGACTACTATTTCCGTAGTGCAGCTTCCAAGCGATGAGATGAAGGGACGTATTATCGGACGTGAGGGACGTAATATCCGTACTATGGAGACCCTGACAGGTGTAGACCTTATCATTGATGATACTCCTGAGGCAGTAGTTCTCTCATCATTTGATCCTATCAGACGTGAAGTGGCAAGAGTAGCACTTGAGAAACTGATCGTAGATGGACGTATCCATCCGGCCAGAATCGAGGAAATGGTTGAGAAGGCACAGAAAGAAGTTGAAACTCAGATCCGCGAGGATGGCGAGAATGCAGCTATGGATGTTGGAGTTCATGGTATTCATCCAGAGCTTCTGAAACTTCTTGGACGTATGAAATTCCGTTCAAGTTATGGACAGAATGCGCTGAAGCATTCTATTGAAGTAGCACAGCTTTCCGGTCTGCTTGCCGGTGAAATTGGTGTAGACGTGCGCATGGCGAAACGTGCCGGTCTGCTTCATGATATCGGTAAATCTATTGACCATGAAGTTGAGGGATCCCATATTGAGATTGGTGTAAACCTTTGTAAGAAATATAAGGAATCACCTATTGTGATCAATGCGGTAGCAGCACACCACGGTGATGTGGAGCCAGAGAGCCTTATTGCCTGTATCGTGCAGGCAGCAGATGCGATTTCCGCGGCGCGTCCAGGTGCCAGAAGAGAGACACTGGAGACTTATACCAACAGACTGAAGCAGCTTGAGGATATTACCAATCAGTTCAAGGGGGTTGAGAAATCCTTTGCAATCCAGGCTGGTAGAGAAATCCGTGTTATGGTAGTTCCTGAGCATGTGAATGATTCTGAGATGGTACTTCTCGCAAGAGACATAGCGAAGCAGATTGAGGCTGAGCTTGAGTATCCGGGTCAGATCAAAGTCAATGTGATCCGCGAGAGCAGAGCTGTTGATTATGCCAAATAATCGGAGTTAATTTACATTAAGAAATATTAAGAAACCGCTTCCGCATTTTTCATACTATATGAAGGATGCGGAGGCGGTTTTTATTATGAAAGTCCCGGACGGCAGCCATGAACGAGCTATGCTTGCATGGGCTGATTCATGGAAAATCAAAAAGAATTTTTTTATGTAATTCATAATCAAATCATCGCTTGCGTACAATGGTACAGGGTGAATATATGGAAA
>OLNU01001812.1_pt1 | contig 14713 bp, 8 predicted proteins | sample 1672241 | NCBI WGS metagenome assembly OLNU01 (sample SAMEA3136663, study PRJEB25190) | human gut metagenome | biome: human gut; feature: human-associated habitat; material: faeces | place: Austria | collected 2013 | reverse complement strand
GCAGAAGCGCGACCTCATCATTGCCCTCATCACCCTGAAATACACCCAGTCCAACAGCGTCTGCTACACCGCAGGCGGCCAGACCATCGGCGTGGGCGCCGGCCAGCAGAGCCGCATCCACTGCACCCGTCTGGCAGGCCAGAAGGCCGACAACTGGCAGCTGCGCCATATGCCGAAGGTGCTGGAGCTGCCCTTCCGTGACGATGTGGCAAAGCCCAACCGCGACAACGCCATTGATGTTTACATCGGCGACACCCCCGAGGACGTCATCGGTGACGACGTCTGGGCCGAGACCTTCACCCGTCAGCCCGAGCCGCTGACCGCTGAGGAAAAGAAAGAGTACCTGAGCCATGTCACCGGCGTCTGCCTCGGCTCGGATGCGTTCTTCCCCTTCGGCGACAACATCGAGCGCGCACGCCGTTCCGGCGTGACGGCCATCGTCCAGCCCGGCGGCTCCATCCGCGACCAGCAGGTCATCGACACCTGCAACAAGTACGGCATCGCAATGGCATTCTGCGGCATCCGGCTGTTCCATCACTAAAAAGAAAACCTCTCAGTCTCGCTTTGCTCGACAGCTCCCCTAGCGAGGGGAGCCTCTGGCGAAGAGATAAAGCTTTCCGAAATGCCAAAGCCTCCCCTCGGTAGGGGAGGTGGCACGGCGTCAGCCGTGACGGAGAGGTTGAGTTATGAGGTGCGTGAAAATGAGCAAGAAAATCTTAGTCGTTGGCGGCGGCGGACGCGAGCACGCCATCATCAAGGCATTGAAGAAGAGCCCCGACTGCGGCGAAGTCTGGTGTGCGCCCGGCAACGGCGGCATCGGCTATGACGCCCACTGCGTCAACATCAAGGCCACCGACGTGGAAACGATGGTCGGCTTTGCGGAGACGGAAAAGTTCGACTACGTCGTGGTGGCTCAGGACGACCCGCTGGCACTGGGCATGGTGGATGCGCTGGCGGCAGTCGGCATCCCGGCTTTCGGCCCGGACAAGGCCGCTGCCCGCATCGAGGCATCCAAGGTCTTTTCGAAAGACCTCATGAAGAAGTACGGCATCCCCACCGCAAAGTATGAGACCTTCGACGACCCCGCCAAGGTCATGGAGTATATCAAGGCTGAGGGCAAATACCCGGTGGTCATCAAGGCAGACGGCCTTGCGCTGGGCAAGGGCGTGCTCATCTGCGAGAACGAAGAGCAGGCCGCCGAGGGTGTCAAGGAGATCATGCTGGACAAAAAGTTCGGCGCTTCCGGCAACCATGTCGTGGTGGAAGAGTTCCTCACCGGCCCTGAGGTCAGTGTGCTGAGCTTCACCGACGGCAAGGTGGTCAAGCCTATGGTGTCCTCCATGGACCACAAGCGCGCCAACGACCACGACACCGGCCTGAACACCGGCGGCATGGGTACCGTCGCGCCGAACCCCTATTACACTCCGGCCATCGCTGCCGAGTGCATGGAGAAAATTTTCCTGCCCACCATCAAGGCTATGAATGCCGAGGGCTGCCCCTTCAAGGGCTGCCTCTACTTCGGCCTGATGCTCACCCCGGACGGCCCGAAGGTCATCGAGTACAACTGCCGCTTCGGCGACCCTGAGACTCAGGTGGTGCTGCCCCTGCTGGAAAGCGACCTGCTCAAGGTCATGACCGCCTGCACCGAGGGGACGCTGGCCGACACCGAGGTCAAGTTCTCTGACGGCGCTGCTGCCTGCGTCATCCTCGCTTCCGGCGGCTACCCGGTGGCCTACGAGAAGGGCAAGCCCATCACCGGTCTGGTGGACGGCCAGCTGCCCGATGAGCCGAACGTCACGGTTTACCACTCCGGCACGGCCATCACCGAGGACGGCCAGCTCGTCACCAACGGTGGCCGTGTGCTGGGTGTGACGGCCACTGCGCCCGGCCTGCCCCGCGCCATCTCCATCGCCTACGAGGCGGCGGAGCACATCCACTTCGACAAGCTGCACAAGCGCACCGACATCGGGATGCGGGCGCTGAAAGCGCTGGCAGAGAAAGAATAAACCTCTCAGTCTGCTTCGCAGACAGCTCCCCTACCGAGGGGAGCCTCTGGCGAAGAGATGAAGTTTTCCGGTATGCCAAGGCCTCCCCTCGCTAGGGCAACGACGACGACCGCCGCCGGTGGCGGAAGCAGGGAGGAGTTGTTGGGGCCGCGGTCAGCAATACGCAAGCAAAGCGCTGCGGATGCTGGGTACCGCAACCCGGACAATGGCACGGCGTCAGCCGTGACGGAGAGGTTTAGCCCGGAAGAAGAAATCGATACAGGAGGGAAATACCCAATGGTATATCGTATCTATGTTGAAAAGAAACCCGGCTTCGACGGCGAGGCCCAGAGCCTGCGCAATGAGCTCGTCTCCCTGCTGGGCATCAAGGAGCTGAACGGTCTGCGTCTGCTCAACCGCTACGACGTGGAGGGCATCGACGAGGCTCTGTTCGAGCAGTGCGTCCCCACCGTGTTCAGTGAGCCGCCGGTGGATAACACCTATGCAGAGCTGCCTGTCTCCGACGGCGTGTCTTTCGCCGTGGAGTATCTGCCCGGCCAGTTCGACCAGCGCGCCGACTCTGCCGCCGAGTGCATCCAGCTCATCAGCCAGGGCGACCGCCCGCTGGTGCGCTCTGCCCGCGTCTACCTGCTGGAAGGCACCCTGACCGATGAACAGGTGGCTGAGATCAAGAAATACGTCATCAACCCGGTGGAGGCCCGCGAGGCTTCGCTGGACACCAAGGCTACCCTGAAAATGAAGTATCCCGTCCCCACCGAAGTGGAGGTGCTGGACGGCTTCAACGAGCTGGATGAGGCAGGCCTGAAAAAGTTCATCGACGAGAAGGGCCTCGCTATGGACCTGGGCGACATCAAGTTCTGCCAGGAGTATTTCCGCTCGGAGAAGCGCGACCCGACCATCACCGAGATCAAGATGATCGACACCTACTGGTCGGACCACTGCCGCCACACCACCTTCGGAACCATTCTGGATGACGTTCAGATCGACGATGCCGTGGTGCAGGAAGCCTTTGACCGCTACATGGCCATGCGCGCCGACCTTGGCCGCGAGAACAAGCCCCGCTGCATGATGGACCTGGCCACCATCGGTGCCAAGAAACTGAAAAAGCAGGGCATCCTGAAGAACCTCGACGAGTCTGAGGAGATCAACGCCTGCACCGTGAAGATCAAGTGCGACGTCAACGGCAAGGATGAGGACTGGCTGTTCCTCTTCAAAAACGAGACCCACAACCACCCGACGGAGATCGAGCCTTTCGGCGGCGCTGCCACCTGCATCGGCGGCGCGATCCGCGACCCGCTGTCCGGCCGCAGCTACGTCTATCAGGCCATGCGCGTCACCGGCGCAGGCGATCCCCTCAAGCCCGTCAGTGAGACCCTGCCCGGCAAGCTGCCCCAGCGCAAACTGGTGACCACCGCTGCCGCTGGTTATTCCTCCTACGGCAACCAGATCGGCCTTGCTACCGGTCAGGTGGATGAGATCTATCACCCCGGCTATGTGGCAAAGCGCATGGAGATCGGCGCTGTTGTGGGCGCAACGCCCGCTTCCCACGTTCGCCGCGAATGCCCCGCTCCCGGCGACGTCATCGTCCTGCTGGGCGGCCGCACCGGCCGTGACGGCGTCGGCGGTGCCACCGGTTCCTCCAAGGCCCACAAGCTGGACAGCCTCGAGCACTGCGGTGCTGAGGTCCAGAAGGGCAACGCCCCCATCGAGCGCAAGCTGCAGCGCCTGTTCCGCCGCGAGGACGCCTGCAAGATGATCAAGCGCTGCAACGACTTCGGCGCCGGCGGCGTCTCTGTCGCCATCGGCGAGCTGGCCGACGGCCTGTATATCGACCTGAACAAGGTCACCAAGAAGTATGACGGCCTCGACGGCACTGAGCTGGCCATCAGCGAGAGCCAGGAGCGTATGGCCGTGGCTCTGGCCCCTGAGGACGTGGACAAATTCATCGCCATCGCCACCGAGGAGAACCTTGAGGCCACCCCCGTGGCAAAGGTCACCGAGGAAAAGCGTCTGAACATGGTGTGGAACGGCAAGTCCATCGTCAACATCAGCCGCGAGTTCCTGAACTCCAACGGCGCTGAGAAGCACCAGAACGTCCACATCGAGAAGGGGACTGTCTGGCAGCCCCAGTGGGCCGGCGTGACCTTCGAGCAGAAGATGAAGAACATGGTGGGCGATTTGAACGTCTGCAGCAAGAAGGGCCTTTCTGAGCGATTCGACTCCACCATCGGCGCGGCCACCGTGCTGATGCCCTTCGGCGGCGCATGCCAGCTGACCCCCCAGAACGCCATGGTCGCAAAGCTGCCCGTGGACGGCGAGACCAACACCTGCTCCGGCATGGCATGGGGCTACAACCCCTACCTCATGAGCGCCAACCAGTATGTGGGCGCACGGATGGCCGTCGTCGAGAGTGTGACCAAGCTGGTGGCCTCCGGCTTCCGCTATGAGGACGCCTACCTGACCTTCCAGGAGTACTTCGAGCGCCTTGGCACTTCCCCGGAGCGCTGGGGCAAGCCGCTGGCCGCTCTGCTGGGCGCACTGGACGCGCAGATTGGCCTCGGCATCGCCTCCATCGGCGGTAAGGACAGCATGTCCGGCTCCTTCGAGCAGCTGGATGTGCCTCCCACGCTGGTGTCCTTCGCAACCGCCATCGGCAAGGCCGGCCGCGTCGTCTCCACCGAGTTCAAGAAGCCTGAGAGCACCGTCGTCCTCATCCGGCCCATCCTGGACCCCGTCACCGGCTGCCCCAACTTCTTCTCCCTGAAGGCCAACTATAAGAAAGTTGAGCAGATGATGGAAGATGGCATGGTGGCCGCTGCTTCCTCTGTGGGCTATGGCGGTCTGGCCGAGGCTCTCTTCAAGATGGGTCTGGGCAACCGCATCGGCTTCAAGATGATGAACAACATGACCACCCACGATATGTTTAAGCCTATGTACGGCTCCATCGTGCTGGAGATGGTCTCTGACGCCCCGGCTGGTGAGCTGCTGGGCGAGACCACCGCAGACTACACCTTCGAGTGCTGCGGCGACAAGCTGGATATGGCTCAGCTGCAGGAGATCTGGGAGAGCAAGCTCGAGCCCGTCTATCCCTACCGCAAGGCCGGCCCTGTCGTCGAGAAGATCGACGGCAGCCTGACCGCCCCCGCTGCGCCCAAGATCGGCGTGGCAAAGCCGAAGGTCATCATCCCGGTCTTCCCGGGTACCAACTGCGAGTATGACACCGCCCACGCCTTTGCCCGCGCCGGTGCGGACCCCGAGGTGCTGGTCATCCGCAACCTGACCCCCGCTGACGTCACCGCCAGCTGCGAGGCACTGGTCAAGGCCATCAACGAGAGCCAGATCGTCATGCTGCCCGGCGGCTTCTCCGGCGGCGACGAGCCGGACGGCAGCGCAAAGTTCATCGCCTCCTTCTTCCGCAATCCTGCGGTCACTGAGGCGGTCCGCGACCTGCTGCAGCACCGTGATGGTCTGATGCTGGGCATCTGCAACGGCTTCCAGGCCCTCATCAAGCTGGGTCTGGCCGCTTACGGCGACATCCGCCCCATCACGGCCTGCGACCCGACCCTGACCTTCAACACCATCGGCCGCCACCAGAGTATGCTGGTGCGCACCCGCATCGCCTCCACCGGCAGCCCCTGGCTGTCCAAGTGCAGCGTGGGCGACCAGCACACCGTGGCCATCAGCCATGGTGAGGGCCGCTTCGTGGCACCTCAGAGCGTGCTGGACACCCTCATCGCCAACGGCCAGATCGCGACCCAGTACGTCGATCAGGACGGCAGCCCCAGCATGGACATGAAGTACAACCCCAACGGCTCCGTCCTCGCCATCGAGGGCATCACCAGCCCGGATGGCCGTGTCTTCGGCAAGATGGGCCATTCGGAGCGCAGCGGCGAGTACCTGTACAAGAACGTCACCGGCGACAAGTATCAGCCTATTTTCGAGGGCGGCGTGGACTATTTCAAGATTTGATGGTAAAATAGGAGAAAACCTCCTTCCGGCATCGCTGACGCGATGCCACCTCCCTCAGAGAGGGAGGCTGAAAGGCCCCCTCACCGAGGGGGCTGTCGCCGGAAGGCGACTGGGGGAGTCATTTTCAGGAGGAAACAACCAATGTCTCAGCATGACCGTTATATCAGCCCTTTTTCCACCCGTTATGCCTCCGATGAGATGCAGTACATCTTCTCGGACGACAACAAGTTCCGCACCTGGCGCCGCCTGTGGGTGGCGCTGGCCCGGGCCGAGATGAAGCAGGGCCTGACCAATATCACCCCCGAGATGGTGGCCGAGCTGGAAGCTCATGTGGACGACATCAACTATGAAGTCGCCATCGAGCGGGAGAAGCTGGTGCGCCACGACGTCATGAGCCATGTCTACGCTTACGGCCAGCAGTGTCCCAAGGCGGCAGGCATCATCCATCTGGGTGCCACCAGCTGCTATGTCGGCGACAACACCGACATCATCGTGATGCGTCAGGGCCTCGAGCTGGTGCGCAAGAAGCTCATCGGCGTGCTGGCAAAGCTGGCAAAGTTCGCCGAGGAGTATAAGGATATGCCCTGCATGGCTTACACCCACTGCCAGCCCGCCCAGCCCACCACCGTGGGCAAGCGCGCTACCCTGTGGGCCAACGAGCTGGTGATGGACCTCAACGAGATCGACCACCGTCTGGCTACCCTGCAGCTGCGCGGCGTCAAGGGTACCACCGGCACCCAGGCTTCCTTTATGGAGCTGTTTAAGGGCGACGCCGACAAGATCCGCGCCGTGGATGCTTCCATCGCTGAGGAGATGGGCTTCGACTGCGAGGCCGTCATCCCGGTGTCCGGCCAGACCTACAGCCGCAAGGTGGACGCCTTCATCCTCAACGCACTGGCCGGCATCGGCCAGAGCTGCATGAAGTTCGCCACCGACCTGCGCCTGCTGGCCAACTTCAAGGAGATGGAAGAGCCGTTTGAGAAGAACCAGATCGGTTCCTCCGCCATGCCCTACAAGCGCAACCCCATGCGCTGCGAGCGCATCTGCGCTTTGAGCCGCTACCTGATGGTGGATGTGCTCAACCCCAGCTTCACCACCGGTACGCAGTGGTTCGAGCGCACGCTGGACGACAGCGCCAACAAGCGCGTTGCCATGGCTGAGGGCTTCCTTGCCACCGACGCCATCCTGAACATCATGCTCAACGTCACCGACGGCCTCGTGGTCTACCCGAAGGTCGTGCGCAGCCGCCTGATGGCCGAGCTGCCCTTCATGGCCAGCGAGAACATCATGATGCAGGCCGTGGAGAAGGGCGGCAACCGTCAGGAGCTCCACGAGCGTCTGCGCCAGCACGCCATCGCCGCCGGCAAGCAGGTCAAGGAAGAAGGTCTGCCCAACGACATGGTGGACCGCATCGCCGCCGACCCGGCCTTTGGTCTGACCAAGGAAGAGATCACGGCGGGCCTTGTGCCGGAGAACTTTGTGGGCCGCGCTCCCCAGCAGGTGGAGGAGTTCATTGCTCACATCCTCAAGCCCATCTTTGACGCCAACCCGGATGCTGTGGAACAGCACGCAAACCTGAGCGTCTAAACGTGATTTTACAGGAAAAGAGGCTGTTGCCGCAGGCAACGGCCTCTTTTCTGCACACAGAAGGAGTTTTCATGAGACTCGATAAATATTTAGCCGAGACGGCCCAATGCACTCGGAGCGAGGCGAAGGCACTGCTGGCGAAAGGCCGCGTCACGGTCAACGGCGCGGTCTGCAAGAAAGGGGACACCCAGCTGAAAGAGGCTGACGCCGTGGCGGTGGACGGCAAGGCGCTGGCCTACCGGCAGTTCGTCTACCTTATGCTCAACAAGCCCGAGGGCGTCGTCAGCGCCTCCACCGACAAACGGGACACGACGGTCGTGGATCTGGTGGGGGATGCCTATCCCCGGCGGGAGCTGTTCCCGGCCGGGCGGCTGGACAAGACCAGCACCGGTTTCGTCCTGCTGACGGACGACGGCGGCTTTGCCCACGACATCCTCGCGCCTAAACGCCATGTCTCCAAGACCTACACCGTTGTCATCGACACCCCGCTGACGAAAGAGATGAAGGCCGGCTTTGCCGCAGGCGTCACCCTTGCCGACGGCACGGCCCTTTCGCCGGCGGAAGTGTCCGCCCTCACCCCCGACGGGCTGACGGTCCGCGTCCTGCTCAGGCAGGGCGTGTATCATCAAATCAAGCGGATGTTCGGCGTCTACGGTGCGGGCGTCAACGCCCTGCACCGGGACGCCATCGGCGGGCTTGCGCTGGACGAGAGCCTTGCCCCGGGCCAGTGGCGGGAACTGACAGCTGACGAGGTGGCGAAAATTACCACGGGGTAAAGGACTGCTTTTCACCCGGTTTTCAAAAAAGTATCACATTTTACCGGTAAAATAGCTCTCAGAACCACGCAGAAAGGCCCTTTTTGGCCCGAAAATAACCCCGAAAGATAATTTCAACAAGAAAGAAGAATTTTTTTTGGTGAAATATGTTGCAAAAGTAAATTCTTTTGTGTAAAATATAAAATGTAATGCGGCGAAATTGTTAAAAATCACAATCCCGCCCACCTGCGGTTTGCACAAGAGAGGAAAAGGGGTATCCATTTATGGCCAATAGAGTATTTCAGAGCGTGATCTACCAGATGAAGGACGCGATCGACCGCGTGGTCGGCGTTGTGGATGAGACCGGCGCTGTCATCTCCTGCTCGGAGCTGAATCTGATCGGCGAGGTGCGCGAGGGCTTTATGGCAGAGCGTCTGACGGCCGGTGACCGCTTCGTGCGGGATGGCTACACCTACCAGCAGTTCTCCAGCGCAAAGCATAACGATTATGCCGTTTTTGTGGAAGGTGCGGACGAGACTGCGGGCCAGTTTGCCGCTGTGCTGTCCATCAGCCTGCAGAGCATCAAGCAGTATCACGACGAGAAGTTCGACAAAGCCAACTTTATCAAGAACGTGGTGCTGGACAACATCCTGCCCGGCGACATCTACGCCAAGGCCCGTGAGCTCCACTTTGCCACCGACGTCTCCCGCGTGGTGTTCATCGTCCGCGTCACCAGCGGCGGCGACATTTCCGCTTACGACGTGGTGAGCAGCCTGTTCCCCGACAAGCAGAAGGACTTCGTCTTCAACATCAGCGAGACGGACACCGTCCTGGTCAAGGAGATCCGCAAGGGCATCGACCGCACCGATATGGAGAAGCTGGCCGCCAGCATCGTGGACACCCTGTCCGGCGAGCATTACATCAAGGCTGTCGTGGGCATCGGCACCCCCATCGCCAACGTGAAGGACCTGGCTACTTCCTTTAAGGAAGCACAGATCGCCATGGAGGTCAGCAAGGTGTTCGACACCGAGAAGCAGATCATCCGCTACGACAATCTGGGCATCGCACGTCTTATTTACCAGCTGCCCACCACGGTCTGCGAGATGTTCCTGCGCGAAGTGTTCAAGCAGGGCAGCATCGAGAGCCTGGACCAGGAGACCCTGTTCACCATCCAGCGCTTCTTCGAGAACAACCTGAACGTCTCCGAGACCAGCCGCGGCCTGTTCGTCCACCGCAACACGCTGGTGTATCGTCTGGAAAAGATCAAAAAGCTGACCGGTCTGGATCTGCGTGAGTTCGACGACGCTATCGTGTTCAAGGTAGCGCTCATGGTCAAGAAGTACCTGTCCAACAACCCGGCCAAATATTGATATTTCGTCTCAGCCGCTCCGGCTGCGGACGCCGAAACCGGCCGCTCGACCCCGATGCTGGCCGGTTTCTTTTGTAATGGCTTGGAACTTCTGTGCCAAATAAACTTTTCAGGAGCAAGATACTCATGATAGATTTTGAACATGTCACCAAGATATACAAACGGAGTGATACTCCCGCTCTGGAGGACATCGACTTCCATGTAGACGACGGCGAGTTTGTCTTTCTGGTGGGCCACTCCGGCGCCGGCAAGTCCACTCTGCTTAAGCTCATCCTCCGCGAAGAGCTGCCCACCGAGGGCCGCGTCATGGTGGACGGCAAGGACGTCGCCCGACTGCGCCGGGGCAAAGTGCCTTTCCTTCGCCGCCAGATGGGCATCATCTTCCAGGATTTCCGCCTCATCCCCACCATGACGGTCTACGAGAATGTGGCGTTTGCCATGCATGTCACCAACATCGGCAAAAAAGACATCAAAGAGCGCGTCAACTACATGCTGGAGCTGGTGCATCTGGAAGATAAGGCAAAGGTCTACCCCGAGTTCCTCTCCGGCGGTGAGCAGCAGCGCGTGGCCGTGGCCCGCGCTCTGGCCCACAGCCCCCGCCTCGTCATTGCGGACGAGCCCACCGGCAACATCGACCCCGAGATGAGCCTTGAGATGATGGAACTGCTGGAACGCGTCAGCGAGATGGGCATCACGGTGCTTGTCGTCACCCACGAGCATGAACTGGTGCGCCGCTTCAACCGCCGCACCATCACCCTGAAGCATGGCCGCATCATCTCCGATGTTCCGGCCAGTTTCGGCGAGGAGGTACACGCATGAAAATCTCTACGTTTGGGTTCCTCACCCGGCGCGGCGTGCGCAACCTCGGCAAGCACTGGGCCATGACCATCGCCTGCATCGCCTCCCTCAGCGTCTGCATGACCCTGAACATCTTCGCCAGCCTCATTGAGGTCAATGTGGACAGCATGGTGAGTTATCTGGGCAGCCAGAACGAGATGGTGGTCTATGTGGACCCCGAGGCCGATGACGCCACCATCCAGTCTGTGGGCAATGCCCTCAGCGGCACCGCAGGTGTGAGCCGGGTGCAGTATATGTCCAAAGAAGACGTCCTCAACCAGTACAAGGGCTATATGTCTGACTATGCCGCCCTGCTGAACGAGTTCGAGAACGACAACCCCTTTAAGGCCAATTACCGCGTCTCCCTGTCTGATCTGAGCCAGATGGAGACCATCAGCAAGCAGTTCGAGACCATCAGCGGCGTCTACAGCGTCACGGCTCCCATCGAGATGACCAAGACCTTTGTGGAGGTCCAGCAGGCTGTCACCAAGGTCGGGCGCGGTCTGGTGCTGGTGCTGATGGCTGTCAGCATCATCACGGTGGGTACCACCATCCGGCTGAGCGTCTTTGCCCGCCGCCGTGAAATCGAGATCATGAAGTATGTCGGCGCGACCAACGCCCTCGTCACCCTGCCTTTCGTCATCGAGGGTCTGACGATGGGCCTGCTCTCCGGCATCCTGACGGCAGCTGCCACCATCGGCGGCTATGCCTACATCGTTCAGCTGTCGCCCACGCTGGGCGGCCTGTGGCAGATGCTCATGGGTACGGCTCTGGTGCCGCTGGAAAATGTCTGGCCCACCATCCTGACCTACAGCCTCGCGGGCGGCGCTCTGGTGGGCGGTCTGGGCAGTATGTTCTCCATCCGAAAGCACCTGAACGTGTAAGGAGGGCCTACTGTGTACCACGACAAGCATTCCGCAGGCTTTGTCCTGCACCATCCGCCCCGCCACGCAAAGCCGTCGGGCCATTCGGCCATGATGCGCGCCGCCTGCGCCTTTCTGGCCGCTGCCTGCCTCGTGCTGAGCGTGACGGTCTACCCGGCCAGTGCGGCCACCAGCATGAGCTCGCTGCAAAACAAGCTGGACAAGATCTCTGCGTCCATCAAGCAGCATAAGACGGAGCTGAGCGACGCCAAAAAGAAGGAAGCTGCTGCCAAGGCCCTCGAGTCTGAGCTGAAGGAAAAAGTCTCGGTGCTCCAGAGCCAGATCGGCGTCCTCAAGAGCCAGATCTCCGAGGTGCAGAACAGCATCGGCGTCAAAGAGCAGGAGATCACCGCCAAGCAGAATGAGATCGCCCGGAAAGAGCAGGAGATCGCCGACCAGTGGGACGGTTTCAAGAGCCACATGGCCGCCATGCAGGAGCTGCGGGACGGCGGCAGCGTCGCCATGCTCCAGTCTGTGAACGATCTGTACGAGCTTCTGACCTTCAATGAGGTCATGCAGGACATCTCGGTGAAGGACACTGAGATACTCGACAACATGAAGGCTGCAAAGGAAGCCCTTGTGGCCGACCGCACCCAGCTCGTGGAGGAGCGCACCCAGCTGCAGAACAAAAAGGCTGAGCTGGACGCCCAGAACAAGCAGATGCAGTCCAAACAGAACGAGCTCAACAACAGCGTCAAGGAGGCCCGTCTGAGCGCCGCTGAGGCCCAGCAGGCCCAGAAGAACGCCCAGGCGGCCATCGAGTCGGACGAGATGAACTACGAGGCCGTCAAGAAGGAGATCCAGAAGCTCATCGCAGCGGCGGCGGCCAGCAAGCCCCAGCTGAGCTTCAGCGGCTTTATCTGCCCGCTCAAGAGCTATACCCGCATCTCCAGCGAGTACGGCTGGCGCAAAAACCCGGTCTCCGGCGTCAACAAACTCCACGCCGGCATCGACTTTGCCGCCCCCGCAGGCACGCCCATCTACGCAGCCGCCAGCGGCTATGTGCAGGTGGCCGGCTGGTCCAGCGGCGGCTACGGCAACTATGTCATCATCTATCACGGCAAAATGACAGACGGCAACGCCTACTCCACCCTCTACGGCCATATGCGCTCGGTGGCAACGTCGGCGGGCAAGTATGTCAACCAGGGCGACCTCATCGGCTATGTGGGCTCCACCGGCAACTCTACCGGCAACCACCTCCATCTCGAGGTGTGGAAGGGCGGCTCCAAGGCCAATGCGGTCAACCCCCGCGGTTATATTCCGATAAGATAACACAACTGTAATTGAAGTCGAGGGGTCAAAGGAGGCCACAAGGCGAAATGAACGAGCAAAAACGCAAGCGTATCCTTCGGGTGGGCTGTCTGATTCTGGCAGGAGTGTTCCTGCTGTCGGTGCTGGGCAGTGTCATCCTGATGTTTTTGGTCTGAACTGGGGAGGACACTGAATGAACCGCAAAATTTCCGTAGGGATGACCGTGACCATCGTCATTCTGGCAATGACGGTCACTTTTTCCATCACGATGCTGATGGCGATGCGGCTGTTTGACCACACCGTCACCAGCGTGAAGGAAAAGGAGAGCATGTACAACAAGGTGGCCGAGGTAGACCGCTATGTGCGCGCCAACGACTACTACGACATCGACGAGACCGTGCTGTACGACCGTCTGACTGCCGGTTATCTGCTGGGTACCGGCGACAAGTACGCCCGCTACTACACCGCCTCGGCCTACACCGACCTGCTCAACGCCCAGAGCGGCAAGCTGATGGGCATTGGCGTGGAGCTGGCCATCGACCAGTCCGGCTACGCCAAGGTCATCAAAGTGTATGACGAGTCTCCTGCCAAGGAGGCCGGCCTCCAGCGGGGCGATTACATCACCACCATCGACGGCGCAGACATCAAAAGTCTGGGCAGCGTGGAGGCTGTCCAGAACAAACTCCGGGGCGAGAGCGGCACGAGCGTCAATGTAGGCTGGCTGGACAGCGAGAACGCCCAGCACACCGCCGATCTGACCCACTCCGGCTTTACGGCCAACAGCGTCGATTCCGCGCTGGTGCAGGGCAATGTGGGCTATATCAAGATCTGGCAGTTCGACAACTCCACCCCCAGTGAGCTGGACTTTGCGCTCCGCAGCCTGACCGCCAGCGGCGCCCAGAGCTTCATCTTCGACCTGCGCGACAACGGCGGCGGCATCCTTGACGACGCCATCAGCTGCATCGAACTCGTCGCGCCGGAAGGCGTGCTGGCCTACGCGGAGGATAAGGCAGGCAACCGCACCCTGCTGGGCAGCAGCACCGGCGACTCGGTCATCAGCCAGCCCACCGTCTGCCTCGTGAACGAGAACACCGCCAGCGCGGCAGAACTCTTTGCGTCCAGCCTGCGCACCCTGTGCGGCACCCGCCTCGTAGGCAGCACCACGATGGGCAAAGGCACCATCCAGAGCAGCCCCCAGCGCCTCTCGGACGGCAGTGCCGTCGTGGTCACGGTGGCAAAGCTCATCTGCGGCGACGGCTCCTGCTTCGACGGCACCGGCCTGACCGTGGACGTGGAGCGCCCGCTGACTGCCGACGAGCAGACCAGCTACTATGACTACACCCTCGACACGGACCCGCAGATACAGCGCGCCGTCAGCTGCGCACAGCAGCTCACCGGTGTCACCACCGTGGGCGGCGTGAACGACGCTGACATCGCCGCCGACTCCGCCGCTGCTTCTTCGGAGGCCGCAGCCGAGAGCACCGTTTCCGGCGAGGCCGCAGGGGAGGCAGAGGCTTCCTCCGAGGCCGGTGCAGAAGGGGAGCAGGAGGCTTCCAGCACGGAAAGCGCATCTTAAAAAAGGCTCTCCCTTTGGGAGAGCTGGCGCGTGAGCGCCTGAGAGGGCAAGGATGCTGAAATGGAACAGTGCAAGGCTATGATGGTCTTGCTCTGACAAAGGCCGCTGCCTATCGCTGTGCAGCGGCCATTTTTCTGCGGCCTTGCCCTCTCCGTCATCGCAAGCGATGCCACTGCCCGGGTTGCGGCTCCCAGCGTCTGCTTCGCTGTCGCTCGCATCCTGCTGGCCGCGGTCCCAACAGCTTCTCCCTGTTTCCGCCGCTGGCGGCGGTCATCGCTGTTGCTCCCAAAGGGAGAGGCTTTGGCATGTACGTTACCAAATGACAACCGAAAAACAGAAAGGAAAACCACTATGCCGGAGCTGACCGACCTCTCCGTTATCCGCACCCTGTGCGAAAAATACGATTTCGCGCTCTCCAAGGGCTTTGGACAGAACTTCAT
>OLNU01001802.1_pt1 | contig 14756 bp, 8 predicted proteins | sample 1672241 | NCBI WGS metagenome assembly OLNU01 (sample SAMEA3136663, study PRJEB25190) | human gut metagenome | biome: human gut; feature: human-associated habitat; material: faeces | place: Austria | collected 2013 | reverse complement strand
TTTTCTTATTTTAGCACTTTTATTCATTCTATCAAACTCTGAAACAACTTCTTTTATCTCAGTTTCGTTCAGTTTTTCTTTTCGTACAATTAATGTAATATCATAACTAAAATCTTCATCTTCATAATAATATTTTTTATCTAGAATCTTTTCATCTTCTTTTTCTAGTAAATACTTATGTTCATTTATTTTTGAGATTTGATATTCTTTTTGTTTCGCAAATTCATATGGATCATCTTCAAATATTCCAATCGCAATCAATGCTTCTGTTTCAAAAATACTTTTTACATTGGCATCTTCATTTTCGGCATACACTAACAAACCTAAAGAAGAAGCATCTACTAAGCAATCTTCATCCATCTTTCTAAAATGTGTTTTCTTATATTTACTTAATAGTATTTCTTTATAAAAAATATCTGCGGGAATAATATGTTTATTTTTTGGTCCTTTTCTTGGTTCTTCGCGTATTGTACCATTGTAAGAAAAAATTCGTTCATCAGTTGCGATACTATCTATAGTATAAAGATAATTTTCACCTTCTATTGGATTTAATTTTAAGGAGATTTCTTTTGCGGCTTTATCTATTTGATAATAATATCTAATTTTCCATTCTTTAAAAAGTTTCCTTTCCTGTATTAAATTTTCATAGAGTTGAATTTCAATACCATTTTTTGTTTCTTCTGCATGATAAACATCAGGACATGATAACAGTCTTTCCTTATCAAAATAATCAAACATATAACGACCAAAATGCATTTTTCTGCTGAGTCCCACATTAATTCCTAACTCATCAAAAATCCGAAAAGAATCACTTCTTAATTTATAATCAGCTTTCATCTTTTTGAAACGATTAAGCCATTTATTGGTTATGACTTCAAAAGCATTTTTTTGTCGTTCGTATATTTCTTCATCTATTACATGGATCATAAAATAATGATCTTGAAAAAGAGCTTTTAAAACATCTAAATAATGATTTATGATTTGTTCATCATTTTTACATTTTAAAAGAATATATGAAATTCCCTCAACATTCCTTGTCTGTTCCATTCTAAAATAGAGATCCTCATTATATGAGAAAAAAGATAATAACCAATACCATAAATTAGCATTATTTAAAACCCATTCCGTTTCTTCTTTATCCTCTTTAGAAAGTGATGATGAGAATCTTTCAGAACGCATATTACTCCATGTAAGATTGTCTCTTAAGTTTAATTGAGCTAATAAGCTTTTTATAAATTCTGTATTGACAAACTCTTTTGTAATAAATGTAATTTTTATTGAAATCCTATCCATATAAACTCCTTTTTATTAAATCTACTGCATTGCACCATTAACAATACAATGCAGTAATCATATTAATATCAGTATTCAAATATTCGAATAAGTACATCTCCCATCTGACTCGGTATATCTTTAGTCCTTGAAAGCGTTCCTTTTGGAATATATACATCCAATCTTTTCGTACTAACTTTTTCTACAGCATCCAGTTGACTCTTTAATCCTTCTCCTCTTTTAAAATTGCTTACTTTTCTTTTAATAACATCATCACTTAGATCAGAAGCATACTGTTTAACTTTGCTTAATATAGCACCGTCAGTAGCATAGCTTTGTAAATTTAGATCTATTGTTTTAACACTGATTCCTTCTCCATTTTTGAAAAAATCAAATACTGGGAAATAACCACCACCTAATTTTCCAACATGTTCATACGCCGCATATTTAATTTTTGCAAGCTTTTCTTCAATCGCTTTTCCTCTTAAAAGATGTGGTAAGCTCCATTCTTCAGCAACTTTTGTTGAAGCTCTTCCAAATAAGTCATCAATATAACTTGAAAGTCTTGAACATAAACTGCTCACTGTTGAATAGCATTTATTAACCAAAGGAATTTGTTTTATTTTTCCAGGTACTTTCTTCAAATAAGAAATTGTTCTTTTTGGAAAATCAGGAAGCTTTTCTAAAATACGTTTTGCAAGATCCGTTGCTTTTCCAGCAGCCCATTTTAATGGTTTTAGTAAAGAATCTGCAACCATTGTAAATACAATACAGCCAATGGAAATAATTGCACTTATAATCATTCCTCTTGCAAAATATATTAATGCATTAACAGCATCACATACATCCCCTGCTACTGGTAAAAATCCAATAACATCAATTATAAATTGCAGTTGATCTAATATCTTATCTGACTTAGGTGATGGACACGGTTGTGGTTCTTTAGCCTTTACTTTTTTTACAGGTTGTACAACTTTTTTTACTGCCTTCGTTGATTCATTAACTATTTTTACTGCATTAGAAACTGCCGAAGCAATTGCACCTGTTGTTTTTGATGGCACCGTTGTTGGTTTCTTTACTGTCTTTTTCTTTTCATCTTTCTTATTGCTGAAAATACTTCCAACAGCATTAATAACACTATTTGCGGCACTAGCAATGATTGATAAGATGCTTTTGTGTCCACTAGGATCTACATACTTGTATTGATTATTCAAACAGTATGTGTATCGGTTTTGACTTGTAATGTTATCTTGTGTTCCCTTATAATCATCAATCTGTACGAACTGTCCAATTCTTGGATTGTAGTATCTTGCTCTTAAATAGATATTTCCTGTTGTATCAAGCTTTTCTCCATCATAACCATATCCGCTTGTTTTATCATCTGTTTTTCCAAAATCATCATATTCAATCTGTGACATTGTTCCTTTTGATGATATTTCAGCCATTACACTTTGATTATTTCCACTTAGATAAGTTTGTGTTCCATCTGCATTTTCTGTTGAGATTCGTTCTTCTCCATAGATATGAACATCGTCATTTTCAGAAAGCACAAGTGTATTTTCAGCTGTCTTATCTAAAAGATAATCTTTGTATTCACATTTTTCATTGGATTTTGGATCCTTAATGAGATTACTTGCACACAATCCATTTTTTCTTCTGTATGTAAGCTGGTATCTCATTGCATCAAATGATTCATCTGATTTTTTCGCATCCAACAGTTCTTCTACTTCAGTAAACGGTAATGACTGCATATAGTCGAACCATTCTTCTGTATCCTGTTTGTAATCTAAATCATATGGGCTGTTGATGATCTTTTCTTCATGAATTCGATCACCTTCACCATCATATTCATAATTGTAAGTTCTATCTCTGTTTGTTTTTAAAGTAGTCAATTGACCAAATTCATCATATTGATAATATTCTTTGTATCCACCTGCATAGTAGATGTCTCTTACATTTCCATTTTTATCATAATAGATATCGGTAAGTCCATCTTTTGATTTAATGCTTGTCAACTGATTTTTGTCATTGTAACGATAGATTTTATTTGTTCCATCACTTGATGACTCTACTTTGTTTCCAAAAAGATCATAGCTGTATTCAGTTATGACTGTTTTTCCATCAATCGTTTTTGTTGAAGCTTTCAATTCATCCGATTCATTGTAATCATAGCTGTTAACGACACCATTGATTGTTTCTGAAATAACATTGTCCTGTCCGTCATACTCGTATTTGTATTCTGACAGTGTCTTGTCACCTTTAATATTGACATAAGCTGTTCTACGATTTAGTTCATCATAACTGTAATCTGTAGTAATACCATTTCTTTCTAATGATTTTGTATTTCCTCTTACATCATAGCTGTAGGATGCATATTCCTTGCCATTTTTAGAGACCTTGTCTATTTTATCAAACTGATTATAGGTATAGCCGATTGTATAATCATTATACTTAATTTCAGTTCTGTTTCCATAGATATCCCATTTATATTCAACATTATTGTCGTTGGCATCTTTGACCTTTGTAATATTGTTGAACTTGTCATAGGTATACTTGACACTCTTATTGTTATAATCTGCTTCTAAAAGGTTGTCATAGGCATCATATTTGAACTGTCTTGTTCCTTCTGAAAGCTTTCTTCCCAATGCATCATATGAATAATTGATCGTTGTTCCATCGTTCTTTGTATAAGATGTCATTTGACCGAAATCATCATACTGATAGGTTTCAGTAAGTCCATATTCGCTTACTTCTTTGATAAGATTATCAGCTTCATCATATTCATAAGTTGCTTTTTTATCATTATAACTTCTTTCAACAAGATTATTGTTTCCGTCATAATCGTACTTCATCACTCTTTCAAGAGGACTTTGTACCTTTGTCATGTTATTTAAGCTGTCATATTGATATCTTGTAATAAAGCCATTGCTGTTTGTTTCTGCAATCATATTGCTGTTGGCATCATATTCTCTTTTGATAACATGATCATAGATATCTTTATATTGAACAGCATTGCCTTCTTCATCATAGTCAACAGATACAATTGCTTTCATACTTCCATCTTCCAATGATGGGTAAAGATACTGTACTGGATGTTTTAAAGCATCATAGCGATATTGTGTTGTAAGACCCTTTTCAGTTTTTTCAACAACATTGCTTACAGCATCATATTTTTTTGAAATGATTTCCTTGTCGTTTTGTTTTTGACTTACTTCTCTTCCTAAAGCATCATAGCTGTATGTTGTCACCTTATCCTTATTTTCTGTTTTCTTGATAAGTTGTGAATTGACATCATATTTGTTAACTGTTTCATGTTCTTCATAGGTTTCTTTTGTCTTATTTCCATATTTGTCATATTCATAAGTTGAAACATATTTTAAGGCATTTGTTGATTTAACGATTTGATTCAAATCATTATATTCATTTTCTTTTGTTGTCTTATCATTTTCTTTGACAGAAACAAGTCTGCCAAGAGAATCATATTTATTGACTGTTGTCTTTCTTGGTTCAACAGTTTTTACTACCTGACCAAGCAGATCGTATTCATTTTCTGTAACATTTTTATTTGGATCTGTTTCTTTGATCTTTTGACCATAAATATCATATTCATACTCGCTGACAAATCTATTTTGGTTTGTTGCTTTTGATACAAATCCTTGGTCATTATATTCAAATGTTGCTTTGTTTCCAAGCTTGTCTGTCATTTCAGTAAGCTGGAATTTGTCATTGTAAACGTAAGATACTGCAAATCCTCTCTTGTCAACTTCTTTTTCAACAAGTCCGAAGGCATTGTAATGTGTCTGTGAACTGTTTCCAAGGGCATCCGTTTCCTTAATAACATTGCCATAGATATCATATTCTTTAAGCGTTGCATTTCCAGCAGCATCTGTTTCCTTGATGACTTGACCCTTGGCATCATAATCTGTCTTGGTTACATTTCCAAGCTTGTCTGTCTTTTCAACAGCCTGTCCTAAAGCATCATATTTGACCGTATCTGTTTTATCAGTAAATGAATCGTGTGTTGAAACAAGCTGACCTTTGGCATCATAACTGTATGTCAATGTTTTCTTGCCATCTGTTGAATCACTGACTTTTCTGTTTAACAGATCATATGTCGAATCAGTTACCGAACCAAGATGATTCATCGTCTTGACTACATTTCCATATTTGTCGTATTCATAATCTGTTGCTTCATTTGTATTGCTTACTTCTTTAACAACACGACCATACTTGTCATATGTCTTGCTTGAAACTCTGCCATATGGATCTGTTGAGCTGACTTCCTGACTGAAGTCATCATATTCATGAGTTGTTACTTTTCCACCGTTATCAGATGTTTTGGTTACATTTCCATTTTTATCATATTCTGTTTCTGTAACAAGTCCTGTTGTCTGATTCGTAGACTTGATGACCTGATCAAAACTATCATATTCTTCAACAGTGACCTCACTGATCTTGTTTGTTTTTGTAACACGCCCGTATTCATCATAAGATTTGATTTCTACCGGTGTATCATTGATTGTTGTCTTAGTTACATTACCAAACTTGTCATATTCAAATTTTGTTGTATTTTTATAGGCATCAACCGTTTCGACTTGTTGACCCTTGTCATTGTATTTATAAGTTGTAATGTTTCCAAGTTTATCAATATCCTGAACCAGAATACTGTTGATGTCATAAATTTTTCTTTCGCTGTTTCCTTTAGCGTCAATCGTTTCTGTTTCATTGTCCATTGCATCATATTTATGTTGTGTAACATTGCCTAGTTCATCCGTTTCCTTAACAAGTCTGTCGAGCTTATCATATTCACTTGTCTTTGTATTTCCATAGGTATCTGTTTCACTGAGAGTATTTCCATAAACATCATAGCTGTATGTTGTTGTCTTTTTATCTTCTGTCTTTTTAATCAGTTGACCATAGACATCATATTCATTTGAAATAGCAACACCTTGCTCATTGACCTCTTTAATGACCCTGTCAAAAGTATCATATTCTTTGGTATTGGCAAGTCCCCTTTGATCTACTGTCTTAATGATATTTCCATTTTTATCATATTCTTTTGTTTCAGTTTTACCATTAGGTAAAGTTGTTTTTACAACTCTGTTAAACTCATCATATTCATAGGATGTAACATTTCCTCTTGCATCTGTTGTCTTTACAAGATTATCTCCATCATATTCATTTGATGTTGTATTTCCTTTTCCATCAACTGTCTTGATTTCATGACCGACTGCATCATAAGTATGCGTTGTAACCTGACCATAGGCATCCGTTTCCTTTACGATTTGTCCTTTGGCGTCATACGTATATTTTTTAGTAAGTCCTTGTTCATCTGTTTCACTGATAATACGATCACGATTGTCATACTTCTTAGATGTTTTTAGATTTCCCTTTTGAGTTTGGATAGCGTTGTTATTTTTATCATATACTGTAACTGTTTTGCTTCCAAGCTTGTCGATATATTCAACAACGTTTCCATTTCCATCATATTTGTATTCTTCACTGTTTCCATAGGAATCTGTTTTCTTGATAATCTGATTGCGATTGTCGTAGACATATGCTGTTGTACGACCGTTTGAATCAGATTCATTAACAATATTTCCCATGGCATCATAGCTGTAGTTTTCTACCAGACCATTGCTGTGAGTAACTGTTACAACCTGATTGCCATCGTAGGCATAGCTTTTCCATACACCAAGAGCATCTGTTTCTTTGACAAGAAGGTTCTGTTCATTATATTCATAAGTCACACCTTTTCTGTCTTCACTGTTTTCATAAATCAGATTGCTGTTGCTGTCATATTTATAGGTTTCTTTCGTACCATCCGCAGATGTTTTTGATGTTACATTATCATTTTCATCATAGGTATATTTTTCACTTGTTCCATCTGGATTGCTTTGCAATGTCAGATAGCCTTTTTTATTGTACTCATATGTTGTCTTTTGACCTTTTTCATCTGTTTCACTGATCATATTTCCAGCATCATTATAGCTGTAGCTTTTCGATGATCCATCCGCCTTTGTAATTTTTGTTACCTTATAGTTGTCATCAAGAACATACTTTTCTGTTTCCTTATCATTATAGGTAACACTTGTCGTATTTCCTTTATAGTCAAAAGAGACCTTGTTTCCATTGGCATCCGTTTGTGAAACGACAACTCCGTTATCCTTATAGGTATTTTGTGCCAAAGTATTTCCATTTTTGTCTGTAATACTTTTTACCTTGCCATTTTTATCATAACTGTATTGTTCACTGTTTCCATTGGCATCAATAAATGCTGTAAGCTGTCTGTCTGCGTTATATTGATATTGTACATTTGTACCATTTGGCAAGTTGATTTTGCTGACAAGATGATAGTCATTGTATTCAAACGTTACTTGTTTGTTTCCCATATCAATATTTGTAATAAATCCATATTCATCATAGTTGATACGTGATTCAAATCCCGTTTTCGTTTTAATAGATGTCAAAATTCCATATTCATCAAAGATATATGTAACATCTTCTTTATCATCTTTAATAGAAACATAGTCACCATCAACATTGACAGTAAGACGATCAATAAGTTTAGGTACATATTTTCCATCTTTCTTTTCAATTTTTAAGATCTTTCCATCTCCTCTGTAAAAGATCATGTTATCGTCTTTATCATAGGAAACGTACTGTTCAATATTTGATGAATAATTGTTTCCAAAAATCGATGCGTTATCTTCTCCATAAGAGTTATAGACACGCGTCAAGCTTAATTCATCAAAATCTGTTAAAGTAAAATCTTTTGATTCATGATAGAAATTTCCAATACTTGTATTAACTGGATCGGCAACTGCACAGTTTCCGTAGCATGCAGGCCCTCTGTAAACATATTTTGCCTCAAAAGATGAAAGCTTTAATGGTGGTCTATAGACATCCTTAGGTACTTTTGGATTATCTTTTGCAAATCTTAAGAAAAGAACATCTCCCTCTTTGACCTTGTTTGTAGATGTATTATTGTCTTTTTTAATATCATCTACCTTCAAACCATAGTGTGATGCAATAGATTTAAGATTATCTCCAAGTTTTACCTTATAGATAATAAATCCGTCTGTAATCAGTTCTTTTTCTGACTCAGTTCCATCCTTTTTAACTTTCATTCGATATTCATAGAACGTATCGTATTTTGGAATATCTCCAATTTTTAAATAGCTCGTTGTATAGTTGACTTCACCCTTTTCATATTTTTGTGTTCCATCGATTGGATCAGTTATATAAACTGGATCAATGAAGTAAGGTGAACTTTTTTCTTTGGCATGCTGTGATTTTACAAGTTCAAAATCTATTTCATTTGTTTTGGCATAGAGATCAAAATCAATATCACTGTTTGGCTTAGCAATACCATCCATACTGATTGCTTCGAAATATTGACCATCTTTACTGTAAACTCTTAATTCATTGTCAAACTCATTGATGTCCAGATTTGGATCGACATCAAAATCATCACAGTGATAAATTTCTACCTTTGGCAGATTTCCTGTTGATTCTGAATTAAAAACATTACATTTCCAGTTAGGCGATTCATCCGTAACTTGCAGAATCAATGTTTTCTTTTGCCCATCCTTTAATTCTTGGACGTGCTTTGTAATATCAAATTCTTTAAATCCTTTTGGTTTAGAAAACTTGGTATTTGAAATAAACTGTTTTTGGTTATCTACCGGCTGTGTATTCCATGTAACCTTACCGGGATCAACATAGCTGGAGTTATAGATATTGATATCATTTAACTCATTGGCACGATCCAGATCCTGTTCCTTATAAAGTTTCAAAACAGCATTTTCAACTCTTTGATTTTCACCGATATTTGGCATTGCAAAATAGATGAATGTTCTGGCAATTTTAATATTGCTATTTTTACCACCGTAGAAGTTATCATCATATCCAACAAACAAATCTGAATATTGACTTTGGATATTTGGTCTTCCTGAACGGATATAGCTTGATTCAAGATCAATAACATCCACATTTTCAACTGCCACATTTGATCTGGCAACAACAGGATAGACTCTGTCTTCTTCACTTAACCAAGATGTTGTTAATGACAATGTAACTTTGATATTGCCATTATCAAGTTCCTTATAGTCATATCCTACTTCCTGATTTCTGTTTCCATCCTTATCAACAAGATAAGGCGCATTTAATACAAAGACTTCTTTTTTATCTTTCTTAAAAACAATAGATCCTGCATCATTTTTACTGACATCATAGTCATCTTTGTAAACTTCAAATGAATAAGTATCTATATCAAGTTCCCCATTGATATAGATATTTTGTGAAACCGTATTTGAATTGATTCTATATTCTAAATCTAAATTTTTTTCTACTTCTGAATACAGAATAACATTTTCTTTGATAGCATAATTTGTAAGACTTCCAGAAGGCATAACTGTAAGCACATTGTCTTTAGGATCTGTAATTTCTAGTATGCCTTTTTGAATGTTGATGTCATAAAGACCATCTTTATTTTCATAAGAAGGTGTTGATCTGAATAACGATGTTTTCTTTTCTATATCGTTATCAATCTCAACATATTTTCCATCTTCTTTTTTATGTATCTGCTCGAAATAAAAATCTGTCACATATTCCCCACTTGACAGTTTATAAGTTTTTGTGTTTTCTGTTCTTAATTTAACGATTTCCTGATCATTTTGTCTTGAAGTATCTTCTTCATCTACCGAAGGTTCTTTTGTAATAACATCAGGATTTCCTTTTTCTATTATTTGTGCAGATGTCTTATGAACATTATTGATATTTTCATCATAATATTCTCCATATGGATCCTGTTCCTTGATTTTTTCAAGTTCTTCTGCATATACTTTTCCAAACAGTTCAAGCTGACCAATTGCCATAGCTAGAACTATCATAGAAATGATGGCTATCTTTATTTTATTAAGTCCAGCTTTCATCTAAACAGCCTCCTCATTACTATAATGTTGATAATAATAATCATGGTAGGCATTGTATGCTTTTTGAAGATCATCTACATCTTTTTCACATAGCATATTGACCCATGCTTCTGTCGAAAATGAATGAAGCTTCTTTACGATAGCCTGTTGCAGCTCCATCATTTGTCTGACATAAGGATCTTTACTGTTAGAATTTTCCTGAATCTGTTTATTTAAAATACTCTGACATTCCTGAACTTCTTGATACCACCCATCGTCACAGAAATTACTTCCGTTTATTATTTTCAAAATAATAAGCATATTAGATACCGGCGTCATTTTACTGTCAAATTTCCCACTGCATTCATAATAGCCATTATCCTCAATTGCCTGTGTTTTCTGACTTGTCTGATAATAAACAGCGCCACTTACACCAACAACTGATAAAAATACGATGAGCCCAACAATGATATTTCTTGTCGTCCATTTCTTAAAACGCATAATTTATCCTCCCAATTTAAATTGTTGCTTTCTACATTTATTATCTATTAATCCAATTACTTGCATAAATGCTTCAATAATAATTGATAATGACATACTGATAACTCCTTGATAGAAGCCTTTTATTAGCATCAACACAATTACTATTATTCCAACAATAAGAATAACTTTTGTTTTTCCCTGATAAACATTTTTTTCTTTTTCATCCAATTTTTTTGTACTTGTTTCGACTGGTGATACGAAGAACACAAAAATAAAGCTTGCTACAAAAATAGATAAAAACAGCATACTTAGCTTTATTTTAATAGTTATACATAAAACTGCTATTATCAGTAAAATTGACAAAATATAGCACACTATAACTGATTTACTATGATATCCTCCACCGTAACAACGTAATAAGTAATAAAATACACAAAATAGTAAACCTTCTATATACATATTAAAGAATGAAACAATTACTAAAGTAGTAATTGTATTAAAAATAAAAGATATCATTTGGTACAAACCAAAATAATAAATTTCTCGATCATCCTTTTGAATAATATGATTTTGAATTAGTAGATTTACTATTTTATTACATACTTTTGAAAGCATTTTAGAATCTTCTCAATTTTTTTGCTTTTTCAGGTACAGTTGGTTGATTAATCCAATAAAAACATGTCATGTTTACATTGCATAATGTCATCAAAAATGCTGACCCGGCTAATAATTTTAATAATCTTTTTTTCATATATATTTTCCCTCCATTCTTTATCACATAATATCCCATATTATGATTTACAAAGTAATATTGCCGAAATTTAAACTTTTTTTGGTGAAATCTACAAAAAAAGACAAGATTCTTTGAACCTTGCCTAAACCAACACCAGCCTTACCTATTTTAAGTAAAGCATTATATATGTTTTAAAATACTTATCATCGCATGTATATTCCATCGCACCATCATATTTATCAACGCTATTTTTTATACTTTGAATTCCAATTCCGTGGTTTCTTTTATCTTTTTTTGTTGTTAACAAATTCCCATCAATCTCTGTTATTGTGCTATTATATGTATTTTTTACCATGATATATAAGATATTTTTATCATATTTCATTTTTATATCTAAATACTTATCATTAGCGCATTTTTCTATTGCCTCTATTGAATTTTGTAAAACATTTATTAGAATTCTACTTATATCAAACGGCTCAATACTAATTTCTTCTGGAATTTTAATACTATAATCAACAGAAATTCCCTTTGATAATGCATTTTTTATAAAATAATTTAAAATGCTTGATATAACAGTATTTCCTGTATTTACGAAATCATCTTTATTTTTCGAAGAATCATCAATTCTTTTCAAATAATTTAATGCTTCTTGTACATCATTATTCTCTAATATTTTTCTTAAAGCAAATACATGACCTTTAATATCATGTTGTATCATTTTTACTTTTTCCCCTGTACTTGCGCAATTAAAAGTTGATTATAAAAAACATTTCTTTCCTGCATATAATATCTCGCCTCTAATTCTTTTTTATTTGTTCTTATTTTTTCATCAATGGATTTTATATATTCGCTATTAAGCTTATCAAATATATAAAAAACCAGAATATTAAAAAATAATAAGATCATTACACTTGGTAAAAGCAAATTATTAGAAAAATCACCCTTATCTAGGAGTAAAAAAAGTAGTACGGTTCCACATGGAAATACTATTATTGAAATCCATTGTATCTTTGGGATTAGAATCTCTTTTTGTATGAATGTATTTGTATGTAGTATTTGAACTATTATCAACAAAATAATTCTGCTTACAATAAGTCCTGTTATTTCCATATTACCCCATTTTAAAAAAATACCAATCAAAACAACAATGCATTCTACTAGCATTGAAACACCATATACTAAAGCAACCGCAATACATTTTTTGGATAAACTTGATTTATACAAATTAGTAATCACAAACATACAAATAATATTAGCTACTAAGGTCAAAAGCGAATTATGGCAAAACAAATATACGCTCGTTGTAATTATATAATATAAAAGATAACCTGAAATTTTATATTTTTGATATTTCTCTTCATCAAAAAATATTTTAAAAAATTTAAAAACAGTATATACAGTCAATAAATTTGTTATAAGATACATATTTAGATGTAAAATATCTTTCATGAATTATTCTCCCATCTATCCATTTGTTTTTTTCTTATATATTGTCTTCTACTTTGACTTATAGGTAACAACTCTCCATTTATCATCTTTACTTCATTATATTTAAATTGTGCAATATAGACACTATTCACTAAAATAGAGCTATGAATTCTTATAAATGAATCATTTAATTTTTGTTCAACATCATTCAACTTCCCATAAAATTTTATAATGTTATTTGTGCAATGAATTTTAACTATCTTATTTTCACTTTCAAAGTAATAAATATCTTGCACATCTATCTTTTGATAACCAATTTTATTTTTAAATTTAAAAAATTCTTTCTTTTCTTTATTCAATTTAAGATACTGATCTAAAACATTTCTTAAATCTTCTTTTTTAATAGGCTTAATAAGGAAGTCAATAGGACGCGTTTTAAATAATGCCATTGCATAAGACGAATTATTTGATATATACACTATATCTATTTTTTGTAAATTAAGCACATTCCTTATGTAATTTCCTAATTCATATCCCAGTGTTTTTTTTAATTCAATATCTAAAAAAATTAAATCTATATCATTATTATCTTCCAAGAATTTCTTTAATTTAACTGTTTCATAAAACATGAAAATCTCGTATTTTAAATTCCGTTCTCTACATATTTCTATGACTAAATCTTCAAAACTAGAACAAAATATCTTATCATCATCACAAATTATCATTTTTAACATTATGTTCACCTTCTATTTTTATCAAGTAATGCATTTAGTGTTGCAGAAATCACATTTAACTCATAATCATTGCATAATCTAATTTTTTGTATAACATTGCTCCTTAAAAAATCTTCTTTATCATAGTCATCATAAAATAAATAATTTGCATCAATTGAAAACAATTGTACTATATTTCGTAATGTTCCATAACTAGGCAAATTACCCTCATTTTCTATTTTTTGTAAATATCTAGTAGAAATTCCTAATTTTTCTGCACATTCTTCCGTAGTATAATTATAACTTTCTCTCGCCTCTTTAATTATATTCCCTGCTGAGTTCGCATTTTTAGACATAACAGTTCACCTCAAATAAGAGTTTATCCATTATTATAAACCTCTAACACGATACGACAGTTCTTTTATCACGAACAATTGTAACATATATTTTAAATAATACATATTTATGTTTCATTTTTTTCTACCTTAAAACTTTGTAATAAGAATTTAGAAATCATGTAAACACATATATTATCAATTCTCTGATTTTTAAAATATAATTGATAACTTTCGTATCCTTAATTTAGTTAGAATATTGTGTAATTTGATGTCATATCATGCACAAATTAATCAATGGAATTGAATAATTCAAGTTACATAACTTTTGAAAAATAGTATAAATTTACTTATTATATTTCTAATATATAAATCATTTTGCTTCCTGTGATAATTATTAATAAACTAGTTACAGGAATGTCCTAACTGCACCATCCCTATGCACTTATATAATTACAATTATCCCAAGATAAAGATCAATTAAAAAAATACATGTTAGATGTATTTCCATTGTTTTCTCTTTTTCTTGGGATTTTTATTATGAGTTCTTCTTCTACAAGTATCTTTATTTATTTTTTTACTATGCTTTCTGAAAGTCTTATATCATTTATTATTTTTTTAAATCACATTTTATGTTGTTATCTTTTTCAAACCTATATATTTTAAAATTGATGAAATCTTATTTATATTTGCATATTTATCCTCTCTCTAACTCTCTGATTGACTTGATTTTTTCCAATTTTATCTTCCACTTAATAAATAATCTTAAAACTTTTTCCATTTGATGCATTCCTGTCCTCATCAAAATAAAATGACCTTTTGTCATACTCTTTAATTTATATTTTATCATGAGAGGTCTTTTTGTTCATAGATA
>OLNU01001800.1_pt1 | contig 14774 bp, 19 predicted proteins | sample 1672241 | NCBI WGS metagenome assembly OLNU01 (sample SAMEA3136663, study PRJEB25190) | human gut metagenome | biome: human gut; feature: human-associated habitat; material: faeces | place: Austria | collected 2013 | reverse complement strand
GCCGCGACGGCAGAGGAGGTCTTGAGTGTTGCGTGGAATTACACCTAAGTCTGTGCTTGAGCACCTGCTGTTCGCGGTGATCGGCGGCGTGATGTACATGCTGATTGAAATTGCATGGCGTGGTCATACACATTGGTCAATGGGCATCCTTGGCGGTGTGTGCTTTGTACTGGTGGGACTGCTGGACGAGGTTCAGCAGCACCCTCCGATTATCTTGCAAATGGCACAGGGCGCTGTGATCTGCACCGTGATGGAGCTGCTGGCTGGTCTGGTGCTGAACGTCTGGCTTGGTCTGGATATATGGGACTACTCCGGCGTACCCGGCAATATCATGGGGCAGGTGTGCCCGCAGTTTACGCTGGCGTGGGCGGCACTGTCCACGGTTGCGGTATGGGTTGAAGATCGTTTGCACGATATCTTCGATTAAATGCTCAGAATTGCGGTAAAGTGCTCAAAATAAAAGAAAAATGTACACTTTGATAGGGCGAATGCCCGGAAAGGAACAAACTATGTACGAATATAACACCTCTGCTATTGTGGGTATTTAATTATGCCGACGGAGGTTATCTGCACCATTATCACGGGTGCTGTCGGAATTATCTGCGCTGCTATGGCGGCGCAGTCCGGCAAGCGTGATAAGAGAGCAAAGGAAGAAGCGGAGCGGGTAAACCGGAGGGCGGAACAACGAGCCAAAGAGGGACGCTTGCAGCTTGCAATGATTAACGCAAACTGTCAGCTTACCGTTGGCGTAGCAATGGCATTAAAGCGCGGTCACTGCAACGGAGAGGTAGAAGCAGGACTTGCGGCTATTGAAAAGACGACGAAGGAATACGAGCAGTTCTTAGAAGGAATTGCTATAGACCATATTGCGAGGTGAGAGTATGAAGGTAAATATCCCTGTACGAATGAAGAATCCGTGGTTCTGGGTCGGTATTGTCAGCGTGGCAATCACGGCCATTGGCGTTGACCCGCAGACGTTTACGAGTTGGGCGGCTGTGTGGAACGGCATTGTTTCGGTGCTGTCTAATCCGGTGCAGCTCTGCACCATGTGCCTTGCGGTGCTGAGCGTGTTCATTGACCCGACGACGGCGGGCATTACGGATTCCGAAACGGCGCTGACCTACACCGCACCGAAAAAGAAGGGTGAGTAAATGAGTATTCCATTTAAGCAGTGTAATTCCCGCAACTACCGCAAGGGCAGAGAGTTCCCAATCAACTGGATTTGCCTGCACTTTACAGCGAACAATGGCGATACAGCACAGAATAACGCGGATTATTTCGCGCGTGAGGGCGGTTTGAACGCAAGCGCACATTATTTCGTGGATACGGAAAGAATCGTGCAGAGCGTAAAGGACGGCGACACGGCATGGCATTGCGGCAGGGAACGCGGCGGAAGCTATTACAACGACTGCCGGAACGCTAATTCTATTGGAATTGAAATGTGCAGCGTTATCCGAAACGGCGTGTACGTTATCCCTGAGGAAACCATGAAGCGCGCCGCAAAGCTGACCCGTGAGCTGATGGCAAATCACCACGTGCCGGTGTCGCGCGTGTGCCGTCACTACGACGTGACGCACAAGGACTGCCCCGAACCGTGGGTACGCAATCCCAAGCAGTGGGAAAACTTTAAGAAAATGCTTACAGAGAAAGAGGTTGAGGACATGACCGAACAGCAGACCCGCGCAATCGCAAAACAGGAGATTGCCAACGCTGAAAAGGCAAAGAAGGTTTACGACACGGTAGACGCAGTTCCCGCATGGGGCAAGGCAACCGTACAGAAACTGGTGAACAAGGGCTTTTTGCAGGGCGATGATCAGGGCAAGCTCGCACTGACGACCGACTTGCTGCGCCTGCTGGTTATCAACGACCGTGCACACCTTTACGGCTAAGTTGCGGACGGACATAAAAGATGGTATAATTCTATCAGGATTGAAAAAACGCATTGTTCCTGCGCTCCTCGAAGCCTCATGTACCTACATGGGGTATTGACGTAGAGGACGCGGGACGGTGTGTTTTTATAGGGTGCGAAGCGCGAAAGTGTGTCGCACCCGATTTTTTTATACAAGGGGAAAGATATGCGGTGACACCATAACGAGGGGATACCGCATGAAATTAACGGAATTTACAAGGCCGGAGGTGGAATACTTCCGGCGTGAGTGCAATTTTACACCAGAAGAGCGCGCCGTGTTTGACCTGCGAACATCGGCGCGCTCTATTACTCAGATTTGCATGACGCTGCACATGAGCGAAAGCACGGTGCATCGTCGGTTGAACAGCATCAAATGCAAAATGCTGCGCGTGCTGTGACAGCAAGTTGACAGATTTGTGACAGGTTTTCACGCCCGGCAGACCTTATACTGAAAGTATAAGGAAGTGATCGCATGAGTTACGAACAGAGACTTGAACGCATGGGGTATGACCCTGAGTGCGCTCGTCGCATTGTAGCAGTTTACCGCAACGCAGGCAACACAGATTGCTTAGAGGAATATATATCCTACAAAGAGGCGGTAAGTAAATCTATCAGCGAACACGTTACGGAGGTGCTGGGTTAATGGCATATCCTTATGGTTACACTGGCTACACGCCGCAGTATCAACAGCAGTACCCGCAACAGCCAATGCAGACACCAATGCAACAGCAGGTGCAATCTCCACAGCATATTGTCCGACCTGTGGCAAGCGTGGAGGAAGCACGCGCGGTACAGACGGACTTTTCCGGTGCGCTTACTATCATGCCGGACACGGCACACGGCGCGATTTACACCAAACAGCTTAATTTGCAAACCGGATGTGCTGACTTTGTGATGTATCGCAGAGCACAGGAGCCGGAAGCGAATAAACCTGCGGAAATAGATTTGTCAGATTATGTTCCGAGAACAGAATTCAACGAACTTATCCGACGGTTTAACAAGTTATGTGAACAACTGGGAGGTGCAAACGATGGTAAATAATCCGATGATGCAGGTGTTGCAGCTTATGAGGAACGGCGGAAATCCTATGATGATGCTGAACCAAATGACCGGCAATAATCCTATGGTGAGCACCCTAATGAAATCTATGCAGGGTAAAAGCCCGGACGCACTGCGGCAGATGGCAATGAACATTGCAAAGGAACGAGGAATCGACCTCGATCAATTCGCACAGCAGTTCGGCATGAACATCAAGTAAATACGCAACTGTAAAAATCCAAGCGATTTTTTATAGTTCCTTTTCAGTTTCGGAATCTTGAATAAAAATCCGACGTGAATTTGTCATGTTCGGAATACGCGCGGTTCCGTTCAAATATATACTGAAAAGGAGATTTATTCATGGATAACGATTTCGCAACCGGCTATGCTCTCGGTTCCGATAGTGGCAACACTAACAACGGCTCCGGCATGTGGGGCGGCGACGGTTCTTGGATTTTCGCATTTCTGATTATCGCACTGATTTTCGGCGGCAACGGCTGGGGCTGGGGCAACAACGGCGGCAACGGTGCGAACGGCGCAGGATATCAGGGCGCGGTTACTCGCTCCGATCTGTGCAGTGAGTTCAACTTCAACAACCTGTCCCGTTCCGTTCTCGGCATTCAGGAAGGATTGTGCAACGGCTTTTACAGCATGAACAACGGTATGCTTACCGGCTTCAACACGCTCGGCAGCGCGGTTTCTAACGGCTTCCACGGCGTGGACAATTCGGTTTGCCAGCTCGGCTACCAGAACGCACAGCTTATCAACGGCGTAAACCAGAACATGAACACTGGCTTTAACGGCGTAACTGCTGGCCTTACTGCTCTGGGCACACAGATGGCATCTTGCTGCTGCGATACGCAGCGTCAGGTAGAACGCGGTTTCTGCGATACCAATTACAACGCCGCTACCAATGCGCGTGATATCATCCAGTCTACGCACAGTGATACCGACCGTATCATTGCGCGGATTGACCAGATGGAAACTGCGCGTCAGGCAGAGAAGATCGCGGCGCTCCAGACGGAGAACCAGACCCTCAAGTTCGCTGCTTCTCAGGAAGCACAGAACAATTATCTGGTAAACGCTCTGCGCCCGGCTCCCGTTCCGGCGTTCCCGGTTCCGGCACCTTACCAGTTTTCCGGCTGTGGCTGCAACACCTGCTGCGGCATGTGAGAGATACGTTCAGCCGGGGGACATTCCCCCGGCTTTGATAGGAGGTTTTGATTATGGCTTGCAAGCCTGTACAAAAACTGTGTCCGAACCTGCGTATCTCACAGGGCGTGACTTACGCAAGCGGCGTGCTGACGGTGAACATTCCGGCGGGAGATTATCAGAACGGATGCGTATACGGAATCGTAATCGCTCAGAACATTCCGAGCACAACGATCATCGGCGCACCGGTAGTAATCACAATCGGCGACGGAACGGTAACGTATCCGCTGCTGAAATGCAACGGCGCACAGGCGACAGTGTTTAATCTGGACACCCGTCACAAATATCTGTGTCGCGTTGTCACTTCGTCCAGCGGCGGCAGTTTCCGAATGCTCGGTAATTCCTGCTGCTCTCATTCTGACGCGCTGCGGTCTATTAACGGCACCGCGCCGACGGCGTAAGGGGGTATCATCATGAAACGAGGAACCCGAATGCTGTTGATGCAGCACACCCGCCGAGAGAATGCTTCGCCGGAGGAATGGAGAATCCGCAAGACGTATCCCGAAGATCGCCAGCATTACGGCGTGCGGTATCGGTACAATCATATTGAGCCTTACGGTTACTATGATGAGCGTACTCACGGCGGCGAACCGGAGATGCGGAATTATCGCCGTTATTCTGACGGACGCTTTGCGCCGAAAAGCAACATGGAATATCCGGAGTATGACGAGTACCCCGATTACGAGGACGAGATGCGCCCTATTGGCTTTCGTGACGATGATGCTTACATGGGGGATACTTCTTATGTAGGTGACAAGACGCACGGTTCTGAGCGCACTATGGGCTATGCGTCCAGCACGCACACCGGACGTATGACTAAGGACATGGCGGACGAATGGATGCACAACATGCAGAACGCTGACGGCACGACTGGCCCGCACTGGACGCTTGAACAGTGCAAGCAGGTAATGCAGCAGCACAACATGAATTACGACCCGGTAGAATTCTGGGTGGCAATGAACGCTGTATACTCCGACTTTTGCAAGGTCAACGAGAAACACGGCATCCGCAACATTGATTACTATGTTGACGCTGCTTGTGCGTTCTGGCTCGAAGACAAGGACGCAGTGAAGAATAAGGAAACGGCATATTATCGGTATGTTGTTCGGCACTGAAAAAGGAGGGCGCGAAGCCCTCCTTTTTTTTCTTTTGTGTGTCACTTGGTGTGTCACCTGTGATTTTTAATGCATAAATCGTTAGATATAGCTGAGATTTTTAAGAATTACATATTGAAGCAACTTCAGTATCAATCTATTCGGAGATTTTCCGGGGTGTTACATTAAGAAGTCCCTCTGTACCTTCAATACAGGGGGACTTCCGTCAAAGAGGGATGGGACTGCTTTATACGTCCATCCAGACGCCTCCGGCCGTATGGCTGCGCACACAGGCCTCGACAAAGCGAACGCCGAGCACGCCGTCCTCCACAGTCGGAAAGGTGTCGGTCGTGTTCTCACGACCTGCCTTGCGATCGGAGAGCACATTACAGAACGAACGGTAAATATTCGAGAACGCCTCGATAAAGCCTTCATTATGGCCTGCACCGACGCGGGAAAGCCGCGTGCTGGCATCGAGCAGATAGTCTGCACCGGCGGACAGCCGCTGACTCGGCTGGCTGCGCGGCGTGTAGATCAGGTGATCGCAGTCGGTCGCAGTCCATTCGAGCGAGCCTTCGGTGCCGATGACGTAGATACCGCTGTCACACTCGTGTCCAATCGCAATCTGGGATGCCCAGAGCGTACCGGTTACGCCGCCCCCGAAATCCATCAGCACGTTTACATTGGTATCGAGCGGCAGATCACGCGGATAGGTATCCATCATCGCCAGCACGCGCTTGACGTGCAGACCGGTAAACTGCGTTACCATCTGCTCTGCATGTGTGCCGAGATCGTTTGCACACAGCGAGGAACCGACCTTTTTCGGCTGAAAACGCCATGCCGAGGTGTCCACCTTGCCGTCAACCGCACCGGAAATGACCCAGTCCTCCGGATGCTGCACGCGGACGTGCAGAATATCGCCGATTACACCTGCGCGAATCATCTCACGCGCCTGACGGATGAGCGCATAGCCGGTGTACGAATACGTTATGCCGAACAGCAGACCGCGCTCCTCTGCAATGCGGGCAAGTTCCTCGGCTTCCTCAGTGCGGAGCGCAAGCGGCTTGTCGCATATAACGTGGATGTCATGCTCAAGAAAGCACTTTGCAATCTCGTAATGCGTATCGTTTGCCGTCATGATGGAGACAAAATCAATACCGTCCTCGCGCGTGGACTCCTTGTCTGCCATTTCGCGGAAATCCGCATACACGCGGCTGGTGTCAGGCAGGTGATACGCCTCAGCGGTCGCGCGGTTCTTATCCATGCTGCGGGAGAAGCAGCCGCAGACCAGCTCGGCGGAATCGTCCAGCATAGCGCCCCAGCGGTGGAATTTGCCGATGTATGAACCAAGCCCGCCGCCGATCATACCAAATTTCAGCATAAATAATTACTCCTTACATTTTACATATCAAAGTTTACGGCCTCTACCTTTCCCGAGGTCTGTGATGCGATCATTGCATCCGCGATGCAGCAGGCTGCAAAGCCGTCCTTGCTGCCCGGACCTGCGGTCGGCTCAATGCCGCGCAGATGGTTGATCCAGTGCTGCAGCTCGTTATCATAAGCCTCCGGGAAACGTTCTGCCCAGTTGTCTATAATCTCATTGCCGACCTTGAGACGCGAACGGACGATTGGTTCTGCGGGCAGCGGCAGACGGATTGTGCCCTTTTCACATACAATTTCCATGCCGATCTCGTAGCCGTAATAGCTGTTGACCGAGCATTCCACGTCAATCAGGATGTTGCTCTCGGTCCACATGAGCGCCAGCTGTGGGTCATTCAGACCGTCAGCAGCGAACGCGGTGTTGCGTGCCGCCAGCATTTGACCGCGGACAAGCTCCTCGCCGAACAGCCAACGAAACTGGTCGATCTCGTGGATGAGCACATTAGTTACCTGCATGGCGTTGGTAAATCCGGCTGCGATGCGCGGCGTGCGGCTGATGCAGTGCGCCATCAGCGGCTTGCCCAGCTCACCGGAATCCAGAATGGCCTTGATCTTACGGTAATCCGGGTCATAGCGGCGCATAAAGCCGACCTGCACCAGATTCCTGCCGGCAGCCTGCTCAATGCGGACAATCTCGGCGCAGTCCGCCTTGGTGGTTGCCAACGGCTTTTCGCAGAATACCGGCTTGCCGGCTGCGATGGCCTTGTTAGTCATCTCGGCATGAACGCCGTCCCACGCAGTGATGACGATAGCGTCAACCTTGTCGGATGCGATGAGCGCGTCCACGCTCTCCATACTCTCCGCACCGTATGCAGCAGCGAGCGCATCCGTCTTTTCCTTATTGATATCGTACAGCGCGGTGACAGCAACGCCGTCGATCCGCTTGGTCAGTCGCTTGAGGTGCTCCTGACCGATAAAGCCGCCCGCACCGATGATACCTGCCGAAATCGTTTTCTTCTCCATGATCCGTGCCTCCTTTTTGTTCTTCGTGGCGCTCTTTATGCCTCTATTATAGAACAAAATTACACAGAGTCACGTCAGGAAATTAACCTATTCTGTGCAGAAATTAACATCAGAAGTTCATGGAGCGGAATTTACTCGGCGTCATTTTCTCGCGGCTGCGGAATACGCGGGAAAAGTGGCTTGCGCTGTTGAAGCCGCTCTGCTCGGCGATCTGCTCGATGGAGAGCGCCGAACCGGTCAGCAGCACCTTTGCGTGACGCAGACGCTGCTCCTGCAGATAATCATGCGGACGGAAGCCGATGTACCTGGCAAAACAGCGAATGAGATGCGTGACACTTACATGGCACAAATCGGCAAGTGTTTCGAGCGTGACCTCTTCCCGGAAGTGCTCAGCGATATACTCGACCGCCGGACGAATCACCTCGGGAATATCCGGCTTGGCGTCCGGCACGGCAAGACAGCACAGCACGGATTGGATGCAGACCGAAATGCGGTGCTCATTGCACATCTGCTTGTCTCCGTAGTAGAAAATCTGCTCAAAATATTGGAGAATCTCATGATTTCCGTCAAAGCAGATGCCGGTGCCGCCAGTCAGCAGCCGGACATAAGCCGCGCTTTCGCCGCCGGAAAAGTGAAACCAGAGGAACTCGGTCGGCTCGGTGACGTAATACCGGTGGGGAAGGCGGCAGTCCATGAGTACAAGCTGTCCGGCGGTAGCGTTCGCGCTCTGTTCTCCGCAGAAGGTGTGCAGTGAACCGCTGCGTACATACGCACACAGGTACATATCCAGAAAATCCCGCTTGACCTCATAGCCGGGCACGCACTGGTAGCGTCCGTACTGGATGAGATAATACAGGTGCTCCTGCGCAAACGGAGATGGAATGGTAAAGTCCACATGCGACGAGAGCAGCAGGCCTTTGTCGGGTGGTTTCACAGGCATCACCTTCATGAGAGTATACAAAAATTATAATGCAGATTTACACAAAGAACAAGAGCGTATCCGGCAGATTGTCTGAAATGCACATGGAAAACGCAAACAGGGGAATTAACCCATCAAGTCCTCATCGGTGACGAAAAACTCGTTGTCGAGTTCCGCGCATCGGCGGTCAAGCTCCGAGGTCGTGCCGAGCGTGCGGCGCACGGCGTCGTACTCGGCTTTCGCGCGGTGGTTCACCTTGCCGGTGCGCGTTGCGCGGATGAGCAGGTTCTTCGGGGTATCGAGCGGCGAAATATACTCAACGACAGAAACCTTGTAGCCTTCGGCTTCCAGCTTGAGCGCACGCATGCTGTCGGTCAGCACATCGTTGAAACGCGCCTTGAATACGCCGAATTTGGTCAGCGGCTCGAGTCCGGGCATGGTGTACTGATCGAGCAGCTCCTTGTGGCAGCACGGCACGCACGCGATGTATTTCGCCTTGGCGCGGATAGCTGTGCCAAGAGCCAGATCGGTCGCAATGTCGCACGCGTGCAGCGAAATCACAGCGGTGACGTTTTTCGGCGGCTGGTACGTCCGCAGATCCGCGCAGATGAACGTCATATTGTGATAGCCGAGACGCTTGGCCATTGCACGGCTCTCGTCAATAACGTGCTCCTTGATGTCCACGCCGATGACACGGCAGCGGCGATGCAGTACCTCGTGAATGTAGTAATTCATGACAAAGCTGAGGTAGGATTTGCCGCAGGCGCAGTCCAGCAGCACGATCTCGTCGCTGTCGTCCTGCTCAAACATGGGCGCAACCAGCTCAACGTAGTGGTCGATCTGATTGTACTTGCGGATCATGTCGTTTTTCAGCTTGCCGTCTGCGGTCAGGATGCCGATCTCGCGCAGCAGTGCCGCCGCCTGATCGACGCGGATGAGGTACTGCCGGCCGCTGTCGAGCAGCGGATTGGCGGCAGCCGCCTTTTCCTCGGCGGTCGCTTCGCGCTCGGCCTGCTTCATCTGTACGCCGCGTGCCGTCACGGACAGCGTAACGACCGTGCTGCGTTCGGTATAGGTGAGCACGCTCTCGTCGTATTTCTCAGCCTGCTCGGCAAAGAAGGCGCAGAATTCAGTCGCGTCTACGCGGCGGTCGCTGCCCTGAAAATGCAGCGTGTAGTCCTCGTCCGCGCGGGACAGCTTTGCGTCAAATTTCTTTTTGCCGGAAACCAGAGTGCAGTCTGCCTGCACAAAAAAATCGCGGTTTTTGGTCAGCCGTGCTGAAATGCCTGTCAGCAGCAGCTTGAGCTTCGCGGAATCTCCCTTTTGCATGAATGTCACAACCTTTATTGTAATGTTTTTTGTTTTAGTATAGCACAACGGAAAGCATTTCCGCAATTCCAAAGTATAATTTGTGGAAACGAGTGAGATAATATTACCGAAATCACAAAAGGAGGTCATTCTCTATGAGTAACGATCGCTGCAACAAGTCTATCCACTGCACGGTGGAGCAGTGCGCAAACCATTGTCCGACCGCTTCTTACTGTGCGCTGGACAGCATTACCGTTGGCACACATGAGGCCAACCCGACGGTCGATCAGTGCACCGACTGTAAGACCTTCCAGCGAAAGTGCTGCTGATTTCCCCTCGCAATGCAGAAAAAGGAGCCGGATTTGTCCGACTCCTTTTTCGAGTGTACTTATATAATAATTGAGAATGGAGACACCCACCGCAGTGGGCGTCCAGCGAACAACCGCCGCAGGCGGCTCTTAGCGAGTCGAAATGGAAAATTGAGAATTATGGTGTCGCACGAAGGGAGATAATTGAATGCCGTCCGAGGGACGGTAAATGGAATGAGCATGAGATTCAATTTGAAGTTCATTCTCCATCCTCTATCTTCAATTCTCCATTTTAAGCTCCGGCATCACCACATGCCGCATGGTAAAGTAGCACGCCAGACCGCCGATGCAGTTGGACACCGGCTCTGCCGCAAATACGCCGCTCACACCGAGATTCCAGCAGTACGGCAGCAGCAAAGTCAGGGGCACAACAATGAACGCCTTGCGCAAAAGCGAAAAGAACACCGCGTATTTCGCCCGACCCAGTGCGCGGAACGTACTCTGACCGGAATACTGGAACGCCATCATTACAAAGCCGAAAAAGTAAATGTGCAGCGCCGGAACAGCCGCCGCGACCAGTTCCGCGTCCTGATTGAAAATGCGGATGAACAGGGCAGGGAAAAGAGAGACCAGTATCCAGACAAGCATGGTATATCCGATAGCGATCTGCGTCATAAACCGGATGGCGTCCCGGGTGCGCCTGTACAGCCTCGCGCCATAGTTGTAGCTGATGGCGGTAGATGCACCGTCCGCGATGGCGAGCACCGGCGTTTGTGCGATCTGGCGCACGGAGTTAAGTACAGTCATAACGCTGATATAAAGGTCGCCGCCGAAATTGCGTAGAGTAGCATTGCACGCCACCTGCACGAGCGTATCCGTAAACGACATGACGAAGCTGGCGATGCCGAGCACGGTAATGCGCTGAATACACTGCCAGTCCGGCCGGAAACCGCGGAAATCCAGCTTTAGCTCGGCTTTTTTGCCGGTTAAGAACTTGACAACCCATGCAGCAGACAGAAGCTGCGACAGCACGGTCGCGATAGCAGCGCCGCGCACGCCGAGGTGCAGCGCGAAGATAAAAATCGGGTCGAGCACGATGTTGGCTGCCGCGCCGAGTGCCACGGTGAGCATGCCGGTTCGGGCAAAGCCCTGACAGTTGATGTACGGATTGAGACCGAGCGACAGCATGACGCACAGCGTACCGATCAAGTAAATCACGATGTACGAGGACGCATACGGGTACGTCACCTCACTGGCGCCGAACAGGTAGAGCAGCGGGCGATGAAACGCGATGCCGAGCACGGTCAGCACGGCACCGCTCAGCAGCAGCATAAAGCCGGCGTTGACCATGATGCCTTGTGCGCTTTCCCGGTTGCCTTTGCCGCGCGCCATCGCGCACAGCGGAGCACCGCCCAGTCCGAACAGATTGGCAAACGCGGTAATGAGCGTCACAAAGGGAAAGCACAAGCCGATACTTGCCAGCGCAAGCGTGCCCTCGCCGGGGATTTTGCCGATATAAATGCGGTCTACAATATTATACAGCAGGTTGAGCAACTGCGCGATGAGCATCGGTGTGGCCACCGCAAGTATCCTGCGGCGGATGCTGCCCTGAGAAAAATCAATTTGCTGCAAACGAATACAGTCCTTTCAAAATCAGAAAAAAGCAGGGAGAAGTCCGAGCTTCTCCCTGCACTATTGTAACACTGCTGCTGATTTTCGTCAAGAATCCAGCAAAATCAGTGCGCGGTACAGCATTTCGCACGCCGTTCGGCGGTCGAGCGGGTGTTCTGGGTTCTGTGCCTGTGCAGCGGTGAGTACGGAGGCGCGTTCCAGCCGAGCGATTGCCGGTTGTGCCCAATCCTGCGGAGAATGGTCGGACATCGACCAAGCGTACTGCACACCGCTCAGCGTGCCGTCAAGCAGGTGGTCGAGCACCACGCCTGCCTCGGCCGTTGTGATGGTTTTCTCGCCGCGAATCTCACTCACGCCGGAGACGGTCGCGTAGCCGCTGACCAGTCCGTTTGCGGCTGCGGCGCTGATATACGGCTTAGCCCACGCGGAAAGTCCGCTGTCATCCGCAAAGTCGGTCTGGTCTGTCGGTTCAACGGACAGGTCTGCCGCGGCGGCTGTCATGGCGATGAACTCACTGCGTGTTACCGGTCGGTTGGGATGGAAAAACGCACAGCTGCCGATGGTTTCTCCGGTCATTACACCCTTTTGCGCTAGATAGATTGCCGCGTAATGCGCCGGATCACCGTCCATGTCCGAGTAGGTGAGTCCGGTCTTATTCTTTTTAATCTCAATCGTGATAGCGGCAGGCTGCGCTGTGTTTCCCTCGGCATCCACGGCGGTATAGTGGAAGCTGTCGCGTCCGGCTTTGCGGCCCGGTGTGTAATATAAGGTACTGCCTTCGATCTTCGCTGTGCCCAGCCGCGGCTTTTCGGTAAGCTGATAGAGCACTACGTCGTTATCTGCGTCGGTCGCGGACAGTTCAGCCTCCACGGCGATATCCACGCAGGTCTGCGCCGTGACCGGCTGCACCACCGGTGCATTGTCCGTCGCCTGCGCGGTTACGGCGGCAGCGCCGATCAGTCCCGCATAGGCGAGCACGGTTGCGAGCAGCACCGCAATGATGCGAATCTGCCTGTTTTTCAAAATCCTTCACCCTTTCCGGTCGTTTCTTCTATCGGAAAGTATGCACGCGGCTGTTAAATTTTATACCGGATCGGCAGAATTCCGGTTCGTGTATGTTTTCTTCCTGTCGGGAAACGGAAAATTCCGCAAAAGCCCTTGCCGAAAACGCAGAAATGTGGCATAATTCTATTATATATACATTGGGAAAACAGAAAGGAGATTGGCGATGGAAAATCATCAGCTTGTTCTGGTGCTCGACTTCGGCGGTCAGTACAATCAGCTGATTGCACGACGCGTCCGCGAACATAATGTTTACTGTGAGGTCAAGCCCTATAAGACCTCGATTGAGGAGATCAAGGCGCTCAATCCGATCGGCATCATCTTTACCGGCGGTCCGAACAGCGTTTACGAGGAAAAGTCCCCGAAGTGTGATCCGGCTCTGTTCGAGCTGGGCGTACCGGTTCTGGGCATCTGCTACGGCTGTCAGCTTATGGCGCACACCCTCGGCGGCGAGGTAACCGCAGCACAGGAGGACACTGCGCGCGAGTACGGCAAGACCGAGACCTTCTACAACACGGACTGCAAGCTGTTCAAGGGTCTGCCGGAGCAGGGTATTTCCTGGATGAGCCACGGCGACTACATGGCAAAGGTGCCGGAGGGCTTCGAGCTGGTCGCTCACACCGATATGTGTCCGACCGCTGCCATCGCTGACGAGAAGCGCGGCTTCTACGGCGTACAGTATCATCCGGAGGTAAACCACACCGAGAACGGTTCGCTCATGCTGAAGAACTTCCTGTACGAGGTCTGCCATGCAAAGGGCGACTGGACCATGGGCGATTACAAGAACAGCTCCATCAAGGCCATCCGCGAGAAGGTCGGTGACGGCAAGGTTCTGCTGGCGCTGTCCGGCGGCGTTGACTCCTCGGTTGCAGCTGCTCTGCTGGCTGAGGCAGTAGGCAATCAGCTGACCTGCGTATTCGTAGACCACGGTCTGATGCGCAAGAACGAGGGTGATGAGGTTGAGGCAGCTTTCTCCAAGTGGGACATCAACCTGATCCGCATGAACGAGGAGGACGCATTCCTCGGCGCTCTCAAGGGTCTGACCGATCCGGAGGACAAGCGCAAGGCCATCGGTGCACAGTTCATCCGCACGTTCGAGAAAATGGGCAAGCAGATTGGCGAGCAGGTCGGCAAGATCGACTATCTGGCACAGGGCACCATTTATCCGGACGTGATCGAGTCCGGCAAGGACGATGCCGCTGTCATCAAGAGCCACCACAACGTAGGCGGTCTGCCGGATTTCGTGGACTTCAAGGAGATCATCGAGCCGCTGCGCATGCTGTTCAAGGACGAGGTTCGTCAGCTCGGCTTTGAGCTTGGTCTGTCCGAGCAGCTGGTTATGCGTCAGCCGTTCCCGGGGCCGGGTCTCGGCATCCGTATTACCGGCGAGATCACCAAGGAGAAGTGCGACATTCTGCGTGAGGCAGACGCAATCTTCCGCGAGGAGATCGCGAATGCAGGTCTGGACAAGGAGATCAACCAGTATTTTGCAGTTCTGACCAACACCCGCACCGTAGGTGTTATGGGCGACAGCCGCACCTATGATTACGCACTCGCGCTGCGCGGCGTAACCACCAGCGACTTCATGACCGCTGACTGGGCGCGCATTCCGTATGAGGTGCTTGATAAGGCTTCCAGCCGTATCGTAAATGAGGTTGTCGGCGTAAACCGTATTGTGTATGATATTACCAGTAAGCCGCCGGCTACGATTGAGTGGGAATAATTTCGGAAACCTCCGAAATCCGCATAAATACAGGCTTTTTTGCCTGTCGCTTTGCCTGCTGATACTGATTTGATACTAAGTTAGTCTGAACAGTATCGCTGAGAAAAACCCGCAAAGGACAAGTAAAACCGCCCTGCTGAACGACAAAATTCAGCAGGGCGGTTTT
>OLNU01001797.1_pt1 | contig 14789 bp, 15 predicted proteins | sample 1672241 | NCBI WGS metagenome assembly OLNU01 (sample SAMEA3136663, study PRJEB25190) | human gut metagenome | biome: human gut; feature: human-associated habitat; material: faeces | place: Austria | collected 2013 | reverse complement strand
CGCCCACCTCATAGCCCCGTATCTGGTCGCTCTCCTGATCGTTGGCGGTCAGGAAAATCACGATGGTGTCCGGGTGCTGGGGCTTTATCAGCTTGCACAGCTCAAAACCGTTCCCGTCCGGCAGGTTGATGTCCAGCAGCACTAAATCAAATTCCCGCTGGCGGATGGCGTCGGCTGCGGTTCTGGCATTTAGGGCAGAAGTCACGCCGTAGCCGTCTGCGGTCAGGTTATAGGCCAACATCTTATTCAAAAAACTGTCGTCCTCGACAATTAAAATCTGCTTCATATCCTCACTTCCTTTGCTTTTTGCAGATAGTATAACAGGCAAATGTCCGCGAAATGTTACAGCGGACGGATTTTTTCAAAAAAGTGCTTTTCCTTTATTATAGGATAGCCCGCTTTTCCGTACAAGGCACAAAATATGAATTATAAAGTTTAATCTTGCTGCATATAGCAACATTCCATTGAGAAAATATGAAATATACAATGTAGATGGGTGGTGCTATATGGCAAATATCAAAGATTGTCCCGGCTTTGAAACTTTCGGCGCGGATGTAAAAGAGGCGCGGAAAGTCAAACAGTTATCGCGTAAGACGCTGGCGGAACAGGTCAATATCGACTGGCGCTATCTTGCCAACATCGAAAATGACGGCACGATTCCCAGCCTGCCGGTTATCATACAGCTTATCAAAATCTGCGGGCTTCCCGTGGAACGGTACCACAACTTTTCTACTATGGATGAGGACGAAGCTGCACGAGTGCGGGCCGCTTGGAAGCCTGTAATCGAAAAACTGCCGGACTATGCTTATCTCTGCGATGAAATTCTCCGCGAAGCACAAGAAAATGAGGAGGAAAACGGCATTGATTTACAGTGAAGCCGAAAGGAAAGAAATTGAGCGCGTGTACGGCGTTTTCAAGGATTATATTCACGCAAGTAAATTCTTGGATTTTGTCTGGTCTGAAAAGCTGGGGTATCTGCTGCTGCATATCGACCCAACAAAAAACACCATCGAGGAGGACCAAATCATTGCTTCTGCGGATGAATTGTGTGCCGAACTATTCAACGAAGTTGCAATGGATGTTTTTCAAGAAGCTAAGAGAGAACACTTTTATCCTGATGCAGATGATGACGAGATTGCGGAGATTCGCAGACGTTGGCAGCCGTATCTCGACTTGCTTCCTGAGTATAGGAGTTCATGCAGAGCATTTCACACAGCAGAATAAGCGAAAAGCAGCCTTTAGCAAGATATGCCCCCCTATATAGTTTTCAGTGCTTTATTTCACTGTTCGCTATATAGGGGGCATATCATTGCGCGGGCTGCTATTTGTTTTGGAAATTTGGAATTGTACTTTCTTGCCGAACAGCAGCAGAAATATTTGCTGCTGACATAGCCAATACATACGAAGTGCGGCAGGCTCTTGTTGAGAACGATCTTGAATCACGCTATCCATGACGGAATCATTTGACAAAAAACGCCAAAGTGTGCTATTATATGCCGACTTTTAGTTTGTGAGATCGTTTCGCTTATAGGAAGTGGACATCAAAATTTCACTTGGTTTGCTTTACGATATTCTGTCGGGGATGTTCCCTCTATGTTGCTAAATGTCTTGCAAAAGTAGCTGGACGAAGAAAAGCCGAGAATGCTGGCAATCTGGGATGGTGCAAGGTCGGTTTCGGCCAATAGCCGCTTTCCCTCCCGGATGCGGCAGTCAATGATATAGTTGATAGGAGAGACACCATATTCGCGCTTAAAAGCGTGTGCCATGTGATATTTGCTGATACTAACCTTTTCAGCAAGCTCATCCAGCGTAAGATTTTCTTTATAATGGTGGTCGATATAGCGCTTTACAGTTGCACACTGGCGGTTAGCAGGCAGCCGGGAATGAATTGGAACAGCGGATACACTGGCATTTCGCATAAGCTGTACCACGATAATATCCATATAAGCCTGACAAAGTATCTGAAAATTGGATTCCCGATTCTGCATTTCCGTAAGGATCTTTCTCATGCAGGGCAGTACATCGTTGTTTCCGTCAAACGTATAAACGCAAAAGCTGCCCTCGGCGGCATCGGAAATCGTAAATTCTAACCCCTCGATACCCAGCACAATGTATTCCAGCGGGTGGGATTCCAAGCTGACCTCTGTATGGATAACATTGGGGTTTACAACAACAAGCTGGTGTGCCTGAACAGGGAATAATTTATCGTTGATTTGAAATTGCCCCGCACCATCTACAATATAAAATAATTCAGCATAGCTGTGAGAATGTGGAATGGAGGGCCAATCCCCGCTATACCTTGTGGAAGCAATATTGCGTAATTTCATCTTATCGCGGGGCAGGGAATCATCAGTCTGATTAAAGGAGTAGTTAATATGGCTCATGGGGGTCACACTTCCTATTTTGTAGTATATTGTCATTATATTGCACGAGGCTGAAAAATGCAAGACGGTATTCGGCGTTTTTGTCAACAACTAACATTTGATGAAAAAAGCAAATGGTAAAAATGCACAACGATTACCTACAAAAAACCAGCGATATGCCGAAAAGCAGCGAAACAGCAAGATTGTAAAATAGGTGGGCAAGATAATAATTGCTAAAAAACTGGAAAAGCACTACACTTAAGTCACCGCGAAAGGGAAGTAATCCCGACACAGAATTTACACTTAGGAGGAAAACACAAATGAAGAAAATTGTTGCACTTTTGATGGCTTCTGCTATGGCAGCATCTCTGGCTGCTTGTGGTGGCAGCGCTCAAAGTTCGGAAGCTACCTCTACTGCTCCTGCTGAATCCACGGCTGCCGAGTCTACGGCTACTGATGGCAAGAAGTATGAGGGCGTTGAGTTGACCATGTGGTCCATGTGGTCTGCCGGTGAGGTTCAGGCAAATGCAATTCAGGCCGCCGCTGACGCTTTCGAAGCTGAAACCGGCGCACACGTCAACATCGAGTGGAAAGGCCGCGATGTCAACACCCTGATTTCTGCCGCGCTGGAATCTGGCGAAAAACTGGACATCTTCGAGGATGATTACAACCGTATCGGCCACGCTTACGCTCCCTACACCTACGACCTGACCGAGATGGCAGACGCTGTCGGTTATGATGACTTCAGCTATGCTTGCTTCAATGATCAGTCCAAAGAATGGGCTGGCTACCTGAACTCCATCGTAGAGCAGCCCCAGATTGGCGGTATCTTCTACAACAAGGACGTTTTCGATGCCTGTGGCATTACCGACGCCCCCAAGACTTGGGATGAGTTCCTGACTGTCTGCCAGACCCTGAAAGACAACGGCTATGAGCCGCTGGCGCTGGACGGTGCTTACGCAAACTTCAACTTCTACAACCATCTGGTCCGCCATCTGGGCGAGGACACCATTGCCGAGCTGGGCAAGAACGGTGGCTGGGCTGACAATGAAGCTGCTGTTACGGCTGCGCAGGAAATCATTGATTTCGTGAACGCTGGTTATCTGGCCGAGGGCGCACCTGATGCTTATCCTGCCAGCCAGACCAAGGTTGGCCTTGGCACGGCGGCTATGGTTGCTTGCGCAAACTATGTCACTTCCGAGGTTGATGCTGCTGTTGGTGAGCCTGTAAACTGGGGCTTCTTCAACTATCCCGAAGTCGAGGGCAATGTTGATGCTTCTGCTTACGCCGGTGCAAACTCTCTGGCCATCTCCTCTTCCTGCGAGAACCCGCAGGCTGCATTTGACTTCATTATGACCATCGTTACCGGCACCTGCGGGCAGGAGCTGGTTGACAAGGGCGGTCAGATCCCTGCTGACACCCGCCTGAAAGAGTCTGTCCTGGCCGGCTCTGTTGAGACGCTGAAGAACACCACCACCCCGATGAGCTGGTGCGGTTCTCTGAACACGCTGGACGGCTGGTCCTCCATCAAGAGCTCCATGATCGAGCTGTTCGAAGGCAAGTACGCAACCGGCGCCGACTACTGCGCTTACTTGGATACCCTGTGCGGCTAATCCTATAATAAATCACGGTACGCCGTCAAGCGGTGCGGCTGTAATGGATTTATTCAGGATTCCCTCAATCTGAACGGAGGCGGCACCTGAATGGGTGCCGCCTTTGCTTATGACATTTCATTTTTGAGGTATTACCAGTATGAAAAAGAACAAGACAATGATTTTCCTATTCATTCTGCCCACCGTTCTTTGCCTGTTGTTCATGTATGTCTATCCGATTGTTCGGACAGTTATCATGAGTTTCTTTAAGGTAGAGAGCCTTACGGCATCTACAAGCACATGGAGCTTCTATGGGCTGCAAAACTATTTCAAAATCCTGCGAAATGCCGGTTTTATCAGTTCCATGAAAAACATGGTGATGATTTGGCTGGTAGGCGGCATCATTACCATGTGCCTGTCCATGTTGATGGCCGTGATTTTGACCAGTGGCATCCGCGGCGCAAAATTCTTCAAGGCCGCCATATATATGCCCAATATCATCAGCGCCGTGGCACTGGCTACCATGTGGATTCAGTATGTGTTCAACTATGATTATGGTCTGCTGAACCAGATCGTCAAAGCATTCGGCGGTGAGAATGTCCGCTGGCTGGGTACGGACCTGATTTTCTGGGCTATGATGATTGCTTTCATTTTTGGCAGTGTTGGTTACTATATGCTGATTTTCATCAGCGGCATCGAAGGTATCCCGCAGGATTTGTACGAAGCTGCCACTATCGACGGCGCGAATATCTTTGACCGCTTCTTCCAGATTACGCTGCCCCTGCTGAAAGGCGTCATCCGCACCTGTGTTACTTTCTGGAGCATCAATGCTACCACATTCTTCCTGTGGACGAAGATGTTCTCCCCCATCAACACGGAAACGGCCACCATTGTGCCCGTTGTGTACCTGTACGATACGGTGTTTGGCGGCAAGGGCGTTGTAGAGCGCGATGCTGGTGCAGGCGCAGCGGTTGGCGTTGTGCTGACTTTGATTATCATTGCTGTGTACGTTATCACCAACCTGATCTTGAAAGACTCGGATCTGGAGTATTAAGGTAGGAGAGCAGTTATGGGAAAATATCACGATAGAATCAACTGGAAGAAAGAACTTCGGCTTCTGCCCGGTTATATCATTGTTTGCGCGTGGGTCGCGCTTACGGCTGCCATCCTGTTCTGGATCGTCTGCGCCAGCCTTTCCTCAACAAAGGAAATTCTGACGGGCCGTGTTGTGGACTTTTCCAATGGCCTGAAGTGGGATAACTACGTCACAGCTTGGAACACCCAAAATGTATCGCTGTATTTCTTCAACAGCTTGGTTTATGCCATTGTTTCCTGTGTGGGCGTATTGCTTATTTCCGCGCCCGGTGCTTATGTGCTTTCTCGCTGGAAGTTTGTCGGCGGTAAGGCCATCCGTATCGGCTTGGTCATTGCCATGAGTGTTCCCACCATTATGATCATCATGCCTCTCTACTCTTTGGCTGTGCAGTGGGGCATCAAGGGTCGCGTGCTGTTGGTTGTGCTGTACATTATGCTGCGCGTACCGTATACCGCGATTTACCTACTGGATTTCTTCTCCTCACTGTCCCGGTCTTATGAGGAGGCGGCCTACATTGACGGATGCAGTCATTCTCGGACGTTCTGGCAGATTATGCTGCCGCTGGTTCAGCCCGCCATTATTACGGTTACGATTTTCAACTTTATGTCTGTGTGGAACGAGTTCTTCATGGCGTTGATTTTCACTACCAGCGATTCTATGACCCCTGTTGGTGTCGGTTTGTTGCAGATTGTCAACGCAATGAAATATTCCGGCCAGTACGGTGCTATGTTTGCCGCAGTCATCATTGTGTTCCTGCCTACTTTCCTGCTGTATCTTTTCCTGTCTGAAAAGATTATTGTCGGTGCTACCAGTGGCGGCGTCAAGGGCTGATTTGACTTTCCTCCATTCAAAATATTACGTTTCAAGGAGAATCTTTATATGAATGATGTAAGAAAAATGGGCCGCGTGACGATTCCCACTGATACGGACGCAGTGTCTGAAACCCTCGACCTGTTGAAGCGCTGGGGCGCGGATGCCATCCGCGACTGCGACGGCACCGAGTTTCCGCAGGAGCTGAAGGACACCGGCGCAAAGATTTACGCCACCTATTACACTACCCGTAAGGACAACGCATGGGCAAAGGCCAACCCCGACGAAACCCAGCAGTGCTACATTATGACGCCGTTCTACACCGCTGAAGGCGGTGCGCTGACCATCCCCCTGATGACGGGCATCAGCCGCGAGCTGATGAAGGTCAACGACCATGACGATATTGCCCGCTGGTGGGAGGTCATGGACCGCACGACGGGCGAGCCTGTCCCCACCGCCGACTGGCACTATGATGCCGCCAGCGAAAGCGTTGTCATCGACACCCCCGCCGCCTACCACGAGTACACGGTCAGCTTTTTGGCGTACCTGATCTGGGACCCCGTCCACATGTACAACTCGGTCATCAATGACTGGAAGGATGTCGAACACCAGATCCCGTTCGATGTGCGCCAGCCCAAGACCCACGCCTACACCCTGCGCCGTCTGCGCGAGTATCTGGAAAGCCACCCCTATGTCAACGTTGTGCGCTTTACGACCTTCTTCCACCTGTTCACGCTGGTGTTTGACGAGCTGCGCCGCGAGAAGTATGTTGACTGGTACGGCTACTCGGCGTCCGTTTCTCCCTATATTTTGGAGCAGTTTGAGAAGGAAGTCGGCTACAAATTCCGCCCGGAGTTTATCATTGATCAGGGCTACTACAACAACCAGTACCGCGTGCCCACCAAGGAGTACAAGGACTTTCAGGCGTTCCAGCGCCGTGAGGTGGCCGGTCTGATGAAAGAAATGACCGACATCGTCCACGAATACGGCAAGGAAGCCATGATGTTCTTGGGCGACCATTGGATCGGCTGTGAGCCGTTCATGCCGGAATTTCAGAAATCCGGCGTCGATGCCATCGTCGGCAGCGTCGGCAACGGCAGCACCCTGCGCCTGATCTCCGACATTCCCGGCGTCAAGTACACCGAGGGCCGCTTCCTGCCTTACTTCTTCCCCGATACCTTCCACGAGGGCGGCGACCCCGTGCGCGAAGCCAAGGAGAACTGGGTCACCGCACGCCGCGCCATCCTGCGCAAGCCCATTGACCGCATCGGCTACGGCGGCTATCTGAAACTGGCCTGCGAGTTCCCGAAATTTCTCGATTATGTCGAGAGCGTCTGCAACGAGTTCCGCGAACTGTATGAGAACATCAAGGGCACGACGCCCTACTGCGTCAAGACCGTGGCTGTGCTGAACAGTTGGGGTCAGCAGCGCGCGTGGGGCTGCCACATGGTCCACCACGCGCTGTACCAGAAGCAGAACTACAGCTATGCGGGCGTCATCGAAGCGTTGTCCGGCGCACCGTTTGATGTGAAGTTTGTCAGTTTTGACGACATCAAGGCTGACCCGAATGTGCTGGATGGCATTGATGTACTTATCAATGTCGGCGACGGCGACACCGCCCACACCGGCGGCAAAGTCTGGGAAGACCCGGAGATTTCCTCTGCTGTCAAGGGCTTTGTCCATCGTGGCGGCGGCCTGATCGGCGTCGGCGAACCGGGCGGCCACCAGTATCAGGGGCGTTACCTCCAGTTGGCTGCGCCCCTCGGCGTAGAGAAAGAAACCGGCTTCACCCTAAACTACGACAAGTACAACTGGGACGAGCACCGCGACCACTTTATTCTGGCCGACTGCCCCGACCATGATGTTGACTTCGGTGAGGGCAAGAAGAGCATCTTCGCGCTGGAAGGCACAGAAATTCTGATTCAGCGTGACAAGGAAGTCCAGATGGCCGCGCACGAGTACGGCAAGGGTCGTGGTGTTTATATCAGTGGTCTGCCGTACAGCTTTGTGAACAACCGCGTGCTGTACCGAGCCATCCTGTGGGCCGCCCACGACGAGGCCGACCTGCATAAATGGTTCAGCACGAACTACAATGTCGAGGTTCATGCCTACGTCAAGAATGGCAAGTATTGTGTGGTAAATAATACCTATGAGCCGCAGGACACCACCGTTTATACCGGCGACGGAAGCAGCTTTACCCTGCACATGGACGCAAACGAGATCAAATGGTATAATCTGTAAAGCAGGAAAAAGGCGTGCCGTACTGTGCGGCACGCCTTTGGCTGCAAAAACATTGATATGAGGTTTGTTATGGATAAACGTCCTAATATTATCCTGCTTATGGCAGACCAGATGCGCGGCGATTGCCTTGGTATTGCCGGACACCCGGATGTAAAAACACCGTTTCTCGATGCACTGGCCGCAGAGGGAGTGCGCTATGAAAACGCCTATTCTGCCTGTCCAACCTGTGTTCCCGCACGTGCCTCTCTTTACACAGGTATGTCACAGGAACACACGGGCCGCGTCGGGTATGAGGATTTAGTGCCGTGGAACTATACCCACACGCTGGCTGGGGAACTGAGCAAGGCGGGCTATTATACGCAGTGCGTCGGTAAAATGCACGTCCACCCGCTGCGCAATAATTTGGGGTTCAACGATATACGGCTGCATGATGGCTATCTCCATGCCTACCGCCGCCCCACTACGCCCAGTTATGAAGACCAGCGTGTGGCCGATGACTATTATTGGTGGCTCAAGCAGCAGCTTGGTGTGGATGCAGACCCCGTAGATACTGGCTTGGACTGCAACAGTTGGGTGGTTCGTCCGTGGATTTACGAAGAAAAGTACCATCCCACCAACTGGGTCGCCAGCGAGTGCCGGGATTTTCTGCGCCGCCGTGACCGTTCTAAACCGTTCTTCTTGATGGCCAGCTTCGTGCGGCCGCATCCGCCGCTGGACGCCCCGGAATGTTATTTGAATTTGTACAAAGATAAGTCGCTGGCCGAGCCTTGGCGCGGTGATTGGAATGACTGCGTCCGCTGGGAACGTGACGGCCACAGCTACCATGCCCAGACGGCACCCTCGGATGAAAGCTATATTCAGCAGCTGCGGGCGGGCTATTATGCTGCCATCACCCATATGGATCATCAAATTGGACGCTTGATTTCCGCGCTGGTGGAAGAACAGATTATGGATAACACCGTGATTTTGTTTGTCTCCGATCACGGTGAAATGCTGGGCGACCATTTGATGTTCCAGAAGGCAAAGCCGTTCCAAGGCAGTATCCATGTACCACTGTTTATCTCCGGACCGGAGCGTTACATCGGAAAGCGCGGCACGGTTCGCACGGACTTGGCTGAACTGCGGGATGTTATGCCCACGCTGTTGGAACTGGCAGGAGCACCGATTCCCGAAACGGTGGACGGCACCAGCCTGTTGCACCCGGTAGACCGCGAATACCTGCATGGGGAACACACGCTGGGTGAAGATTCCATGCACTTTATCCTGACAAAAGAGGATAAATATATCTGGTACTCGCAGACCGGGCGGGAACTGTACTTCAACCTGCGCGACGACCCGCACGAAACAAAAAATGCACTGGATGAAAACCCGGAGCGTGTGGCCGAACTGCGTGCCCTGCTGATTGACGCCCTAAAGAACCGTGAAGAACAATACACAGATGGGCATACCTTGTTTGTGGGCAAAACGCCCCTGACCGTATTGCAGCACACTGAGGTGTTATGAAGCAGCTTCAATTTCTGATAAAACCCGCAGCCGGATTTTGCAATATGCGCTGCCACTATTGCTTCTACCGGGACGAGCAGCAAAACCGCAGCACTTCCGAAGATTGCATGATGACCTTGCAGACAGCCGAAACATTGATACGGCGCTGCTTTGCGGAACTTGAGCCGGGCGGCTTTGTTTCGTTTGCCTTTCAGGGCGGAGAACCAACCTTAGCAGGGCTGGATTTCTTTCGGTTCTTTACGCAGACAGTGCGAAAGTACAACCAAAAGCGTGTGACGGTGCAGTACGCCATCCAGACAAACGGCCTTGCCGTTGCCGAAGAATGGGCGAGATTTTTCCGCGAAGAAAATTTCCTTGTTGGTATCAGCTTAGACGGTACGCCAGATGTACATGATGCTTTGCGCCCGGATGCTTCCGGCGACGGAACATGGACGAGGGTCATGCAGACGATCAAACTGCTGGAGCAGTATCATATCGAGTGCAACCTTTTATGTGTTGTCACAAAGCGTCTGGCTAAAAAGGCGGAACGTGTGTATAAGTCTATGAAAGCAACGGGTGTGCGCTATCTTCAATTCATCCCTTGCTTAGACCCCTTGGGCGAGCAGCGGGGAATCGAAAATTACTCTCTTTCGCCGGAATTGTATGCGCAATTTTTGTGCGCCCTGTTTGACGCATGGTATCGTGACTGGAAAACAGGTGTCTATGGCAGTGTTCGCCTGTTTGAAGATTATATACAACTGCTCATGGGCGCACCAACGGGAACTTGCTCCACTACCGGCGCGTGCGGTTCTTACATGGTTGTGGATGGCAGTGGCGCTGTTTACCCGTGCGATTTTTACTGTTTGGACGAGTACAAACTCGGAACGATTCAAAATGACTCTTTACAATCGTTGCTTTTGGGGGAGAAAATGCGCACCTTTATAAAGGATGGCTGGAATGTCCCCGCAGAATGTCAGCAATGCAGATGGGTAAACCTATGTCACGGCGGTTGCAAGCGTGACCGCAATACAGCAGACGAAGCCCAACGCAGTTATTATTGCAAGGCGCTACAAAAGTTTTTTGCCTACGCTGAACCCCGAATGCGTGAAATGGCCCGTGCGGTGCAGATGTACCGCTGAAAAGGAGACAGATTCTATTGGACAAGAAAAATAAATATTGGCAGTTGTTCCTTTCTACCTTTAAGCTCAGCGCGTGTACATTCGGAGGCGGGTTTGTCATTATACCTCTCATGCGGGAGCGCTTTGTGAAAGAGCTGCACTGGATTGAGGAGGAAGAAATGCTGGATCTGACGGCCATAGCCCAGTCCAGCCCCGGCTCTATCGCCATCAATGCCTCTATTCTGGTGGGTTACAATGTGGCAGGAATCCCCGGTGCATTGATTACCGTAGTTGGTGCAGCACTGCCGCCGCTGATTATCATTTCCATCATTTCTGCTTTCTACCAAGCATTTCGCTCCAACAAGTATGTGAGCATGGCTATGGCCGGTATGCTGGCTGGTGTGGCGGCGGTCATCTTTGATGTGGTCATCAATATGGCATGGCCCATTCTGAAAAAGAAGCGCCTGCTGCCCATCGCTGTGATGCTGGCGGCTTTCGTGGCGACTCGCTTTTTCTCCGTGAACATCATCCTGATTATTCTGGTCTGCGGTGTGATTGGTGCGTTGGATACGCTGTATCTGCAAAAGAAGGAGGCCGAGGAATGATCTATCTGGAACTGTTCTGGAGTTTCTTTCAAATTGGCCTGTTCAGCATCGGCGGCGGGTATGCAGCCATGCCTTTAATTCAAGACCAAGTCGTGGATATTCACCCTTGGTTGACAATGACGGGGTTTGCCGACATTATGGCCATTGCTGAAATGACTCCCGGCCCTATCGCTCTTAACGCGGCAACCTTTGTGGGAATTCGGGTGGCAGGCCTGCCGGGAGCGCTGATTGCCACTATCGGCTGTATCTTCCCATCCTGTGTCATTGTGATGACTTTGGCTTATGTGTACTACCGCTTCCGTGGTTTGAGCATTGTGCAAGGCGTTTTGGCAGGGCTGCGCCCCGCTGTGATCGCTATGATTGCCTCTGCCGGTATCTCGTTGCTGATTCTGGCACTATACGGCCAACGTACTCTTCCCGCAGATTTGAGCAGCTTTGACTTGATAGCGCTGGTAATTTTCCTTGCAGGTTTTTTCGTCCTACGCAAGTGGAAGCCCAGCCCCATCAAGGTCATGGCGGGCGCCGCCGTGGCAGGTGTTGTGCTGTACAGTATCACAACCTGATACAAAACCGAGAGGATGTATATGAAATGAACAAGATTTTAGCCGCGTGGGAGTGGAACGGCCCGGTGTCCGAGCCGACCGCCTATGGCGAGGGGCATATCAACCAGACGTACGCTGTTACAGAACAAACAACGCAAAATCGTTATATCCTGCAAAAAATCAATACTGATACATTCAAAGACCCAGACGGTCTGATGGAAAACATTTGCGGCGTAACGGGTTTTCTGCGCGAAAAGGCCAAACAGCGCGGGGCTGACCCAGAACGTGCCACGCTCCATGTTGCGCTGACCAAAGCTGGAAAGCCCTATTATAAGGCCGCCGACGGCGGTTGTTGGCGTGTCTATGACTTCGTGGAGAACACCGTCTGCTTGCAGCAGGTGCAGTCCGCCGAAGATTTTTACCAAAGCGCGGTTGCTTTTGGTAATTTCCAACACCAGCTTGCCGACTACCCGGCAAATACCCTGCACGAGACGATTCCTCACTTCCATGATACACCAAAACGCTTCGCGGACTTCCAGCGTGCTGTGGCTGAGAACCGCATGGGACGCGCCGCACAGGTGCAACGCGAAATTGAGTTTGTCCGCGCCCGTGAAGCGGATTATCATGTTATGGTGGACCTGCTGACAGCGGGCAAACTGCCGTTGCGCGTCACCCACAACGACACCAAGCTGAACAATATCCTGTTCGACAAAACGACCGGGGAGGGGCTATGTGTTATCGACCTCGACACTGTCATGCCGGGGCTGGCCGCGAACGATTTTGGCGATTCCATCCGTTTTGGCGCTAACCACTGCGCCGAGGATGAGCCTGATCTCTCGAAAGTGAATTTCAGCATGGAACTGTTTGAAATTTATACCAAGGGCTTCTTGCAGGCAGCAGGTGAAGCGTTCACCCCGCTGGAAAAGCAGACCCTGCCGTGGGGGGCTAAACTGATGACGATGGAATGTGGTATGCGCTTCCTCGCCGATTATCTGGAGGGCGACCACTACTTCCACATCAACTACGAGACTCAAAACCTCAACCGCGCCCGAACCCAGTTCAAACTGACCGCCGACATGGAGAAAAGCTGGGATGCTATGCAGAAAATCATTGAGAAATATTGCTGATAGATATTTGATGCTCTTTTTTCTGCGTTTTGTGTAATGCAAAATCGCGTTTTCTCCTTTTTATAACGCCCGCGCCTGACAAGCGGTGCGGCTTTCAGCGTGGCGGCTATCTCTGCTTTGAGGAAGATACGCAGGAGGAAGTTGTGCTGCGGGAGCTCTTGGATAAGAAGCTCTGGAAAATCCCCGAGCGTATCAAGGACGAGGTCGCCTTTGAGGAAAATATCAACCGCTCCATCAAGCGGTATAACCCCGAGTATTGGCGGGCCCGGCAATCGGGCCTTGAGGCGGCGCAGGCCGCCCGGAGGGAAGCCCCGGCCCGCCTGACAGAACGATGACCTCGGGCCAACTTGGCCCGAAGCTCCAAGGAGGTGACTTCATTGGCCTATGTGCCAGTACCAAATGATTTGAGCCGCATTAAGACCAAGCTGGCCTTCAACCTGACGAAGCGCCAGCTTATTTGTTTTTCCATAGCGGGCGGTATCGGCGTCCCGTTTTACCTGTTCACCCGCTCCCACATTGGGAACAGTACGGCCCTGTTCCTGATGATCGGCCTGATGATGCCGTGTTTCCTGTTCGCCATGTTCGAGAAGGACGGCCTTCCCTTTGAGAAGGTGCTCCGCAACATCATCCGAACAAGGTTTTTACTGCCACGGGTCAGGCCCTACAAGACCGAAAATTTCTATGCTTTTCTGAACCGGAAGGAGGAACCGCCGATTGCAGACCACCACAAGGGCGGCAAGGCCGGGCGCAGAAAGAAAGCGTCCTGACCGCAGGCCCAAGAAACAGGCCCAGCCGAAAAAGGCCGGGCCGCAGACCGCACAGCAGACCATCCCGTACCGGGAGATTTTCAAGGATGGTATCTGTCGGGTAAATGATAAGCTCTATACCAAGAGCATGGAATATGAGGACATCAACTATCAGTTGGCGCAGGCCGATGACCAGAGTGCTATCTTTGACGGCTACTGCGCCTTTCTCAATTCCTTTGACAGCTCACTTCCGTTCCAGCTCTCCTTTATCAACCACAGGAGCCGCCCCGAGAGCAAGTACAAGCTCAATATTCCCACGCAGGATGACGAGTACAGCGAAATGCGGAGTGAGTATGTGGAAATGCTGGAGGGCCAGATCGCCAAGAGCAACAACGGCATTGTGCGGACAAAGCTGCTGACCTTCGGCGTATCGGCGGACAGCCTTGCCGCCGCCAAGCCCCGCTTGGAGCGTGTGGAGGCCGATATAACCGGCAACTTCAAAAAGCTGGGGGGGGGTACAGTCCCGGCCCCTCTCTGGGCTGGAACGGCTGGAGATCCTTCACGGCCAGCTCCACCCCGGCGGCGTGGAGCCTTTCCGCTTTACATGGGATATGATACCCAAGACCGGAATGGGGACAAAGGATTTTATCGCCCCACCAGCTTTGACTTCCGCCAGAGCCGCCTGTTCCGCATGGGCACCACATGGGGAGCGGCCTCTTATATGCAGATCATGGCCTCCGAGCTCTCTGACAAGCTCCTTGCCGAGCTGTTGGAGGTGGACGCTGAAATGACGATTACCATGCACATTCAGACGGTAGACCAAGCCAAGGCCATCAAGACCATCAAGGGCAAAGTCAGCGACATTGACAAGATGAAGGTGGAGGAACAGAAAAAGGCCGTCCGAAGCGGCTACGATATGGACATACTTTTCCTTACGATGAGAGTATCCGTATTCTAGGAAGGTTTGACGATTTCTGTGTAGAAAGGTTCCCTGAAAAAGATTGTCTGGATTGTGAACTCGCACTTGCATGGCTGGAGAAACGAGATACGGAAAACACAGCAGGCCA
>OLNU01001792.1_pt1 | contig 14828 bp, 10 predicted proteins | sample 1672241 | NCBI WGS metagenome assembly OLNU01 (sample SAMEA3136663, study PRJEB25190) | human gut metagenome | biome: human gut; feature: human-associated habitat; material: faeces | place: Austria | collected 2013 | reverse complement strand
AATACCAAACACTTACTTTATTTATCCAAATTTTGCCGTTTTTTTGCGAGTTCTTTGTATATTTGTTGAAGTCTGAGATATCTATAAAAGAAATGAAAAATAAGAGATTTGCAACCGGCAAAATTGTAGTATTCAGGCAAAAAAGCTACTTTTGTATTGTTGTTTGAGAATGTAAACAAAATTTTGATGATACAGAAAATAACGATTGAAGGATACAAATCAATAAAGGAACAAACTGTAGAGCTGTTTCCCATAAATATATTGATAGGTGGGAATGGAATAGGAAAGAGCAATTTCATTTCTGCCTTTACTCTTATACATAACCTGTACGAGCGGAATCTTCAGAATTATGTTCTCACCAAAGGCGGCTCCGACAGTTTGTTGTATATGGGAAAAAAAGAAACTGATCATTTGTCCTTTGACTTGTTTTTTGCGGAACGCGGTAAGGATGCTCATAATCGTTTTATTGTAAATATGAAAGAGGCTCAGGATTCTTTATTTATTGAGCGTATTGATACGGCTTATCACAATGGGGTATCCTGGCACAAACAACTGCACGAGGTCAACAAGCAGGAATCTTCATTTAAGAACGACCATACCGGACAGGCATTTTATGTAAACAGCTTCTTACGCGAATTTGAGGTGTATCATTTCCATGATACGGGAGACCGTTCCCCCATGAAAGGAAAATGTAATATGGATGATAATGTCAGCTTGAAGAACAATGGGGCTAACATTGCCGCATTCTTATATTATCTGAAAGAAAAGCATCCAAAACATTTCACACGTATAGAAAAGGCGGTAGCTTCCGTATCTCCTTTTTTTGAGGGATTCTGTTTAATGCCCAACCGCTTGAACGAACAGCTGATCCAGCTGGAGTGGAAGCAGAAGGGAACTGTTGATACGTATTTTAATGCGTACCAGTTATCAGACGGAACACTGCGTTTTATCTGTCTGGCAACGTTGTTGCTTCAGCCGGATCTGCCAAAGACGGTCATCATTGACGAGCCGGAACTCGGACTACATCCGGTAGCGGTCAACAAACTGGCTGCTTTGATCAAAAAAGCTTCCAGAGAAGCTCAGATAATTATCTCCACTCAATCTGTCAATTTGGTGGATAACTTTGAACCGGAAGATATCATTGTTGTGGATCGTAAAGACAACGCGACTGTTTTCAACCGGCTTGATTCTGAGAATTTAGCGCATTGGCTGGAAGATTACAGCTTGGGAGAAATATGGGAGAAGAATGTCATTGGCGGGCAGCCTTTAAATTGAGTGGGAATGAAAAGAGTAGTGTTTATAGTTGAAGGCGATACGGAAGTGAGTTTTATTCAGAAGCGTGTAATTCCCTATTTGTATTCGAAAGGATTTACTAATCCTATGAATGCCCAGAAAATCTTAACGAACAGAAAATTGAATAAAAAAGGTGGGAATGTGGGTTTTGAATATCTGAAGAATGACGTTTCACGGGTGGCTGCGACAAAAAACGTGTTAATCACAACCTTGCTTGACTTTTTCAGACTTCCTACAGATTTTCCCGGCTATACCACAGACAGTTTGAGACTGCCGGATATGGAGCAGGGGATAAAAGAAAAGGTAACGGAATTTATGGATGCTTCCTGTTTTCTGCCTTATATCCAACGGCATGAGATTGAATCCCTGATGTATACCAGTATGGACGGTTTCAATGTTGTGGTGGATGATCAGGAAAGCTTGGATGAATTGCAGCGGATAATAGATTCATATCCTACCCCCGAAGATATAAACGGAGGGGCGGATACCGCTCCTTCCAAACGATTGATGAGGATATTCCCGTATGAGAAGACTGCTGACGGGGAGATGATTCTTGAGGCGCTGGATATAGATGATATTCGAGGCAAATGTCCTCGTTTTAATAAATGGATGGAAAAATTGGAGGAAGGACTTAAGAACGGCCACTTTTAAGAATGAATATTGTTGGCAAATCTTCTGGTTTTGATTTCAGATGGTTTGTATTATTCCTGCAAAATTCATCCGTATATGAGCGAGTTTTTGTATATTTGCGCGAAATTTAAGTGACGAAGATGAAGAATATCCGTAATTTTTGCATTATAGCACATATAGACCACGGGAAATCGACCTTGGCCGACCGTTTGTTGGAGTTTACAAAAACCATCCAGGTAACCGAAGGGCAGATGCTTGACGATATGGACCTGGAAAAGGAGAGAGGTATTACGATCAAGAGCCATGCCATCCAGATGGAGTACGAGTATGGGGGAGAGAAGTATGTACTGAATCTGATTGACACTCCGGGACACGTGGACTTTTCATACGAGGTATCCCGTTCCATAGCCGCCTGTGAAGGGGCGCTGCTCATTGTGGACGCTTCGCAGGGAGTGCAGGCGCAGACTATCTCGAATCTGTACATGGCGTTGGAGCATGACCTGGAAATCATTCCCGTGCTGAACAAATGTGATATGGCGAGTGCCATGCCCGATGAGGTGGAAGATGAAATCATCGACCTGCTGGGCTGCAAACATGAGGATATTATCCGTGCCTCCGGCAAGACCGGAATGGGTGTGGAGGAGATATTGAAGGCGGTGGTGGAACGTATCCCGCACCCGACGGGGGACGAGGAGGCGCCGCTACAGGCTTTGATTTTCGACTCGGTATTCAATTCTTTCCGTGGAATCATCGCGTATTTTAAAATAGAGAACGGTGTGATCCGCAAAGGGGACAAGGTGAAATTCTTCAATACCGGCAAGGAGTATGATGCAGATGAGATCGGTGTGCTGAAAATGGATATGATTCCCCGTGCGGAACTGCGCACAGGAGATGTGGGGTATATCATTTCGGGCATCAAGACCTCGCGCGAGGTGAAGGTGGGGGATACCATCACTCACATCGCCCGTCCGTGTGAAAAGGCGATTGCCGGATTCGAGGAAGTGAAGCCGATGGTGTTTGCCGGGGTTTATCCTATCGAGGCGGAAGATTACGAGAACCTCCGCGCTTCGCTGGAGAAACTTCAGCTGAATGATGCCTCGCTGACTTTCCAGCCGGAGTCCTCACTGGCTCTGGGCTTCGGATTCCGTTGCGGTTTTCTGGGATTGCTTCACATGGAGATTGTTCAGGAACGTCTGGACCGCGAGTTTGATATGAATGTGATTACGACCGTGCCCAACGTGTCGTACATGGTGTATGACAAGCAGGGACATGCCAACGAGGTGCATAATCCCGGCGGTATGCCCGATCCGACGCTGATTGACCACATCGAGGAACCTTTCATTGATGCCACGATCATTACCGCCACCGATTACATCGGCCCTATCATGACACTGTGTCTGGGCAAGCGCGGCGAACTGGTGCGGCAGAATTATGTGTCGGGCAACCGGGTGGAGATTCACTACAAGATGCCGCTGGGTGAAATCGTGATTGACTTTTATGACAAGCTGAAGAGTATCTCGAAAGGATATGCTTCCTTTGACTACCATCAGTCGGGTTTCCGCCCTTCCAAACTGGTGAAGCTGGATATCTTGTTGAACGGTGAGCCGGTGGATGCGCTTTCTACCCTGACACATGTGGACAATGCCTATAACCTGGGCAAGCGTATGTGTGAGAAACTGAAAGAGCTGATTCCGCGCCAGCAGTTTGATATTGCCATTCAGGCAGCTATCGGGGCGAAGATTATCTCAAGGGAAACCATCAAGGCGGTGCGCAAGGATGTGACCGCGAAGTGTTATGGCGGTGACGTGAGCCGTAAGCGTAAATTGTTGGAAAAACAAAAAAGAGGTAAGAAACGAATGAAACAGATCGGTAATGTGGAAGTACCGCAAAAGGCGTTCCTGGCCGTTCTGAAGCTGGATTAATTCAAGAATAAACAAGCTCTGGGGAGCAAACAATAAGCGGGCTCTTTCTGTTAGTTGAAATTAAAAAGTCAATAACAGGAAGGGCTTGTGTTTTGATGGCAATTTATCACAAACTCTTAAATTCAATTGATATGGAAAAACTGAAAATTCTGAACTTGAACTTTTCCTTCCAGCGGGCGGCGCACTATCATATTAATGGAGGGATGTTGCTGATGGGGGTAGTCTTGCTGGCTATGTTCCTGGCCAATTCTCCGTGGGGGGATATTTATGCCTCCTTTTGGAATTACGAGGTGCATCTTCAGATAGGAGAATTTAATTTCTTCAGTCATAACGGGCATCACATGACCTTGATGACTTTTATCAACGATGCTTTGATGGCTGTCTTTTTCTTCAGTGTGGGGCTGGAGATAAAGCGTGAGATACTGGTGGGCGAGTTGTCCAGTTTCCGGCAGGCGCTTTTGCCCATCGTGGCGGCGTGCGGCGGTATGCTGGTTCCGGTGCTGATCTATTATTTCATGACGGCGGGAACTCCGGCCCAAAGTGGTCTGGCCATACCGATGGCTACGGATATCGCCTTTTCGCTGGGAGTGCTCAGCCTGTTCGGCAAGCGGGTTCCGCTGAGCTTGAAAGTCTTTCTGACCGCTTTCGCTGTGGTCGATGATATCGGCGGCATTCTGGTCATCGCCCTTTTTTACACCTCTCATCTGTCGGTGAACTACCTGATTGCTTCGGCGGGTATCCTGCTGATACTTTGCGGCGGGAATTTCTTCCGGGTGCGCAACCGTTGGTTTTATATTTTCTGGGGAGTGATTATGTGGTATCTGTTTTTGCAGAGCGGCATCCACGCTACCATTGCGGGAGTTGTCGCAGCCTTCACGGTTCCCGCCACTCCTCATTACAAGATAGGTAAGTACATTAACCGCATCCGTGAGAACATTGCTGTCTTTGCCAGTGACAAGGAAAGTGTTGTGTTAAGCAAGATGCAGATCAATGTGCTGAAAAGCATCGAGTCTTCCTCGGACCGTGTCATATCTCCCTTGCAGTCATTGGAAGACAGTCTGCATGGAATGGTGAATTATATTATTCTTCCCTTGTTCGCCTTTGCCAATGCGGGTGTCTCGCTCACGGCGGATCATGGCGGTCTGGAAGTGGGGATGGCTACCTGGGCGGTGCTGGCGGGATTGCTGGCGGGTAAGTTTGCCGGCATTTATTTCTTTACCTGGCTGGTGATAAAGATGGGGTTCGCCGGACTGCTGAAAGGCATGACCTGGGTGAACCTGACAGGTATCTGTCTTTTGGGAGGTATCGGTTTTACGGTTTCTTTGTTTATAGCCAACCTCTCTTTCGGGGATTCGCCGGTGTTGCTGACGCAGGCAAAGATGGGGGTCATACTGGGAACGGTGCTGGCGGGTGTGCTGGCGTATCTGGTCTTGCAGTTTGCCCTGCCTAAACAGCCTGCACAGGAATAAAATTACAGATAGGGCAGTACGGCGGTGAAACGGCTGCCCTTGTTCACCTCGGATTGCACATCGATGTGTCCGTTCATTTTTTCTACAATGACCTTGCTGATGGCGAGTCCCAGCCCTACACCCTGTACAAACTCATTCCGCTTGTAGAACCGCTCGAATATCATTTGTAATTCTTCTTTAGGGATTCCCGCACCGGTATCTTCTACGAAGATATGGATTTCCTTCTTCTCTTTGTCGCAGAAATAGCCCAGTTTGATGTGTCCTTGGGAGGTGAACTTCTTGGCGTTTCCCAAAAAGTTGGTGATGACTTGGGTGAGGCGCATACGGTCTATGTGTATGGTCACATCCTCGTCGGGAAATTCTTTGATGAATTCCACTGGAGGGAGAATAATTACCTGATGGGTCTGATAGACCGTTTCGGCGAAATGATGCGCGCTGCAATCCTCGCAATGAAAGGACATATTGCCGGATTCTATGCGGGATAGTTCCAGCACATCATTGACCAGCTTCAACAAGAGTCTGGTATTGTTGTCTATGATGGAGGCAAACTCTTTTTTCTCTTCTTCCGAGATGTTTTTCTCGGTAGTGAGCAGGTTGGAGAATCCCACGATGGCATTAAGCGGAGTACGGATTTCATGGCTCATGTTGGCCAGGAAGGATTGTTTCAGTTCCGCCTGTTCCGCCAGTTTGCGGGCGCGTATCAGTTCTTCTTCCTTGTCTTTGATCTCCTGAATGTTTACCAGAAGTCCGGTGATGATAGGATTTTGTTCATTATTCTGCAACACGCTGTATCTGAATTCCCACCATTGGTAACCGGTGTCGTTGAATTGGCAACGGTATTGGGCTGTTCTTCGTTGCCGGTATAGTATGTTGGATACGTTTTTTCTGAACCGGGCTTGTTCGTCGGGGTGTACATAATGGGCTATTTCCTCTATTCCCAACAGGTTTTGGGAACGGTTGGTCAGTTCGCAGAAAGCTTGGTCGAGCACGGCGGTCTTTCCGTCGAAACACCACGCGTAGGTATTCCCTCCTTCCAGTGCAAGCGTTAATGCTTCGTGTTCGAACCTGAGGTTGCGCAAGGCTTCTTTTTTGCGTCCTTTTTCCAGTGTATAGATATAAATAAGGTAGGCTATCCCCAAAAGGAGTGTGAAGACCAGGAGGCTTTCAAGAATCAGGATGGGGGTTGCGTATTTTTCCCTCCACGGCCTGTACATGATGGTATATTCCGGTGGAATGCTTTCAAGGGGGATCTGGTATCTCTTCATGGCCTGCCAGTTGACCAGGTACTGTTTGGCGATTTGTTTTACCGCCGGGACGGGTATCTTTCCTTGCAGTCTTTCTTTGATGCCGGCGGTCATGTCGCTTAGCTGTGTTTCGATGGGGGCGAAATAACCTCCCAGCATGTATTCCTTTATCCCGAATCCTTCGTTGATGGTTTCGAATCCGGGATTGTCGAACAGGCTGCCGATGCGCAGGGTGGTATAGTCCCGTTTGGTATACAGGAACAGGGAGTATTGGAAGACTCCGCTGGACAGCCACATCAGGTCGCGGGCAGCTACGGAATCACTGGACAGGCGGACTACGACGGTGGAGTCCAATTGGTTGTATTCGTTCAGCTTTTCGTACAGGGATTCATATTCGGTATCATCTTTGTCACTGATGGGGATATTCAGCTTGTCGGGCCGGGCCTCTTGTCTTTTCCATTGGTGGAGGGTGATTTCCGATCCTTTGCATTGTTCGCTCAGGTCTTTCCAGATAAGGCGGTCAAGCACGGTCCGCCCGTTCAGGATGTGGATGCGGACTTTGCCCATGATGCGTTCTATCATCCGGCAGGTGGTGAGGTAATCGGGTTTGTCTATGTAGCCCGTAATGTTGGGATATTGTGCCAGCAACTCTTGGTTGGGATAATTCACTCCGCTGAATACGACGGGAACCTGCCTGACATACGGGTTTCCGCAAGCCATGACAGAGTAGGTTGCCTGATCATCGAGCACGGCAATCAAATCTCCTCCCCATGAGCGGATGGAATCTGCAAACTCGGAAATCCGTCGCTCTTCTTCTACGGATTCGTATTTCTCGCAATCCAGATAAAAGGTGCGCAGCTGGAAGTCTATTTGCTGGTCTTTCAGTCCTTTGACAAACAGTTTGTTTACAATGCCTGCACCGCTGTACCCTTCCTGGTAGGAATGGATAAGGGCTATTTTATATTTTTGTGCATAAAGCGGACTCCCTATAAGAAGGGCTGTCATAAAAATGAAAAAGGCCTTATGCTTCATGTCAAACGTGATTATTAAGTGAACCGGGGGACAAAGATAGGAATGTTTCTTTAATTCCGGCTATGATTTACAGGAAATTATTGGAAGAGAGAGGGAAATAACCATCCCGGTTGGTGGAAAACAGCAATTCCGGCTTCTTGAAAAACATGCTTCTTGCTTTTCAAGGAACCGGAATTGCCTGTGATAAAAAGGAATGGGCCAACCCGTCAGCGGGGGTTATTTGTGTTGCTCCGGAGACGGGGTACTTTGAGAGGCCGGTCCGGCGGCAGCGTTTGTAGAGGCGCTTGAAGCGGAACTTTTAGCCGCGCCGGAAACCGGAGCCGCTGTCTGTGCCGTTGTGGCCTGTTCTTCCCAGTGGAACGGTTCGAACTGTGTATCCTTGTCTACCCATGACGGTTTGCGCGATGCGTAGATTATGAACGGAGCTGCGACTACCACGATGCAGCCGATAATCAAAACGGCAAACCATACGGTGTTGCTGCCTACCGCAATCTGGCTGGGCGGAATGAAGCTGAGCACGAATGCCAGTAGTGAACCACAGAAACCCAGACCGCCGATGAGCCACATCAGTCCGTTGCCTTTGCTGCCGATGCGGAACGGGCGCGGGGCCTTTTTCATATTGTAACGCAGATAAATGGCGCCGCTGAACATCAGCAGATACATGATAAGGTAAAGCAATACGGTGAGCTGTGACAGGATTTGGTAGAAACTCTGTACGGAAGGCATCACAACGAACAGCAGGCTGAGCAAGGTTACGGCAAGGCCTTGGATCAGCAGAATGTTTTTCTGTACGCCGTTGGCGTTGGTCTTCTGGAAGAAGGGAGGCAGATAACCTGCTTTGCCCACTGCGAAGATACCTTTGGACGGACCTGCCACCCAGGTCAACACGCCTGCCAGCACACCGAATGCCAAAGCCACGGCGATGATAGGCGACAACCACGAAGCATGGACATACTTGAAGTAATTATCAAAGCCTACCAGCAGACTCTGTGTCAGGTTGATGTCCTTTTCGGGAATGATGATCCCCAGTGCGAAGGTGCCGAGCACGAAGATGATCACGGTGATAGCCGCACCGATGAATACGGCTTTCGGATAGTTCTTGGCAGGATTTTCCATGTCTTTTACGTGGATACCGCCCATTTCCATACCGGCATAGAACAGGAAGATGCTGGAAGCCAGTACCAGGTTGTCGAAGTTGCTGAAGTCGGGGAAGAAGTTGCCGTCAAAGTTCATCTGGCTCTGTCCGCCGGAAGCAAGGTAAATCACCGCCAGCACCATCAGCAGGCCGGCAGGAATGATCGTACCTACCATACCGCCTACTTTGGCCACTTTGCCTACCCAGCCCATGCCTTTCAGCGAAATGAAGGTGGCCAGCCAGTAGATAATCAAGACCACCGCCAGTGAGTAATAGCGGTTGGATGCCAAGGCCATATCATGGGTGTCACTCATGCCGATAAATGCCAGTGCCACGGCTCCGAAAGTCAGGACGGTGGGATACCAGATGGTGCTTTCCACCCATTGCAGGAAGATGGCGAGGAAGCCGAATTTCTTTCCGTAGGCTTCACCCACCCATCGGAACACACCGCCTTGCTTGTCCTGGAACATGGCCGCCAGTTCCGCCGCTACCAACGAGGTAGGTATCAGGAAGACGATGGCCGCGAATAAATAATAAAATGCCGAACTCAGTCCGTATTCGGCTTCAGCAGGCAGCCCGCGCAGGGATACTACCGCAGTTACGTTCATAATAGCGAGGGTAAATACCCCTAGCTTGACTGATTTACTAATGTTTGCCATAAAGTTTAGGTTTTAAAAAATGTATGTTTTTTGTTTACGGAGTTTATAACAACTCCCTGGAAATGATGTTTATCCGTTTAGGTTTATTAACCCGGAAGGTATCCGGAATGAAACAATCGCACCCGGAAGGGTGTTTCTAGAAAAAACAATATAATCAGTATAGTTTATGAAAACAGCTTTCTCCTCATTCATCTATTCCCGCAGGGGGATTTACGGGATCTTGCATATACTCATCCTGTTGATGTCCCTTTTTCTGGTTATCAGTATCTCGATAGATACTTTTCATAACATCCCTTTCCTGAATCAAGGTTCTTATCTGAAGATTCAGTTCTGGATATGTATGTTTTTCCTGTTCGATTTCCTGCTGAAGTTTTTCCTCTCGAAAGAAAAAGGAAGATGCTTCCCCAGCCATTTTATTTTCCTGCTGGTATCTATACCTTATTTAAATATCATTGATTTCTATCACATCACTTTCTCGCCCGAAATCAGTTATTTCCTGCGCTTTATCCCTTTGCTGAGGGGAGGGTATGCGCTGGCTATCGTGGTGGGCTGGCTGTCGGGCAGCAAGGCGTCCGGGCTGTTTACCTCGTACATCACCATGCTGATGGCCACCGTGTATTTTGCCAGCCTTATCTTCTTTGTGCTGGAACATAAGGTGAACCCTATGGTGACGGACTACTGGAGTGCGCTGTGGTGGGCGTTTATGGATGTCACTACCGTAGGGAGCAATATTTATGCCGTCACTCCTACGGGGAAAATACTGTCGGTGGTGCTGGCCGCCTTGGGAATGATGATGTTCCCCATTTTCACGGTATACGTCACCAGTCTGGTGCAGCAGGCCAACAAGCGGAAGGAGGAATATTATCAATCGCAACAATCAAAGTAAGCGTATTCCCTTGATTCATTCAATAATTCCTTAATATCCTCATGTATGGTTATTCTATTTCTTTAATCCGTTCCACTTGTTTGTCTAGGAAGTAACCGGCATAGAAAGAATAATCGCCTGTTTCATAAAAGGCGATGAGCCCTTTCCTATAGTTCAATATGTCGGCATCTTTGGAAGAGTAGACAGGGATAATGTCAGCATTCATCAAAGCAATGCTTTCCACCATTCGGGAAGTACGTTTGTTTCCATCAATGAAAGGTTGCAGCTTGGCTATGTTGCAATGAAGATAAACGGCCCGTTCCAGTGGATTGGTATATTGCTCCTGCTGATAAAGTATTTCATTCAATTTAGCCCGGATATCGTGCAGGTTCTTCGGGGGAATATATGCTGTGCCACTGATACGGACGCCTCTTGTCCTTAAATAGCCCGACTCTTCATCGGAAACCAAGCCCGTGGATATAGCTTGATGCACCCTGAACAAAGTACGTTCATCTATCACTTCTTGATTCTTCCCTTTATTGATATATTCCAATTCGGAAATGAACGTATTGTATAGATTTTTTAGCATCTTGGCATCTTCATACTTCTTTTCGGAAGTAATGTCGTCTTTGAGCAATGCTTCTGTTTCCACGTAAGTATAAGTATTACCTTCAATCTTCCCTGAATAGTAACACCACACTACTGCCAGATCTTTTATTTCATTTGAGTGCAAATCCGATAGTCTGGCTAAAGGATGATTCAAAATGAATTGCGCTTTTTCCTGCTGTTCTTTATTAAATATCTGTTCCATAATCATAAAAACAATTGTAGCTTGTGGTTGGATTTTATTGTTCCCTATATTAGGAGAGTCGTTATTAAAAGCTAAGTGCTGAATATTTGAATATGTTTTTTCCATATTTCGTATACAAAGATAGATAATAAAATTTAGTTCTGACAAATTACACGAGAATTCTAATCGGAAAAGATGGAAAGAGGGATGGTAACTGCCAAAGCTGTTGTGATTACTCGTTCCAATAAGAAATTTCTCCAAGTCGCTTATTTCAGATACAATTCAATATTAAAATGTGATTTTATACAAAAATAAGAAAAAAGTCTTATCTTCGTAGCCAATAACAAATTGCTAACCTAAATAAACAACAAGATGAAATTATTGGCTTTGTGTGCGGCGGGGATAGGCTTGATGCTGTGTGCCTCGTGTACAAACAACAAACATTTGATCAGTGATGAGGCTGAACGTGCCGCTGTTCAGCAGGATTTTGAGGCACGGCGTGATACGCTGGCCCAAGGTGACCTCTTCCAGGTATTCGAACAACCCATGAGCGATGAGCAGAAGGAGGCGATGACTTTCCTTTACGCCTATATGCCTTTGGCGGATATAGCGGATCATCCCGGTGAATTCTATCTGGAAAACGTGGATTACGCTTTCAAGGCGCGTGAGGAGATGCCGTGGGGAAAAGTGGTTCCCGAACGCGAGTTCCGCCACTTTGTACTGCCCATCCGCGTAAACAACGAGAATCTGGACGACAGCCGTAAGGTATTCTACGAGGAACTGAAGGACAGAGTGAAAAACCTTTCTTTATATGATGCCGTGCTGGAAGTGAACCACTGGTGTCATGAGAAGGTGATTTATACTCCCTCTGATGCCCGTACCAGTAGTCCGCTGGCTTCCGTAAAGACAGCCTACGGACGTTGCGGCGAGGAATCTACGTTCACGGTAGCCGCCTTGCGTTCGGTAGGCATCCCTGCCCGCCAGGTATATACGCCGCGTTGGGCACATACCGATGATAATCATGCCTGGGTGGAAGCCTGGGTGGATGGCAAATGGTACTTCCTGGGTGCTTGCGAACCCGAACCGGTACTGAATCTGGGTTGGTTCAACGCTCCCGCTTCACGGGGTATGCTGATGCATACCAAGGTGTTCGGACGTTATAACGGACCGGAAGAAGTGATGTACCGCACTTCCCGGTATACGGAAATCAATGTGATTGACAATTATGCCCCTACGGCAAAAGCCGATGTGACCATCGTGGATGCGGATGGCAAACCGGTGGCTGATGCCAAAGTGGAATTCAAGGTGTATAACTATGCCGAATTTTATACCGTAGCTTCCAAACAGACGGATGCGGACGGCAAGACGTTCCTGACAGCCGGAAAAGGGGATATGCTGGTATGGGCTTCCAAAGATGGAAAATTCGGTTATTCCAAACTGTCTTTCGGAAAAGACAATGCCTTGACCGTGAAACTGGACAAGACGGCCGGCGAGGCTTATACACTGGATATGGATATCATTCCTCCGGTGGAAGGCGCCAATATGCCCGAAGTGACTCCCGAACAACGTGCGGAGAACAATCGCCGCATGGCCTTGGAGGACTCTATCCGCAATGCCTACGTGGCTACGTTCATGACGGATGAATCGGCCCGTCATTTCGCTAAAGAGTATCAGTTGGACGAGGATGTTGTTGCCAAATTGCTGGTGGCATCACGTGGTAACCACGAAACCATCCGTGACTTTATGGCCCGTCTCCGTTCGGACAAGTCAAAGAAGGGCGGCATTGACCTGCTTCAGCAGATTTCCGCCAAAGACCTTCGCGATGTAAGTTCCGAAGTATTGATAGACCACATGATGAATTCACATCTGTGCGCCAATGCCGATTATTTCCGCAGATTTGTGCGTAATCCGCGTGTGAGCAACGAAATGATTACTCCGTACAAAGGATTCTTTGAGAAAGCAGTGCCCGAACAGGAGCGTGAGGCTTACCTTGCCGATCCGATGAAGCTGGTTGCATGGGTTGCCGAAAATATCCGTGTGGACAAGGATTGCAACCTGGGCGGTTCTCCGATTACTCCGGAGGGGGTGTGGAAGGCCCGTACAGCCGATGCGCACAGCCGTGATATCTTCTTTGTTTCCATGGCACGCAGCATGGGTATTCCTGCACGTATAGACGAAGTGACCGGAAAAGTGCAGTTGATGGGTGATGAAGGTGCTGTTGATGTGAACTTTGAGGCGATGGAACAGGCCAGTGCGCCTACCGGCAAGTTTATTGCCAGATATACGCCGATCAAGTCTTTGGCCGACCCGAAGTATTATTCTCATTTCTCTATTTCCAGACTGACTCCTGCCGGAACCTTGAAATTGCTGAATTATGATGAAGGCGATATTGATATGGGTGGCGGTGCTACTTGGGCTAATCTGTTGAAGAACGGAACGGCACTGGATGCCGGCAATTATGTGATGGTGACCGGTACTCGTCTGGCCAACGGCGGCGTATTGTCCCAGCTGACTTTCTTTACCATCAAGCCGGGGGAAACGACTACGGTGGACTTGGTGATGCGTGAAAGTAAGGATGATATTCAGGTAATCGGTAATTTCAACTCGGAATCTACTTATAAACCGATAGATAGCGATGAACTGAAGTCTATTCTTGCCACTACAGGACGTGGTTACTACATTGTAGCCGTACTGGGTGCCGGACAAGAACCTACGAACCATGCCTTGCGTGATATCGCGGCATTGGGTAAGGAGTTTGATGAATGGGGCAGAGGAATCGTGCTGTTGTTCCCCAACGAGGAGCAGTACAAGAAGTTCCGCCCGCAGGAATTCCCCGGATTACCGGCTACCATTACTTACGGTATTGATGTGGACGGTTCCATCCAGAAGCAGATTGCAGAAGGGATGAAGTTGTCTAACAAGACTATCCTGCCTATGTTTATCATTGGGGATACCTTTAACCGGGTGGTATTCGTGTCACAAGGATATACCATCGGACTGGGTGAGCAGCTGATGAAGGTGATACATAAGCTGTAGGATTCAGTATAAACAAAAAGTAACGCGGATATTCAAGTTTGCAAACTGAATATCCGCGTTAAATATATTGATAGCGTTTATGCTTACCTGTTGTTTACTTGTCATCATCCAAGTCATCGTCCTCATCGTCCCAGTCATCCTCTTTCTTTGATTTCTTGGGGTTGAGGCTTTTGTTTTTCTTTTCCAGTGCTTTGTCGTTTTCGTCTTTCATTGCCAGTTCGGACAAGGCGGCTTTTACTTTGTCAGGATCGGTAACGTCTTTCAGATACTCTTCTATCTTTACAGTACCTCCCATGGATACTTTTGAGTTACGATAAATCATGCCGCTGTCTACGCTGCTACGTCCGGAGAAATGAAATTCCGAAGTTCCGGTTTCTTCGGCAATCTTACGGATATTACCGGCATTCACACCGCATCCCGGCATGATGATGATCCGTCCGTCGGCCTGTTCCACCAATTCTTTCAGAAGAGGGATTCCCTTTTCGGCGGTAGCTTCCTGTCCGGAAGTAAGAACCCGGTCTATACCCAGTCCGATAATCTGTTCCAAGGCCTCTTTGGGATTGCTGCACATATCAAAAGCACGGTGGAAGGTGACACTCATCTCGCCTACCGCATTCATCAGTTTCTGCATCAGGGACACATCGACATAGCCTTCTGCGGTAAGACAGCCGAATACCACACCGTCCGCACCCAGCTGGCGTCCGTTCACCACCGCGTTGGCCGCCATCATGCCGTTGGGATACATGAAATACC
>OLNU01001752.1_pt1 | contig 15111 bp, 8 predicted proteins | sample 1672241 | NCBI WGS metagenome assembly OLNU01 (sample SAMEA3136663, study PRJEB25190) | human gut metagenome | biome: human gut; feature: human-associated habitat; material: faeces | place: Austria | collected 2013 | reverse complement strand
AAAACCGGAGGTTTTGACCGGCGGGTGAACCCGGTGAGGTGGAGGGAAGAAACTTTTTCAACCGAGTGCGGGAGAGGAACTCCTTCCACCGCCTGCGGGCGGTCCCCCTCCCTCGAAGAGGGAAGTCTAGGGAGAAGGGTACGGGGAACGAGCAAGTTTTGACAAAGAATGGAGGAAAAGAGAGTGGCAAATATCAATACGACGGCGACGATGAAAAAGACGAGCGCGATGCTTTCCGGCAAGTGCAAAAAGACTCAGGAAAATCTGAAAAAGCTGATGGCCGACGCGGGCTGCGCGGACGGCGAGGTGGTGAAGGTGAGCCTGCCGCTGGCACCGGGCAGCCGGGACGACGTGGTTTTTGCGGGGCTGAACGGTGTGAGCTTTTACTTTATGCGCGGGACGGTCTGTGAAATGCCGGCGGCGGTGGTGGAAATTTTGAAGAACTGCGGGGAGATGTGATCAGTTGACGCTTTCACAGTTGATCGCGCACGCGCTTCGTCAACTGGACGAGGACGCGGAGGACGTGAGCGAATACGAAGAGAGTTTCAAGGTATACGCGAACATGGGCTATGACATCGCGGTTCGCGAATACCTGAAACCGCGCCGGATTTTTTATACGGATGTGGACGAGGAAGGGAACGCGCCTGTTCCGGGCATGCTGGCCACGCGCGTGGTGGAGCTGCGGGACGAATACGGCTACGACGTGGGCTACGACCTTGACCCGGACGGGCGCGGGCTGCACGTCTGGCGGGACGACCTGACGGGAAAGACGCTGCGCGCCGTATGCGAGGTGGCGTTTTACCCGATGGAGGACGGGGACGACGAGCCGCAAATTCCGGAATGTGCGCAGGCATATCTGGCGGACTACATCTGTTACCGGCATCTATCCAACGGAAATCCGGTTAAGCAGAGACAGGCGCAGTTCTATCTGAACAGCTTCCTCCGGGGCATGCAGCGGCTGAGGCCGCAGGGCATGGGCAGTGTGACGCATCGCAAGCACATTTACGATGTTACGGATGTGAGGTATTGTAGGTGAAGGCGTTGGCCGCCTGCGGGGACTCCTTCCGGTCGCTGCGGCGACCACCTCCCTCGGGGAGGGAGTCGGGGAGGGAAAATATCGAATGAAAGAACGAAGGAGGGAGCAAGGGTGAGCATTTCAGACAGCGATTATCAGGGGCGGTTCACAATCCCCACGCCGAAGGGCGTCTATCAGGCGGCGGGCGACACGAACATCAACACCGACTACGCCTACCTTGCGCAGAACATCCGCACGGAGCGCGGGCTTTTGGCTTCGAGCTACGGCACGAGCCGCGCGTTTCCGGCGCTGGGCGCGCAGATTGAGACGCTGGCGCGGTTCTATCGGCGAACGAGACCGGACGATGCGGACGTGTACGTTGCGGCGGCGGGCGGCGCGATTTACACCTACACGATGGGCACGGAGGGCTGGGTGAAGCGCTCGGAGGGGTACAAAAGCGACGTGTGGTCTTCCGTCACCTACGAGACGACGGAGGGCGGGGCGACGGTGGATATCCTGATCCTCTCCAACGCGAAGGACGGCATGATCGCGGTATACGGAAGCGACCTTCGGGTGGAAAAGAAGGCGCTGACGATTGGCGACGCATACGCCGAGGTGAAGTTCGCGACGCTGGGACGGCACGCAGAGCGCATCTGGGGAACGGGCGCGGAAGGATACCCGGACAGCATCTTTTATTCGCGGCCATACGACCCGTTCAACTGGACGAATGTTGCTGAAACGCCGGAGCTGGGCGGCGGCGTGATTAACCAGCCGACATGGGACGGCGACAAGTTTATCGCGCTGGAACCCTTCGGCGGGTATCTGCTGGCGGTGAAGGAGCAGACGATCTTCGAAATTCGCGGCACCGACCCGAGCAGCTTCACGATCACGGAGGCCTACGGCACGGATGGCCCCGTCGAAGAGCGGAGCATCTGCACGGACAGGACGAGCATGCTGTACCTGTCGCAGAACGGAATCGGCCTGTACGACGGAAACACGCTGCGGCTGCTCAGCCGGGACGCGCTGTATGAAACGATGCGGATGCGCATGGAGGGGATGGACGGCGCGGCGAGAGCCTGCGTATGCAACCACATCTACTATCTGGCGATGTGCATCAAGGAAAGCGAGAGCGACGTTCTGAGCGAAAACAACACGGTGCTCGAATACGACACGGAGCGCGGGACGTTCATGGTTCGAAAGGGCATGCGCGTCAAGGACTTCTTTTCCGTCGGCGGGACGGTGTACTTCACGCAGGCGGACGAGCCGTTCGAGGTGCTGCGCTACGGCGATCCGGAGAGCGGCGGCTATCTGGGCGCGCCGATGGAATGCCTGTGGGAAACGCCGTGGCTGGATCTGGGCAAGGCCTATATGAAGCGCGACTTTGTGCTGCGGTTTACCGCCGACGCGGACGAGAACGACGTGCCGATTGAAATGACGATCAAGACCGAGCGCAGGGAAAAGACGCGGGTGGTTCTGCTGCAAAGGCAGAGGAAGGACTACCGGGTGAAGATTCAGGTGAGCGGCGTTCGGATGAAGCTGAAAATCAGAAGCCACGCGAAGGCGGCGGGCTGGCGGATTTACGGCGGGGTGCAGGCGGAGTATTCGCTTGACGAGGTGTGAGCATGGCATTTAAGCAACCGAGAGTTCCGCAGGAGACGGGCGGGACGCTTGCGGCATACGTTCGAAACCTGACGATGTTCCTGCGCGATTTCTGTATGGCGAGCTGGAACGCGGACAGGCTCAAGGACGCGGAGATCGAGAAGATCAAAAAGCGGTTAGACGCGCTGGAAGGGAAGTGAGAACATGGCGAAAAGAACGACGACGGAGACGTTTCAATCCTCGACGACAAACAGCAGAGAGCACAGTCAGAGCCAGAGCCAAAGCCAGAGCCAGAGCACGACAAAGAAGCTGCTGGACAGCGAATTGCTGAACCAGATTCTCGGCGGGCTGGCCGGGAACATGACGGACAAGGAGATCGCGGCGTTTGCGGAAAACCTGCTGCGGCCCCAGCTCAACGCGGGGATTGAGGCCAGCCGGCAGAATTTTGAAACGACGAAGCTCAGCAAGGAGCAGGAAATCGCGAATCTCGCGGCCAACCTGACGCGCGCCATCGACGAGCAGAACAGCGCCTACCGCCAGAGCAAGGCGAACGTGGAGACGGCGGCGCTGAACCGGGGCATGGGCAGGAGCAGCTACACGCTGCAAACGCTCGCCAATCAGGGCGACGCGCTGGCCAAGGCTGTACGGGAGCTGACGGACGAGAACGCGCGCAAGACCGGGCAGATTCAAGACCAGATCACGCAGGCGGCGAAACAGAACAGCCAGACGCAGGGACGGCTGAACACGGACTTTGCCAGCCAGTTGGCGGCGAAGGTGCAGGAGCTAAAGGACACGCAGCGCCGGGAGTACAACAGCAACTACCTGACGGCCATTTCCGCTGCGATGGGGCAGCAGACGACCGGCACCCAGCAGACGACCGGCACGACCGACACGACGGGCACGACCGACACGGCGAGCCACACGACGAGCACGACGGGTTCAGGAAGTTCGGGGCGCGGCGGAAGCTCCGGCGGCAAGAAGACGACGAGCGGCACGACGGCGGCGGTGAACGTGCGGCAGGTCAACGGGCGATACAGTCCGGGCAACACGAGCAAGATCAGATAAGGAGAAGCACATGGCAAGATGGTTTGACGAGAGAGAAGCGAAGCGTCGGCAGGCCGAACAGGAAGCGGCGAGGGCGCACGAGGCGGCACAGGAGAGCCTGCGCCCGGCCAGCGAGCAGAAGGTGAAGACCGCGCCGCTTGTGGTCAATCTGGACAGGCAGACCAACCAGAGCGCGGCGCGCGTGGCGAGCCGGATTCCGGACGAGACGGAACGCGACGGCTTTCTGAACGAATACATCGCCCATGTGAAGAAGCAGAAAAGCCCGAACTACCAGAAGTACGCGCCGTCGATTGGCACGATGCGCGAGATGACGGATGCGACGGTCACGGGCGGCGTATACGCCGACACGCGGGCGAAAAACGAAAAGCAGCGGCTCAAGGAGATTGAAACGCAGAAGGCCGGAAAGACGGCCATGCTGGAGCTGGCCGAAATGCCCCTGATGGGCTTTGACGGGCAGAGCATCAACGCCAATACGGCGGACGCGGCGACGGTGATTCGCGGCATCAACGCCATTGCGGACGACACGCTGCGCGCTCGGGCGGCAAAGGCGTTTAAGACGCTGACGCAGACCGAGGGCAGCCGATTCTACGGCGAAAATGCGGACGGCGTGGGCACGTTCCTTGAAAGCGCGAACCTGACCCGTGACGAATACAGGGACGCGGCAGAGGACTACGCGAGCCGATTCTACGGCGACGGAAAGCACGACAAGGAAGACGCGGCGGCCTACCTCAAGGCGCGGCAGGAGATCGAGGAAAGCGCCTACTCCGACTATGCGAAAAGCCAGTTGACGGCGGCGCTGGACAAGGCATACACGGGCATCACGGGCGGGGAAACGCCTTCCGCCAGCGCAGAAGGCGCATCCGCCGAGGCGGAAGACGAAGCGCGCGCGAACGAGGAAGACCGGAAGAAAGAGAAGAAGCCGGGATTTTGGAGCGGCCTGACCGGGAAAGTGCCCGAGCAGGAGGAACAGGAAAAGGCCGAAAATCCCGCGCAGGCGAAGGCACAGAGCCGGATTGTTTCCCAAACGATGACGGCATCGACCGCGCCGGGCTTCCCGACGGCGGGCAAGGCGAACGGCAAAGCGCCGGAAGTGCAAGGCCCCGTTCAGATGACCCCGGAAGAGCGGATCGTCGCGCAGGGCGGGATGAGCTTTGCGGAATGGATGGCGACAACTCCTTCCGTCAGCTCCGCTGACACCTCCCTCGAGGAGGGAGGCAGGGAGCGCACGGATGAAGCAGGCGCGGAAATTCGCATGCACGAGGCGCAGACCGTCGGCGAGGCGGCGGACGCGCTGCTCAAGGGACGGTATGACCAGATCGAGGGCGCGGGCAAGGATGAGCTGGATCGCATGCTGGCAGAGAGCGGGAACGCGCGGCGAATGATCGGCACACTGACGGAAGCGGACAGCCAGCGCATTATCCTCGGAAACGACATGGCCGACGCAGTGACCTACGGGAACATCGCGGCGCAGGGGCAGACGGTCAAGACGCTGTACGACGTGATGAAGAGCGATTCCTTCCCGGACGAGCTGCGGGGCGACGTGATGGCGCAGATGGTCGTATGGGCGGCGCAGGCCGAGGCGATGGAGCAAACGGGGACGCTGGGCGGCGACGCGGAGCTGCCGCTGATGGAGCGCCTGCTCACCACGGACGAACACGCGATGGACGAGCTGGCAAGCATCTACGCGGCTAGGGACGAGCTGCTATTCGACAAGGCCGACATGCGCAGGGCGCAGGAGGAGGCGAGCGCGCAGGCGCTCAGCGACGCGCGCACGGCGGCGCTCAAGGGAACGGCCAGCGAGGAACAGCTCGCGCTGGTGCGCCAGAACGCGCAGGCGGGGCAGGATGAGCTGAACGCGGACATGGGCTACGTCGGGCGGCTGGCGGCGGTGGATGACTATTTCAGGCCGGGCGCGAGCAAGGACGCGGTCAGTCCGTTTGACTTAAGCAGCGTGAAGCTGAACCTCGACGCGCAGGGCGTAATCGACACGGGCGACTATCAGGCGCAGCTCAGGGAGCAGATGGACGCGCTGCTCGAAGAGGACACGCAGACGGCGCTTGCGCTGGGGCTGACGCTGGACGAATACTACGCCAAGACGGGCGGTGTGGACATGAACGCGCTTTGCGAACGCGCGGCCAGCCGCATCAGCCAGCAGGGCGCGGCGATCACCGATGAGGAAATGGCGGCGCTGGACGTTCCCTTCGGTCAGGGCGTGGGCGCGAGCTACACGGTCGGCGCGGGCATCCGCGCGGGCGGCGAACAATGGTATCTGGATTTCAAGGACAGCCTGTATACGGGCTATTCTCAAGGTATGGTGCTCGTCAACGCGGCGCGCATCCAGAACCGATACCAGAACGAATACGGCGCATATGGCCGGACACAGTACCGCAAGGACATTGAAAGCGCGCTGGCCAGCGGGACGCTCGACGAGAACTACGCCAATGCGCTGAGAAAGGCGCTGGCCGGTGCGGCGGACGTATACCAGCTCGGCATTGACCCGATGGATTTTGAGGGGGATTTCCTCAAAAACAGCGCGGAGGTGCGCCGGGACATCGCGACGATGGAAGGATTCATGCGCACGAACGCGACGGAGGATGAATTCAAGTGGTTCGGGCGCGTGAAGGGCATGACCTACAACGCGGTTTCGGCCGGTGTGGCGGCGGGAACGACGCTGGCGACGGGCAACAGCCTGCTCGGCTTTAACACGGGGTACAGCGTCGTCGGGTTCAAGAACAACTTTGACGAGTATCTGCAAAAGGGGTACAGCATTGATTCCGCCCGATATCTGAGCGCGGTGAACACGGGGCTTGACTGCGCGACGAACTTCGGCACGTTCGAGGGTGTATTGGGCAGGATGACGGGCATGAGCGCGCTGACGGAAGCTGCGAGAAGCCGGATCCTCCGCAACCCGGCGGGCGCTTGCAGAGGCCTTGCGGCGATTCGAACGTTTGGCGAGGCGTTTAGCAAGGCGTTTGCCCAAAACGAATTTGACGAAGTGGTTCACGACGAATTCTTTGAAGGATTGTCGGCAAACTGGACGGACAACGCGCTGGGCGAAATCTTCCGCAAGGTGGACACCGGCGAGGACATCACGTTCACGGACGGCCTGAATATGGCGCTGAATCTGCTGAACCCCAAGAACCTTGACGTGAAGGGCGCGGCGGAGGGCGTTGTCAGCGGCGCGGTGGAGAACGCCATCGGCGCGGTGCTGTTCTCCCTGTCCGGCGCGGCGGGAAGCGGCGTGGGCACGCTGCGCGGCGTGAAGGCGGCGCAAGACCTGATGAACGGCAAGCGGACAGACGTGGAGAACGTCATCTTGGACGTGACAAAGACGCTGGGCGACGAGCAGGCCTGCGCGCTGCTCAACGACTATGCGCGACAGCAGAAGGAAAGCAAGGCCGTTGCCGAAGAGATCATCAGCGGGAAGGACGAGCGCGGAAGCGCGGCGCACGCGGCAAAGGCCAAACAGCAGGCTGACGAGGCGCGCGCACAGGCGGAAGCGGCGCAGACGGCGGCGGACAACAGCCGGGCGCAGTTCGCGGAAGCGAGCGACGCGGTGATGAACGGCGACCTGACGCGGCAGAAGGAAATGACCGAAGCGCGCGTGCGCATGGGCGAAAACCAGAAAACCGCGAACGAGCAGGGCACGGTCGCCGCGCGCAGAACGGACGAAATGCAGCAGGCGGCGGCACAGCGGCTGGCAGAGGCGAGACAGGCGGGCAGAAAGGCCGTCATCGCGGAGGACGCGGCGGCGCGGGAAGCCATGCTTGACGACCGGGAAGCGCGGATGCAGGCCATTGACAACGAGATTGCGCAGCTCGACGCGCAGCAGCAGGCGGCGGAAGAAGAATTCTACGCGGCGACGCAGAGCTATACGGAAGCGGAAGCCATGGGAATGGACGAGGAAACGCTTGGCCAGCTCGACGCGCGGATGAACGAGATCGGCGCGCGGCTGATGGCGCTTTACGACCGCCGGGAAGCGCTGCAAAACCCGGAGGCTTACGAGGCGCGCCGGAAGGCGGAGGCTGAAATCGCCGAGCGGGAGCAGCAGGCGCAGGAAGAATACCAAAGGCAGACCGAGCGGGAGCAGACACAGAGCGAGATGGACGAGATCGCCCCGGTGGTCAGGGACATTCGAAAAAAGCGCATCTGGCTGAACGAACAGCAGATTGCCGAGGTGCTGCACACGACGGGACTGCGGACAATCGCGCAGGTGAACCGCCAATACGGCACACAGTTCCGCGTCAACCGCAATAGCGCAGACGTTGACCTTGACAGCGGCTTTTTCCGCGAGCTGGCGGCGCAAATCCCCGGACGGATGGACGAGGCGAGCGCGCACCCGGAGACGGAAATTCTGAATCTGCTGGACAGGAGCGGCGAACTGAAAGGCAAGCTGGGCGGGATGGAGGCCAGTATCGGCGCAGTTGGCGCGGAAGACTATCTGAACGCCGACGTTTCGCGCGGCAACCTTGACCCGGTGACGCAGAAACTCGCCAGCAGCCTGAAACAGAAGACGGGGCTTGAGCTGATCGTCATGCCGCTGGCAGACAAGGTTCGCGGCTTCTACGACCGAGAGAACGGGCGGCTGATTCTCTCAAGCCGAATCGGCGCGGGCGAACAGATGCGACAGGTGGTCATGCACGAGCTGACGCACTACATCGAGAACACGAAGAACTATGCGGCCTACGAAAAGGCGGCGCTGGAAGCGGCCTATCGCGGCGATACAGAGGCGATGGACAGAGACGCGGCGGAAATCCGCAAGACCTATGAGGACGCGGGTCTCCCCTGCGACGTGAACAAGGAGCTGGCCGCCGCGGCGACGGAAAAGCTGATGGCTTCCCTTGGCGCATGGGGCAGGACGGGCAGTGAAACGCTGGTGTATGACCTGCTGGGCGCGAAGCAATCCTTCCCGATTCGGGTCTACAACAAGCTGACGCAGTTTTTAGCCCGACGCAAAGCCCAAAAGGCAGGCGGAGCGGCGGTAGAAAACTACGAGGCGCTGGTCAGGGCGCGGGATGCGCTCAGGCAGGCCATTCTTGAAGCCGGAACGTGGAAAAAGGGCATGGGCGGCGAGGACGCGACCATCGAGCTGTTCGGAAAGACCGCGCCCGTAGAGCGGGAGGTCACGCGCGGACAACAGACGGAGATGGAATATGCCATCAGGCAGGACGAAAGCAACTGGCCGATGGTCAAGGCGGATCGGGAGCTGGTGCTCAGTCAAGACCCAAAGAAGTGGAACGACGAAATTCAGGCATATATTGAAAAAACCATCCGCAAGGATGGCGATATGCAGATTCGGACACTCGAAGGCGAAACGCTGACGATCAACGAGAAGAGCCAGTGGCACGCGGGAAGCCGCGTTGGGTATGACAGAGAAGGCAAGTATAAGGTAAAGGTGAACGCTTCGGCGCATCTGGACGAGGTTGCACAGGTGGCAATCGACCAGAATCCGGGTCAAGGTAACCGGCCTGACAACGGAAAGCACGGTTCATTTGCACAGGATGGCTGGCGGTACTACGATGCAGTCTTTGAAGATTACGACGGAAAGCGGTATTTGCTGAACATCTCGGTTGCACAGGGCGATCAGGGACATGTCGTTTACAACATCGGCAAGGTTCAGGAAATTGAAAAAAGCCACTCGCCCAGCGTATACGCTCCAACGGGGCGCGTCCCCGAAGGAGCTACTGGCACAAGTGGCACCACTAGTGTAACACAAAGCAACACCAGCGTCAATCCTTACGATATGCCAAACGACGTGGAATATGCCGTCGCCCCGCGTCAATTCGGCAACCAGACGGCGCAGGAGCTCGACGTGCTGACCGACAGCGTGAAGGAATTTCTTCGCGGAGACCAGTACGAGACCGTGACCAACCGGGAGCAGGTGCAGCGCGCGAACGATGATATCAACGCGCGCGGCATTGACGCGGTGGTGAACGACCTGCTGGCGCGGGACAGATGGACGGCAGACGACCACGCGGCGGCGGCGGTGGCCTGCATCCGGGCGCAGAACGAAGGGCTGATGACGACGGCCTATGTGATCGCGAAGGCCTATGACGAGCAGGGCACAAATGCCGGTCAGGCGTTGCAGGCCAGACAGATCATCGGGAAATTGACTGCAGAGGGCGCGCTGGTGGAAGCGGCGAAGAAAGCCGACCACGCCAACGCGAAAAAGGGACTGGCGGACGGCGATATCCCCGTCGGCAGCCAAGCGCCGGTGAAGGGATGGCGCGACAGACAGCAGAGAAGCAAGGAAGGCGCCGAAAGGGAACAGAACGTCAGCCAGACGGGCGATTTCGACCCGGACAACCCGTTCAACAAGGGCAGGACTTCCGTTTTGCCGCAGGAGGCTGTGACGGGCGCGAGCGGCGCGGCGGGCGACGCGGTGCAGGGCAGCTTCATTGAAAGACCGCTGCCGCCGGTGCTCGAAAAGGTCTATACGGCGGCGGAGCTGATTCAGCGGCAGATCGACAAGCTGCCTTCCGACGTGAAATATGACAACCCGTGGAACATGCCGCTTGAAAGCTGGAAGACGGAACTCATCGACCAATACGGCCTTAACGGGACAAAGCTGGTCGGCGACACATACAGCTATGCGACCGTGAAGGAACGCATGCTGGCGGCCATTCTGGCAACGGACAACAATGTGCGCGGCGACGGGCTTTTGACGCTCTGCCAGCAGCTCGAAGCGATGAAACAGGGGCTTGCGGCGGTGACGGAAGCCGACCTGAACTACATCGCGGGGCAGATGAGCACATTCCTCTATGCCGAGGGCGCAGACCTTGAGGGCATGCCGGTGACGACGGAGGGCAAAACGGCGTTGCAGCGCGTCTACAACGCGCAGGCCAACGTCGCGCAGGACAGCATGATGGGAAAGGTCAATGCCCTCGGATATACCAACATGCTATCCGGAACGAAGACGTGGATCAAGAACATTTCCAGCAACATTCTCATTCGCCCGCTGGAGCTGGCGAGCGAGAAGATCGGCGGCGCGATTGAAGGGGCGTTTATCACCAAGCGGACGGGCAACCGAACGACGGACGCGCCGAACCGCGCGGAGCGGGCGGCAGGCCGGGAAGCGTTTACCGGCGATATCGGACAGACGATGGTGGACTATTTCGTGACGCACGCGGACACCGGCCACGGAAGCGGCTTTGACCTGAACCACAACAACCGCACCTTCAACAACGAATGGCTGCAAGCCTACAAGAACATCGTGGATTTTGCCATGCAGGTGGGCGACCGCCCGTTCTGGGAGCAATGCTACACGGAGGAGCTGGCCGTCATCAAGCGTCTGGGAATGAAAATCCCCGATACGCAGCGCGTAGACGGACGCGAGGTCAAAGTCCTGCGCGACATGACGCTTGAGGAAATGAAGACGGAAGCGGCGGTTCGCGCGACGGAGCGCGTTTTTCAGGAGGACAACAACATCGTCAGCGCCATCAACAGCGCGCGGCGGGAAAGCCCGATGATCGACCTTATGATTACGAGCATAATGCCCTTCCTCAAAACGCCGACAAACGTCGCAAGCCGCATGATGCAGTACAGCCCCATCGGACTGGCGCGGGCAATCATCCAATACGGCCTATGGGACGGCAAGCGCAACGGCGGCGCGAACTTCGACCAGCGAAAGTTTGTGATGAACCTCGGGCGCGGCCTGACGGGAACCGGCGTGGCCGTCGTCGGCGCGCTGCTGGCCAGCCTCGGCGCGATTCAGCCCGGACGCGAGGACGAGGAAGACAAAAAGCTGGGCGTGATCCGCAAGGCGCAGGGCAGGAGTTACAGCACATATTTCAAGCTGGGCGACTGGGAAATCCCGCTTGACTTTGCGCAGCCTTCGAGCGGGCCCCTGTACATCGGCGCGAAGATCGCATGGGCGCTTGAAGAGATGGGCGGCGACGTGAACGCTCCGGCGCTGATCGGAACGGTGCTCTACGGTTCGGCGCTGGAAACGGGCAACCAGTTGTTTGACAACTCGTTCCTTTCCGGGTTCAGCGCGCTGTTCAGCGGCTACAACGACGCGGCAGGCATTGCGAGCAACATTGCAGAGAACATCGCGGAGAATCAGGCGAGCCGCCTGACCCCTTCGGCGATTCGCGCGCTGGCCAAGGTGACAGACCCCTATGTGCGGGACGTGTACAGCCAAAACGCGGTGAAGCAATTCCTCAACCGTCAAATCGTTCAGAACTGGCCGCTTCTGCGGCAGACGCTTCCGGTCAAGACGGACATCACGGGCGACGCGACGCTGCAAAACGGCTATTACAACTGGGGACAGGAGAACCAAAACGCGGCGCTGCATTTCCTCAACGCTTTTGCGACCCCGTGGACGACGCTGGGCGAAAAGAACGACGCGGCGCTGGACACGATGATCGACCTGAGCTATCGGACAGGGGAAACGAGCTTCCTGCCGGGCGAGATGGTCAGCGCGAGCAAGTACGAGGTGAGCATCACCAAGACGCTGGCCAAGGAACTCAAGGTGGGCAAGGTCGGGTTTAACCAGTACGAGGGTTTCAAAATCCGCCTGACGGACGAGGAAAAGCGCTGGGCGAACAGCACCTACGCGGACACGCTGTTCAACGGAAGCGGCAGGGACGTGATCGGCCTGCGCGCGATGATGAGCGGAAACAGATGGGAACGAATGAGCGACGAAGAAAGGATGGAAGCGGTTCGGGACATGCAGAAAACGGCGAAAAAGCAGGTGTTGACCGAGCTGGTCAGGCGAAAGAAGGAGGCGGGCGAAATCAGATGATCGAGGCCAATTTTGAATCCAGGACGCACAAGAACGCGGCCATTGCCGGGGTTTACCAGTACGACACGGGGCAGCGGCTCAGGATGCGCGGGCTGCCGACCCCGGACGAGCTGGCCGAAATGGACGACTTCCTTGCGGGGGACGTGGTGACGGTGCAGGCGCAATACGGCTACGCGGGGGACAGCCAGACGGAAACGCGCATCGCGTCCTTTGACGCGGAAACGGGCTGCTGGATGGCGGATATCCCGGACGTGTATCTGAAAAGAAGCGGCGCGGTGAAGGTATTCGTCTATGTGAGCTACGGCGCGACGGCGGATGAGACGCGCGCGAAAACCTGTTACGAGGGGAGTTTCACGCCCATCAGCCGCCCCGCGCCGAGCACACAGGTCACGCCCAGCCAAGGAAACGCATGGGACGCGCTGGTGACGGAAATCAACCTGACGCTCTCGAAGATGAACACGGCGATTTCCGAGGCGAACGCGGCGGCAGAGGGCGCGAAGACGCAGGCGGAAGCGGCGCAGAAGGCCGGAACGGAAGCGAGCACGGCGGCGCTGTCGGCGAACACGCAGGCGCAGCGGCTCGCGAACATGAACATTCAGGCGCAGACGCGGGAATACGGCAGCGGAAGCACGGCGCAGGTGGCCGACATCGACGGGAAGCTCGTGCTGACGCTGGGCGTTGAGCGCGGACAGCCGGGCGCGAAGGGGGACAAGGGCGACCCGGGCGACAAAGGCGACCCGGGACCCGTCGGCGCCCGGTTCCAGCTTTTGAACGGGATTCTGTACATTACAACGACGTGAGGTGAACCATGGCGATTACGACGAGCAAGGGAAGCTATCAGGACTACGCCTACACGGGCGGGATGCAGAGCGTCACCATTCCGCATGACGGCATTTACAAATTCGAGGTTTGGGGCGCGGGCGGGTCTAACTCGGCGCTGCATGGCAGCGGCAACTATGGAAACAACTACAACACCAATGGAAAAGGCGGGTACAGCGTGGGCTACAAGCTCTGCAAGAAGGGCGAGGTCTACTACATCTGCGTGGGCGGATGCAGCAATCCCTATAACGGCGGCGGAAGAGGAAACGCCGGTTGGGGCGGCGGCGCGACGCACATCGCCACGAAGACGGGCGAGCTGAAAAACCTGTCCGGCAACAAGGCGGCGGTGCTGCTTGTCGCGGGCGGCGGAGGCGGCACAGGGCAGGCCAACGGCGAGGGCGGCAAGGGCGGCGGCTGGTACGGCGGCGGCTATGGCGGAACACAGACTGGACCCGGTTCAGGCGGAAGCGATAAAGGGTCTTTCGGACAAGGCGGACAAGGCGACTGGTATTGGGCAGATGGCGGCTTGGAAACTGGCGCTGGCGGCGGGGGCGGCGGCGGTTGGTACGGCGGAAATGGCGGCAACAGGTATATGGGCGGCGGCGCAGGCGGAGGCGGCGGAAGCGGCTACATCGGCGGGCTGCCCAGCTTCACCAGCGCGGGCGGTGCGGTATACAGCCCATCCACAACGGCGGGCGGCGGAAACGCCGTCAACACGGACGGTTCGGCGCGGGTGACATTTCTGCGCAAGAACGACGTGCCGGTGATCTTCAACGGTGAGCAAGTGGAGGACGTGGTGCTCAACGGCGTGAAGCTGACGGGGATGATGGTTGATGGCATCCGGTTATACATGAAGAAAAGGAGGGAAAAGCGATGTTTCGCGTAAGCGGAAACCAGATTTCGATTACGGCGGGCGACACGGCGCTGATGGCGATTTGCCCGGACGAAACCGGGTATGTGCCGACGGCAAACGACCGGGCGATTTTCACCGTCAGGGAGAGACCGGAACGGCGCGCGCTGATTGAAAAGACGATTGCGCCGGAAGCGGACGGGCGGTTTGTCGTCTGCTTTGAAAGTGAGGACACGGCGAGGCTGAAACCGCGCGAATATGTCTGGGATGTGCGGTTGGCGATTCAGGCCAACGTGGACGAAAACGGCGAGGTGACGGACGCAGAGCAGATCATCACGCCCTGTCCGCCGGGAATCCTATTCGTCATGGCGGCGATTGGCGAGCTATCGAGCGCGGCAAACAACGGGTTCGGTCAGCCGGTCAACCAGACGCTGAGGATTCGGTTTGAGAAGCTGATGCAGGGGCCACGCGGCGAGCCGGGGCGCGACGGCGCGAGGGGCGAAAAAGGCGACACCGGCGCGAAGGGCGACAAGGGCGAACCGGGCGCACTGGGCGCGCGAGGCGAGAAAGGAGAGAAGGGCGACCCCGGCAGGGATGGAAGCCCGGGCGCGACGGGCGCAACGCCAAGGTTTACCGTCACGGCTGTGACGGGCGAGGCCGGGACGGCGGCGAGCGTTACGCAGAGCGGCACGGCGGAAAACCCGATGGTGGAATTTACGATTCCGCAGGGTATGAAGGGCGACACGGGCGCGACGGGCGAGAAAGGCGAGAAGGGCAACCCGGGCAAGGATGCGCCGCAGGAAGTCGTGATGTATACGGCGCAGACGCTCAATGATGCGCAAAAGGCGCAGGCGAGGGAGAACATCGGGGCGGCTTCCGCCACGACGGTTAGTTCGCTAAAGACCGATGTTGACGCCAAAATCAATCAATCCGACGCGCTGACATTAGAAGAGATTATGGCGAGCACGGACTTGTCTAAAAAAGTCGCCAGCGCCGAAGCGGTTAAATCCATAAAAA